>Ga0326513_10001965_pt1 | contig 15395 bp, 13 predicted proteins | sample 2_2465_0518_D_FD_203654 | JGI IMG/M metagenome (GOLD analysis project Ga0326513, IMG submission 203654) | Bovine rumen microbial communities from UC Davis, California, United States - 2_2465_0518 | ecosystem: Host-associated > Mammals > Digestive system > Stomach > Rumen | place: USA...
CCAATTCAAGCACACCATTCACCAACTGTCCCATGTCGGCTAGTTCCGCCTCTTTGAGATAGTTCTTGGCAATCACAACATCGGTCTTTACAATTTTACCTTCTGGTGCATTCTCCCACGAAGTAAGCCCCATGTGTTCCTGCTCTGCATCAGCCCGTTCGACAATCAGTTCTGCTGCCGTTCGTCCATGCACAGCGTAGTGCATCTTATTTTGCATCATCTTGAAGAACAATCGCGTGGTTGGAGCGTCACGGTTATAATCAATAGCTGTGGCGTAGATGTCCGTCAGTTTCTGGTAGAATCGCCGTTCTGAGAGGCGTATCTCACGAATCTCTGCTAACAGATGTTCGAAATAGTCTTCGTCAAGGAACGAACCATTCTCCATTCTCTTCTTGTCAAGAACGTAACCGCGAATGGCATATTCACGCAACACACTCGTTGCCCATTGGCGAAACTGTGTGGCTCGGATGCTGTTCACACGATATCCTACGCTTATTACGGCATCAAGATTATAGAACTGCAAGGATCTGTTGACCATCCTTTCTCCTTCTTGACGAACTACCGAGATTTTCTCGGCAGTTGCTCCTTCTTGCAGTTCACCGCTTTCATAAATGTTCTTTAGGTGAAGCCCGATGTTGTCTGTCGAGCAGTCAAACAGCATACCCATTGCTTTTTGGGTACACCAAACAGTCTTATCCTTGTAATAGACTTCAACACCTTGTTCCTTCCCCTCTATCTGGAATATCAGGAACTCTGCAGTACTATTTCTTATTTCTCTCCGCTTTGCCATAAACTTTATAACGTATTATCAATCTGCTTTATTCCCATATTCTATTGAAATGTCCTCTGCTGCCACCAGTGGTTTCCTTCAACTCCAGCTGACGATGTTCGTCATTCTGAATCAATATTTTCAGTTCATCTATTGTAAGTGCCATATTCTTATAACATTTTGATTTCTAATCTATTTTTCTACATAATCACTAAGCAAACCTCACCTGCATCATGGGACATGGCACAGGTGAGATGGGGTCACCATAAAATGCGAATGACAAGTTTAAATCAGGACATTCAAAAAAGAATCTTGCATCCATTGCCCTTCTCTTATCTCGACTGCATATCTCATTAACGTATTCTTTTTGGAACACATTCTTCATCTTTTCCGACAAGAAACTTTTAATCAAATCAAAGAACCTCGTTAGCTCTGTATAATACAGGTAGGGTGTGTTATTAAAGCAATAGACAAACAGTGCTGATTTAGGCTCGCCGCTACATCCAAAGTGTTCATCAACCAAGAAACATGCGTTGAACAGTCCGAATACGGGGGGGTCCATCAATTTGTAGTGAGCTCCATCCTCTTCTTCATGTGGATGTCCATATTGTCTAATGCTTGACAACAGGTTCTGTAAGCTATATTCCTTATTTACTTCTTCAAGTATAAGGTCTTCAAATTGTTTTGGTGTGAGAACTTTTGTAACAACATTGTATTTAGAAAACATTGCTTCTGCCTTTCCTCTCATTTTTCTGTCACCAGAAACTAACATGTCACATTTTGACGCATAGAAGATGTGGCTAGCGTCAGCATCAATATTAGTAAACGATTTATCCTTATCTTCTGGTCGGAATCCACACATATCAAGTGCCAGACACAAAGACTTGAATCTTGCCTCCTCATTCATCATATTACGAATGCTATTGACTTGTGAGAGGGATAAATCCTCAATTGTGAGTTCGGAATTGATTGATTTCAGGCCTTCGTTGATTATCTTAAACACCTCTTCCGGATTAGCACCCTGTATTCTCTTTTGAACACTATCGGGAAAGCTCTTCCTGACATTTTCTTTAAACTGTTGAAAGATTTGCTGGGGAAACCAGTCCGTCTTCTGAATAATTTCCAAGGAAATACCAAATAAATCAATATAGTCTTCGGGAAAGCAGAAAAGAGGACTTGTCCAATTGTTTTCATTTTCAAATTGGAGCAAATGTTTTCCGCATATTTCGGTAAGTGTAGCTATATCTCTCTGGTAAAATGGATTGTTTTCATCCTTACTAACTTGAAGGTCACGAATGTGTGCATTGGAATAGGGGAAGATGAACAAATGTCCATATTCCTTTATCAGTTCATACAGTTTCGGATGCCTCGTCTGTATGTTATTGATACTATTCCAATCTAAATATATCTTTAGCATAACCACTTTTTCTGTTGTCCCAATTCTTCAGTACTATTATGGTGGGGCGATGTCTTCGCATGCCTAATAGTTCACCTTTTTTCAATTCTTCTTTAGTACGATTATGAGCGGGCTCAACGAGCTTGATGAGTTTGAAGGCCTGATTTCAATTCTACGTAAGTACGATTTTAGTACAGGATGTTCGTCGCAATCGCCTCCTGTTTGGTCATTTTTCAATTCTACTTTAGTGCGATTATATACAGCAAAGCCATTGAACCGATTGTTGTTGTTCTGATTTCAATTCTATTTTAGTACGATTATCACGGGGTGAGGTTCACGCAACGCACTCCGAATACGATATTTCAATTCTACATTAGTACGATTGTAACTGGATTGCTGATAGCCTACCATAAACTGTTCGTATTTTCAATTCTACTATAGTACGATTGTTGTTACCAAGTGACAGACAGGTCAGGTGACATCCGAAGATAAATTTCAATTCTGCGAAGTACGATTACAGCTAGCTAAACTTAATCTCACGGGAAAGGGTGGGCCATTTCAATTCTACATAAGTACGATTGATTCTGTATTATTGATTTTCATAATCAAAGTCTCTCATCATTTGAACAAGCTTCTGTTCTGCAGCATCTAACGCATCTGCACTTTCGTTCTCTGTTACGATATAGCTGGCGCATGGGAGCGTAACAAACACATCTGCCCCTGCTGTTTCATCAACAATTGGTCTTGCTTTGGGACGTTCTCCGTCTTCTATCAGTTTTGCTCGAATTGCACCAGAAATGGTGTTTGCATTGTTACTAATAGCAACAGCAAGTGTTTCCATCAAACTGAATGTACGTGCCTGATTGGATGTAATATGCCAATTAAGCAAAGCGTGAGCTAAGGCTGGAATCATTTTATCACGTTCTTCTTTTGGAAGGACAAGGCATTCACCAAAAACATTCTCACTCTTTTTCCACCCAATTCTTTCCAACTGTGCTATCATTTCTTTCGAGATTTCAGGCTCAAATTGATTGGTTGGAACGCAGAATAACCTACGCAGGTCAATAGCAATGTCATATACAAATAATCCAGTTGCTCTTTTGTTGTCCTGAATGTACTTTCTTAATAAACTTCTATTAGAACCATTAAGAGCATTTTCTATTTCCTCATCAGTTAATTCATTTCCACTGGAATCCCTGACAATAATTTTGTGCAATTCAGGAAAATCTGATCTGTCAAATGAAATGTTCTCATGTGGAACGCCAGCAAGCAACGGATGCAAAGGAGTTAAAGCTGAAATCGATAGAGGGCTTCTTCTTTTTAAAGACCTCTCAGTTCCTCCAGCTTTTGCTTGCATCCACCCCCCAATTAACAAATCTTTGTATGAAGGGTCGCATGTTGAATACACCTCACCCTCTCCAATTTTACCATTTTTATCCTTTACAGAAACGAATGTAATAGGTGCTTGTTTTTCGCCTATTGTCTCTATAAACTCATCGATGATGGACCGTTTGATTTGTTGTCCACTTGAATATGGTACTGACATACCAAATTGAGGGTCAAAGTATGTCTTCTGTCCTTCTGTTACACAGAATACAGAATAATTAACGTGTTTCAACCCTCTTAAATAGATAAAACTCGAAGTATTCATATTGTCTTGTTTTTAATTATTGTTCTTTTTCAATTACAGCATAATGAAATCTAACAAGCGTCAGAAAATAAGGAACATTATCAGACGGCATCAAATTAACAATTCCTGCGGTTTCTTTAATGCATGCAGTGTCCTCTGAAATTGGAACCAAATCTTCTAATGAAGACATAAAGCTTTTCTTAGTGGTTGAGGAAAGGACGAATTTTACTATATTCTTCCTTTGAGTACTTATTGATTTGTCTTGTGCGACAACATCAAATAATGACTTGGCAAAATCGTAGGACTTGTCCCACATTTCTTGATTGTTCAACATCGCTAATAACCAAATTTGATATATGTGAAAATTTATTGATTGATTCTCGTCGTATTGGGGTAATTTAATATCTTTGCCTTTGTCGGCAATCATGTATTGTTCTATGTCTTTAGGACGCATTGCTTCTATTCCAATAGCACCTTTTTGACAACATGCTTTGAATCCCATTCCTGTTCCCCATAGTTCTTCCGCTTTTCTTCCTTCTTCTTCACCAAACAATCTTTTATAAAGCTCAATGGGTCGTCTGATATGTTCCAAGTTAAAGGGGATGAATCCTATTGTAGTATTGGTCTTGTCAAATCGATAAACATATCCCATTATTTTAGGAAAGGTGAAATGCCTTGCTATGCCAATTAAAACCTTTGTCCACGATTGAGCAGCAATGCTCATGCCTTCTTTTGTGGTTTCAAACGGATTAAAACCAGCCATAGGTTGCTCGGCATAATAATTGCCTTTGTCATATCGGTGGGCAATCCATTGGCCATTCCATGTATTTACTTTGTTACCTGCAAGTTTATCTGTTTCGTCCAATGCCTTTCGATACAATTTCCAACCCTCAAAAATATCAAGGAGAATTTCTGGATTGAAAAACAATATAGACATTGACGGTTTACCTTGAAGCCCTACGCCAAAACCTGAGCCAATCCAAGAAAGGTAAAAATCTTCTTTCTCTGTCATAAAGTCGAGGTCTGTGACTTGACCTGATGTCGTGGAGAACTCTTTTGTCTCTGATGCAGGGAAACCTGGCGCAATACTAGCATCTGGCTTGGCGTTTTCTTCCACCTTTGACATAATAACCTGAAGTTTTACTCTTCTCTCGTCAGGTGTTAAGGTTTCTACCTTTTGCCCTTTCTTCATCTGAACAAAAGGAGAGTTTGAAATCCATTGCAAGTATTTGTTGCTGTCAAAAAACAGCGGATGATAAACCTCAACGAAAAACGTTTTGGCATCGTACTTAGTGCCATATTTCTCATTGTACGCATCCAAGAATATCCTTCCTATTGCCGCTGTAATCATATACTCAGTTTTTTATAGACGTTAATAACTCTGGCTTTGCAAGTTCTATTAAGAGGCCCTTTTCGTTATTGTAAGCCCTATCTGGTATCACGAAGGGCATTGATCCTGTTTCAATTTGTGACAAGTTCTTGTATGCAATGTTGTTAAAGTTAACAGGAATCTCAAGAATCATACGATTGAGAGGATTGTTGAGATAATCATCTCTATCACTCTCTCTTATGCAGGTAGCAGAATTGATATCGAGCACTTCCAATAGTGCAGATTTGGAACGATGGCACAACTCTTTTATCATCCATTTTCCATCTACGAAAACGACTCCAGAGTAGTCAAGATTAATGAATTTTGAATCAGGATAAACCATGTTAATCAACGTCTGCAGGCTCTTTTCTTCAAGCAGACTATCATTAGGCAAAACATCAAAACTCATCCTCAATACATCAATGTCGTATGGTAAAGCGTCCTTTTTGTCTTCAGGAGGCTGAATGACGTAGATGTCTTTATACTTACCAATGGTCTCGTCTGTGCGTTTACGATTAATACGCCCAAATCGCTGAATCAAGGCATCAATGGGAGCACACTCCGTTATCATTACATCGAAACTGATGTCTAGGCTCACTTCTACCACTTGCGTTGAAACCACGATACAAGCATTGCTTGACGTGTTGAAACTATCTTTCAATGCTGTTTCAAGAATGGCACGGTCACCTCGTTTGAATCGGCTATGAATCAACATTCTGGCAACATTGGGATACTGTTTGCAAATATTTTCATATAGTTGCTGTGCTCGCTTTACCTGATTGCAAACAATCAGAATCTTTTTGTTTCCATCAACAGCATTTCGGATTACCTCTTTACAACTATCAAAGTCTGCTGTTTTGTGAATGATGTGTCTGTTAAATGTGCTAAGAGTTTCATCTGGCAATGTTACCTCATAAACTTCTGATTTGCCACCAAGCATCTCCAGTATTTTGTTGTATAATACACTTGGCATGGTGGCTGTACCAACATGTATCCGGCAATCTACGGACTTCAGTATTTCTATTATCTTAAGTACAATTGCTTGAGTCTCGCTGGCGTATGTATGAATTTCATCCAGTATCACATCGCAGCCTTCCAAATCGAGAAGCATGGCCTCAAATCCCTTAATTCCAAAGACTATTGATGCCATTTGGTGTGGCGTTAAGACTTTCACAGATGCACCAGGGTGATGCTGCAAAATTCTTTCTTCAACACTCTGTTCTCTGACTTTCATACCAGAAGCAGCATGAAGCAGATGAACTTGAGCGTCAGTCCCCTTCAGGTCATTTCTAATTCTGTCGTACATTGCATTGATAGAGGCTTGGAAAGGAAGTGTGTAGAACACTCGCCCTTTGCAACGGCGAAGCAAAAAGTCTGTTTTTCCTGCACCAGTTGGGGCTGTGACCAATGTATGCTTTCTAGCATCATTGGCATCCACAAATGAAAGCGGATATAAATGGTGAGTTCTATTATAAAAATTCAGGTTGGGGGTGATGAAGAGTTTGCCAAGTGAATCTTCTACTTTTTCTCCAAGCGCAGATGTATAATGATCTGCAGCCATCAGAACACCCTTCCATTTGGAAACGTTCAAAGTCTTTTTCTCACAATAGTCAATGACAAACTCATAACTCTCCTTTGCTTCTTCAAGATCAATGGGATGTGTTTCAATTCCAAAGACTTCAAGAATGGCTAATGCGATAGGACTCCATTCTTCAAACTTGTCTGCATGACGAGCAAAGCTATTCATGTCACCATCGAGATCAAGAATTCCTTTACCGCTGATATCTTGGCTAATGGATTTATGATGGGCGACTATCATGTCAATTAATGCAGGCCATTCATTTTCAGGAAAAATCGACAAGAGCAATAACGATGCTATTTCATGCCTAAAGATAAAGCCTGGTTGATGAATATATCCATGTTTCAAAGTACGTTGAAATAGTGGGCTTACTTTGCCTATATCATGTAGGATAGCACCTTTTCTTGCGAGCGTTTCATCTAATCCTGCATATCGTGCAAATACAACAGCAGCATCAGCCACACTTTTCAGGTGTTGCATCAACGGCATTCCGCCACAGTCCTCATGCTTAGCCAATATGTTGTTGTAATTGTCTGCCATTATCTCACATTAAATTGTTACCGTTATATGCAATCCACCCATACATAGGTTTGCCTCCATCGAAACGATTGTAACCCACCAAGAATGACTGAGGCGATTCGTCAAATCTCAGTTCAAAGCCCTCTATGTTGTTAAACTCATCTTCTGTCATCTGATATATCTCTGCATCTGGGAGCATTAAATCTTCATTCCTGCAAAGGCATATATGTTGTCTTGACGCAATTTCTGCATCAGCTTTTTCCTTGAATGCCAGATACAAAACGGGATCAATCATAATGCCACGCTTTAGGATGGAACGTTCTTGTGTCATCTGTGTTTTAGTTACTTTCCATCCTCGTGCTTGAGTAACCTCCTGTTGCGTGTCTATTGCTGCATAACTCAACTTGTGCCGGACAATCTTTACTATTTCGCCATTGCGTTCCAACAACTCAGGAAACAGTTTCTTTTCAATACCTTCTACAATGGAAGGTGTCAAGAACTGTTGGCTAAAAGTTTCGCCGTCTCTGACTGCTGTCCAAGGCTTGATGAAACCAAATTTCCCTCTATATATGACGATGTACATACTATTCATTGTTGTCTTTATCCAATCATTCCAAATCCCATACTGCCTTTCTCGCCAAGCCCGCTTTCGTAGGCAATCTGCATAAGTTCTTCAGGCAAGTCTATCTTAAACTGATAGCGGTAGCCTCGAACACGAGTCTCGTTAGGTGTCCCTGCCTTAATGCGGATAAGTGTGGGCTTTGGCTCACTCAATAGTTGAAGATGACAATAAAAATCCCCACTGAACGGTTCGCCGTGAATGGCATTATAACGGGCCAGAAGTCCAGTAAGCAACCCCAATTCATAACGAGAATCATTAGGAGCAAGATAATCCATATGACCGCGTTCGTTACGTAGCGAGATACATATAGGTGAAAGAGTACGGAATACCATATCAGGTTTGTAGTTGAGAGGTGACATCACCTGTATCTCGCGTACAACAAACTGAACACCAGAAAGGTGATCTGCAATCTGTATTGTACGATTATTGAATATCCCCTCAATAAACTTTTGTGTACTCTTCTCAGGCAGGAAACTGATAAGGAGTGTGACGTAATCAGATTTTATTTCCAGTCGCTCACGTTCCTTGCCAATTCCATATTGTGGTACTATGAGGTTAGAGAACGTGAATAACTTGAAACGCTTACCATCCTGCTGATAGCCGTTTTCATGCAGCCATGTAGCAAACTCAGCATCGCTATTAGCCAACGTTTTATATATAGCTGCTTGCAATGGAAACTGATAGTTGATAGGCAATTCATTTCCCATCACCTCCGGCTGTATTTGCAATGTTAACTTGAATCTCATATTCTCTTTTGTATTATCAGTTACTAATTGTTTTCACCCCACCTTCAAATGCTCATACAACTTTAGCCTAAGGAGGATCTCCGGGAAATCTCCGTAACACTTCCGTGACACCTTCGAGAGACCTCCGAGTCCAGAGACTGGGCTGAAATATATGAATCCATGTCTGATCATGATGTTATTCTTTATTATACCATCTCTAAGATTGTCTCTGGCGATGCGGCCAGTTCAGTGACAGCACATAATCCTGTGCCAATGTCTATAAGGCGGCCTTCTTAAGCCCATTTTCGCAAAACTTGATGTCGCATTTTGTGACATCAAAATATCTGAGCCATGATTATTGTTAAGATTGGAGGTCACAATTTGTGACTTCCAATTTGTATTTTGCTGTCTTTCTGTCGGGTTGAAGGTCACAATTTGTGACCGCAATATTTCAAGTTCGCCTTTTGTCAACTTGAACATAAAGTCCTCAGGGAAACGATTTATATTACGCTTAACAGCCTGATTGAGCGCTTTTGTTTCAACACCATATAGAAAAGCCAAGTCGAAGTCAAGAATTACCTGCTGTCCACGTATAACTCGTATCATTGACTTAATGCTAACGTTTTCAGGACTGCTTTGTGCAACGGATGGTATCAGATCGTCATGGTTTGGGGTTACTTCATTGAGGGTGTCGCGTTTCGCGACATCCTTAGGTTCACCTATTTCTGCAGCTTTCTTCTTAGCCATAATGGTCTTTATAAATTATGTGTTTTCTTGGCTACAAAATTACATTTTTTCTTTTGAATAACCTTCGGTTATGTAAACTATTTGCCGTTTTGTGGCTCTTTTTTTATGAATTTTTGTGGGAAATGCCCTTTTAGATGGCATCGAATCGTACAAAAAACAAATTGCAGATTCAACCTGACATCACAAAACGAGTTGGATTATCAGTTATAGAGTTCTTTCTCCAGTATCGCCTTGTCGGCTGGGAGCCATTTTACGGTGTTGAGTTGTTCCTTTGTGAGCCATTTTGCGGCTTCGTGTTCGTTGAGGTGTATGGTGTCTGACAGAAGCGAGCAGAGGTAGCAGTGCATAGTGAGATGGAAGGCGGGATAGTCATACTCTACGGTGCAGAGGAATCTGTCGATGCCAATCTCTGTTGAGAGCTCTTCGCGTATCTCACGTCTCAAAGCCTCTTCGGGCGTTTCACCGGCTTCTATCTTACCGCCAGGAAACTCCCACCAGTCTTGCCATTCGCCATACCCGCGTTGCGTGGCGAAGATTTTGCCGTCTTTGCGAATGATTGCTGCTACTACCTCTATTCTCTTCATGGTTATGATGTGTGATTTCTTGTTTCTCTCTTGGCTTCTCTCCACAGTGGATAGTATTTGTCCATGAGTTTGTGGAAACGCGCATTATGGCTGGGCTCCAACAGATGACACAGCTCATGCACCACTACATGCTCTACGCACCAGTCGGGCAAGAGGAGCAGATATGTTGAGTAGCAGATGCTGTGGTTCCTGATGTTGCATACGCCCCATCGTGACACCATAGGCCTGTAACGAATGGCTGACGGCCTCACTCCCATGACCCTCGCATATTTCTCCACCAACGGCTCTATCATCGCCTGCAGTCTCTCCTCCGCCTCTGCCTTCTGTGCCTTTGTGGTCAGCGGCAGCTGATTATAGAATGCTGCGCGTTGCGCTTGTCGCTCTGCCGTCTTCTTCCGGGCTTTGAGTATCCAGTCTTCGTGCCGGATGATGAATGCCTCTATCTCGCTTTTGGGCATACCGACAGGTGCCGATACGTGGACATCGCCATTTTTCACGATACGCATCGACAGCCTGTTCGTTCGTCTGTATGTCAGTTGTATAGCCATTGGCTTTTCCTGATAGGGGGCAAGTATATTCCGCTGTACTAAGAAATGCGAGTGCAAAGGTAATGATATTTTCAAGAAAAGAAGACTTTTTTTTGTACGTGTCAAAGATTTTTCCTACTTTTGCATGCACAAAAGCAAAAATACACAATTATGTTAAGGTTAACAAACTTGATTATCGCTGTCGCCTTTGCGGCAGCTCTCGCGGCTCAGCCACAGACCCAATCTCAGAGCAGTACAGATATCAGCAGCCTCCATCAGAAGGCAAAAACAGAACTGACTGCGGGACACAAGGCCAGTGCACGCTCATACTATATGATGGCATACGAGGATTACGTCGGCAAGGGCGACATGAAGTCAGCGGTACAGTGCGGCGTCAAGGCAACGGAACTCTACTACAAGGAGAATGCCTACAAAGAGGCGTTTGACCTGTTGCGCAATATAGACCAGCAGATCAGGACACAGAAAATCAGCAACAGCGACAAGGCCGCACTGAGCTATCAGACCACCAAGGAGCGCATGAACATGTATGTCAGGCTGAGGAAAGGGGCCAGTGCCCTGGACCAGCTGAACATCATGGATGCCGAGGCACGCACGTCCGGTGATGAGGCTTTGAAGAATGACCTGCTCTACAATAAGGCCATATACTACTATACCTTCGGACAAAACGAGAAGGGAAACGCCGTATTCAAGGAGATGGCGGCAAAACTCACCGCACAGAAGGAGTATGACAAGGTGGAGGAAGTCTATAAGACCCTCATCGCCAACGGACGCCGCAGCAACAACGCCGGCATGGTGGCACAGTCATACAGCAGCTATATAGCGTGGAAGGACTCTACGAACGCAATGAAAGCAGCCGACGCCCAGGCTGCGCTGAAGAAACAGATAGCAGAGAATGAGGCCTCCATAGCCGAGAAAGACAGCTCCCTCTCGGCCCGCATGGCGTTAATAATGGGACTCAGCACACTGGCTGCAGTATTGGCCACGGCACTCGTAGCCTGCATCCTCGTACTGATGAGGTATATTCTCCTCTCGCGAAGGCAAAAGAAGACAATAGATGCGATAAACGAAAACAATGCCCAGAAGGCACAGTTCATCAGCAATATCTCTGCACAGATGGCGCCGGCCATCAGCAAACTGGACACCGGCAAACCCGAAGTGAAGGCTCTGAAGGACTTCACGGAGCATATTCAGACGCTCTCAGACCTGGAGAGCCAGGCAGGAAAGAAAGTGGAAGTGGAGGACACACCTATACCGTCCTTCTGCGAAGGGCTGATGGACGAGATACGCAATAAGGTGAAAGGCGGCGTGACTCTCCATGTCAATGCGCCCAAGATGACCGCTCCGCTCAATCGCGAATACGTGTCCCACATCCTTTCACACCTGCTGCAGAATGCCGCCGAATACACTCCCGAGGGCGGAACCATCTGGCTGGAGTACAAGAAGCGCGGTGCACACTCGCATCAGTTCCTTGTTTCAAATACCGGTGACGTTATTCCGGAAGAGCAGCGGGCAGAGGTATTCAAACCGTTCCGTGCCATACAGGACCTCACGAAGGGCGACGGACTGGGTCTGCCCATTTGCAGGCAGATGGCGATACTGATGAACGGAAACCTCGATATTGATCCGCAATTCTCCAAGGGCACACGTTTTGCCCTGGACCTGCATAGCTGAGTTTTAATTCAAAATTAATAATGCATAATGCAAAATTCTGAATTTTGAATTTATAATTTATAATTTATAATATAGATGCATTTTCATAATGCATAAGTGTTAATTAGTCCCGTCCCCCTCTTGGTACTGTACTGTCGCCGGAGGGGGATTTTTTTGCGTTCTGCATTCTGCATTACTTTATGACCTCTTGCCTGCAGATTATCGTGCCGTCGGCTGCTACGCCCTCAATGGTGACGAGATACTGCTTTGACACGTCGGAAGAATAGAACGTGACTGAGGCGTGGCCAGCCTCGTCGGTAGCCACCTTCGGGTTCCAGTAGAGGGTGGTGCGGTGGTCAGGACGGGTGTATTGCGTCTTGTCGGCATCGGGATACTGCGGTGAATAGAACTCCCGTGGATAGCGATAGCCCAGTTGCTGCACCTTTGCAATAGAGAGAACGTCTTTTTGCGTGGATTTGCGCAGGTACTCAGAGCCGTCTTTCAGGAAGATGAACAGCACGCCTGGAACGAACCCGCGTTCGTCTGCTCTGACACCGAAGAGGGTGTTTTGCGGGTTGTTAGGAGTAAAGTATTCTATTGATTTCACGTCGGTAGGCTGTATGTTAAGCACATACTGGTGGTCTGTCTCATGATAGTTGTCAACGTAGCATTTGCCTACCTGCCAGTAGCGGAAGTGTTCTTCACCGTCTATAGTTTCTGTATATATGCCCAATGGATGGAGCAATGCACGCATGGACACTGCATGTTCTATGCGGCTGTCGCCCTCTTGCAGGCTACGCGCAGCCTCCATTCCAGAGTAGTTCATCGTCTTCTTCTTTGCAGAATTCTTGACAACCTCAGGCAGTTCGATTGTGCCGGCGCTGGAATACTTCTGCTGGCTGAATGCTTGGGCAGCGAATGTATTTGCCTCCCTCAGCCCCATCACCCGCTTGGAGGGGCGTGGCAGCTGCGGCTGGGGGAACGTCTGCGGGTCAATGTTAAGCTCCACGAACGAAGTGTTACCGTTTATGCGCGCCCCTTGCAGTACGAAGGTGCTGTTCTCCGGATTATCTACGATGACAGAGAAACGGCTGCTGTCACCCAGTTCAAACTCATACTGTTGCCCCAGGCGTGTGTTGACAAACAGCAGCTTAGGGTTCTTCAGGTGCTTGCGCCACGTGCCCTGGATGCTGCCCGTAATGGTTTGGTTGGTCTGGAAACCATATTGTATGGCGGGATAATTGCCCGTCAGCATATCCTGGAGCACAGGGCCGGACAGCGCCCTCTCTGATGTCTGACGCAGATATGCCTTTATGTCGGGCTGTAAGGTGTCGGGCTTCACTACGTTATAGTCGGTGACGGAGATTGAGCAGATAGCCTTGAGTGGGCTTCCGTCGGCATTTGTCATGCTGAAATCCACCGTCATGGGGCTCTTGGCCTCTGTCGTTGCCGTGCCGCTGATGTGTACCGTCGGTAGGTCGGTGTCCTTCAGCAGTAGGGATTGCTCGGCGATGACCGTCAGCGAGTCTGCCTTCACCAGCGCTATGTGGATGCTGCCGCCGCCGAACTTGCTGGCATCTAAGCGGTTCACCTTGCCCTGCTGCGGGGTGAATGTCATAATCTGTCCGCTGCCGTAGGCCACGATAAGGTTGTCCTCTGTGCTCCCTGCCGGGGTGGGGATGTAGATGTAATTGCCCCGCTGATAGGCGTTCAGGGTGGGGGAGACCCCCGCGATGGAATCGCGGGTAACGAGGGAAGGGGCAGAGGGAGAGGTGGTGGAAGAGGGGTGAGGGGAGCGCAGTGGACCCTGGCCCAAGATGAGTAGCGGTTTGTAGAAGAAACCTTCGGCACCAAAATTACGCATCCATTGTGTGTATGCCACCAGCGTGTATAGCCCGCTGCTTAGCCTTCTGGGCAGCAGGAGGGCGTTGGCGAACACCCCGTCAGAGTCGCATTTCACTATCTGACGGTCCACGAGACTGTCAGCGCTGCGGTCATAGAGCTCAATGTTGACGAACCGTGACCGGCTGACGGGCTTGTTGGTGGCAGCATCCACCAGGTGGGCTCTGTACCATATAGTGTCCCCTGAGGCATAGCACGCCTTGTCGGTGTGTACGTATATCTTCTCCTGCGGCACCTTGGCGTAATACTCTTTCACGCGTGCCATGATCTCCTCGTCCTGCGCTGATGCTGTGCCTGCCCATGCAAGAAGGAGAGTGAAGAATGAAAAGTGAAGAGTGAAGAATTTATTCATTTCCTAATGCTGACTGATATAACCAAACTGTGATTTCGCTGCTTTGCATAGGAGGCGACGTGTCTCACGTCGCAGTCCGGCAGATTGTTGCGACGTGAGACACGTCGCCTCCTGTTTGTGTGCTGCAAAGTTACGATTAAGCTTTGAGATACGCAAGAGAAGAAAGTGAAAAGTGAAGAGTGAAGAATTAAGCTGACGCGTTGTGCTTTTGTCTCACTTTTCACTTTATACTCTTCACTTTTCACTCTTCACCTAATAATTCTTCACTTTTCACTCTTCACTTTTCACTTGCTAATCCAGTCCTGAGCCTGGAGCCCATGTTGTAGAGGAGCTGCTGCCGTCACTGTCCTTCAAGATTACATGTTCACCAGCCTTTTTCATGTCGCAGGATGCATATTGCAGGTCATAGATTACACCGTCCTGCATCTCGCCGGAGATAATCACAGCTCTGCCGTATGCGTCTGGGATACATGCGCTGAACTTATTGCCGCTGCCTGTTACGAGTGCCTGCATTGGGTCGTCAGCCTCAACGGCTACTCCGCCTATGGTGGGATAGTACTGCATCATCACCTTACCGTCGGCCTGGGTGTCGAACTTCAGCACAAATCCGTCCAGCCCGTATTCCGACATTCCTTCGCCTGCCTCGCCTGTCGGGTCAGATACTATGCTGAGTGGCGATATGGAGTATGTTCCGGTGATAGCAGGCGGTGTGGAACCGTCATAGACATTCAGGCCTGCAGTCTTGAGGCTCTGCATCACTTCATCGCTCGGCCATTCCAAGACAGTCGGTCCGACATAGCTGGCCTTATAGCTGATCTGGAGCTCTACATAGTCGGTAGCATCTCCTACAGGAACGTAAGACGTGTGATAGCTGATTGGATCAATGCCGTCAGGATATAGCTCATGTCCCAGTTCGTTGTCAATGGTGTAATACGCCTTTGTGTCTTGCTCTATGCTGTATGTGTTGAACCAGAGACCGTCGCTGACACTCCACTTACCGCTC
>Ga0326513_10001967_pt1 | contig 15388 bp, 32 predicted proteins | sample 2_2465_0518_D_FD_203654 | JGI IMG/M metagenome (GOLD analysis project Ga0326513, IMG submission 203654) | Bovine rumen microbial communities from UC Davis, California, United States - 2_2465_0518 | ecosystem: Host-associated > Mammals > Digestive system > Stomach > Rumen | place: USA...
ACGACAATGGAACGGTTGATGGTGTGCATCCGAATGACAAGGGGCATGTATTCATCTATCAGATGCTCAAACCATTCATTGAATCCTTGTCTCCTAAGAATCCTATGGATGAAATCTAAATGGAGGCTTTAAGTAACTATCGGGCCTGTCCTGCCCGAAGGCTTACGTTCAGCGCGTGGGCGGTTGATGTAGGGCAGGACGGGCTTGATATAGGAGGTGATGCATACGGAAAAAGCTGAGTATATCTGGAAATGGCTTTGGGAGCGCATCGGCAATGATTTTGGCGTTGCTGGGCTGATGGGCAACCTTTGCGCGGAAAGCGGCTTGAACCCTGAGAACCTTCAGAACAGTTATGAGCGGCTGTTGGGAATGTCCGACCGGGAATATACGGAAGCCGTGGACAACGGGACATATTCAGAAGAACAATTCTGCGCGGATCAGGCCGGATACGGCCTTGCCCAATGGACGCATCGCGACCGCAAGCGCGGCCTTTACGCCGCCATGAAAAAAGCGGGGACGAGCATCGGAAACCTTGATATGCAGTTGGGCTATTTGTGGCAGGAGTTGGGACAATACAAGTCCGTCCTCAATGCCCTTTTTAATGTTCAATCCGTCCGGGTTGCATCCGATGCCGTGATGCTCAAATACGAGATACCAGCCGACACCAGCGAAGATAACCGGGCATCCCGCGCCGATCTGGGGCAAATGTATTATGAGCGGTACGCCGTGGGGCCTGAGACAAAAAACGAAAAGGCCGAAGAAATCATCCGGTTGGCTAAAGAGAGGGTGGGGCATTGTCGGTATGTTCTTGGCGCGTTGGGTAACTATGCAAAGGACGGGGTGCAGGAGTTTGATTGCCGTGGCTTCACGTGGTGGCTTTTGCATCATGAGGGCATTGAGATTTCCAAAGTTGGAGCCACAACGCAATACAATACGGCATCCGATTGGGTCGAGCGCGGCCTTACAAAAAATATGCCGAATCTTGTTTGCCCTGTGTTTAAATACCGGGCATCAGATAATAAGATGGCACATACGGGTATGCACATCGGGGACGGCGTTATCATCCATTGTACATCAAACGGCGGCGTTAAATACGGGGATCTTTCAGATACCACATGGACGCATTACGCGATCCCGAAGGGACTATACACCCCGGAAGAGATCGAGGCGGCAAGGAGGCGGGAACCTGTGAGGACACTCAAGACCGGATGCAGCGGGGAAGACGTCCAGGAACTGCAGAAGCAGCTCAACGCCCTGGGCTTCAACTGCGGCACGCCGGACGGCAACTTCGGCACCAGGACAAAGGAGGCCGTCATGGCACTGCAGTCCGCCAACGGCCTGAAGGCCGACGGCATCGTCGGGGAGAGGACCAGGGCCGCCCTGGAAGCCATGCAGGGCGGGGGAAGTAAAGCCGAGGAACCGGCGCCCTCCGTGACGATCACGCTGAGGATCACCGCAGACACCCTGAGGCAGGCCTGCGAATCGGGCGAGTTGATTATCGACGCCCGCAGCGGCAACATCACAAACATCGATTATCAGTGAGGTGATTACAATGCCCGAATGGATCACAAAGTATTGGGTGGAATGGGCCTTCGGCGTCGTGGCCGGGGTGCTGATCTGGCTGTATAAGCGGCTGGCATCACGGATCAAACAGAACCGCGGCGAATACGAAGCGCTCCGGAACGGCATGCGCGCCTTGCTGATGCGGCAGATCGCCGAGGACTGCGAGGAGGCCCGGCGCCAGGGGTTTTGTACGGTGGAGAAGAAGAAGATCATCAACGACATGTACACGAGTTATCACGCCCTCGGCGGAAACGACGTGATCACCCAGATGAAAAACGACATGATGCGGCTGCCGACCGAAAGGCCGGAGGAATGAAAGGAGCGGGAACTATGATCGATTGGAAGAGCAAACTGACGAGCCGGAAGCTGTGGATGGCGATTATCGGGTTCACGACGGGACTGCTGACCTATCTGGGTGTGGGCGTGGAGAAGGCCGAACAGATCGGATCCCTGATCCTGATGGCGGCGTCCATTGCGGCGTACATCATCGGCGAAGGCTGGGCCGACGCGGCGGGGGCGAAAGCCTGGACGGAAGAAGAAAATGATCCGGAAACACACCCTCCCGAAGATGATCCTATGATGGACGATGGAAAATAAACTATACGATTCAACACGATTGCCCCGGCGAAAGCCGGGGATTTTTCTATTTGTGGTTAATATGATTCCATTAAATGGCTTAATGATTTGGTAACTAATTTGGTAGTAGCAAAAAATTATTAACAACAGTAGAAGATTTTTAACAATTTGCCAATTTTGACCATTTGCCATAAAACACCAAATAACGGCCTAAAAATGGCTTATTTGGACATAAAAAGTGCCCGGATCGTACAAATCCGAGCACGCTGGCGGAGAAGCCGGGATTTGAACCCGGGCTGCCTTTAACAGCACTACTCCCTTAGCAGAGACGGTCGAAAACGCGAAAATAAGCCAGTTTAGCGGGGTATTTTGGTAGTGGTTTGGCAGTAAGCAGGGGAGAAGAAAAGCCGCTGAGAAGGGCCTTAAAATGGCTTAGATGCTGTCAACGGCTTTTAGTTTGTCTTCCAGGGGAATGCGGACATAGTTTTTGAGGGTGGTCAGGTAATCGGCGTGGCCGCCGACCTCGGCGATGATGCCGCCCTGGACACCGGCAGCCGTCATGCGGCTGAAAAAGTAGTGGCGGCAGGTGTGCGGGGGAAGGGGACGGAGACCGGCGCGGGAGATGGTGAGGGAATACATGTCGTAGAAGGTGAGCTTCGGGATCTCCATCAGGTATTCCTTGCTGTCCGGGATCAAGGCGCGGAGGACGGGATCGATGCGGGCCGGGATGGGGATCTGGCGGTCGATGCCCGCGTCGGATTTGATGCCGCCGATCATATAGCGCTCATCCAGGTGGATGTTCTCCAGGCGGATGGTGGAGATCTCGCCGAAGCGGAGGCCGCAGTAGCACATGATCAGCAGGTAGCCGGTGAAGGGGTGGGTCTCGTAATCTTTCCAGAGGGCGGCGACCTCATCCTCCGTCCAGACCTCGCGCTTGGCCTTGGGCTGCTCAAACGGGATGTCGACGGAATCCGTCTTGCGGGAGGGGACGATCTCCTTTTCAACGGCGATGTCATAAAGGTGGGACAGGCAGACCTTCATGTCCCGGGCCGGGTAAAAAGAGTTCGTTTTTTTGACGATCTGGGTTTTGATGTCGGAGATGGTGAGGGTGGCGATGCCGCGGTGCTGGAGGTCCTCCCAGCGCTTCCAGGCAAAGCCCATTTTGTCCCTCTGGGAGTCCGAGAGCTTGTCGTATTCGACGGAGTGGGTATATTCATACCAGAGCGTCGCCAGCGGGATGTCCTTCGGCGGGCGGGTTTCTTCCTTCATGCTTCCCAGGGCGAGGAGGGCGTCAGACTTTTTGGCAAAGCATTTGGACTTGGTCTTTTTGCGGACATGGCCCTCGGCGTCCTTGTAAAGTGTGGTGTGGGTCGCGATCCAGGAGCCGTTCGGGAGCTTCCAGACCGTGCCGGTGCCGTTGCCGCGCTTTTTGGGGGTGCGGGAGATCGACTGCTTCGCGCCGCAGAAGTTACAGAAGGCCGAGCCCTCCGGGATCTCTTTTTTACATTTTCGGCAGATCATATTGTCCCTTTCAAAAAATGATAAAAAATGAATCAGCCAGAATTAGCAATACATTATTGATTAAACAGACACTATAAATAATTAAAAATCCGCAACGTTGTCCGGACATCTTGCGTACCATTTCCCGGTGTGGTAGGGTGAGTACGGGAGGGATAAAAAGATGACCTACGAAGAAATGCTTGCCGAGGCCATCCGGCTGATGAAGAAAGTGACAAAAGAAGAAATGGACGGGATTGTTATTCCCGCCCTGCGGTCAGCTGTTGAAGCAGAGAAAGCACAGTGCGCAGGCCCTCAGGGGAAAGCATCCGCAGCATCTCGGCAGCCTCGTTGACCTGCCGGGTGTATTCGTTTTCCGTTTCCCAGCCCATCAGATAAGACGGTGTGCAGTCCAGGACGGAGCACAGCCTGGCAATCGTGTCGCGCTTCAGGTTGACCACCGCGCCGCGCTCGATCTTGCTGATCGCTGATTTCTGGACTCCGAGGCGTTCGCCGAGTTCGGTCTGAGTCATTCCGAGTTCCTGACGGCGCGCTTTGATCCGTTCTCCGGTTGTCATTGTTTGTGCCCCCTTCCGTTCGGTTTCATTCTATCAAAAATAATTTGTGCATACAAGAAAAAATTTCTTGACAAGACATTTTCCGAAGTGTATTATACTTGTGAAGTGTCTGAAACAGACACCATCAATATGAAAGGAGGGCACCGGATGAACAAGGACCTTTTGAGGTCTGTCATCTTCGCGCACGGGGACAACATGGGAAAGCTGGCCGAAGCCATGGGCATGCAGCAGTCAGCGCTTTCAAACCGGGTAAATGGAGTTGTCGAGTTTCGCCAGGGCGAGATCAACTTCATCAAACACCGGTACAACCTGACGCCGGAGCAGACAGAAGATATTTTTTTTGCCGAAGTGGTGTCTAAAAAAGACACCAAGGAAGGGGCCTGACATGACACTTGATGAGCTGCGCGCATCCGACAAGGATTTCCTGACGCCTGCGGACGTGGCGGGTGTGCTGGGGTGCATGGCGTACAGCATCAACCTGCAGTGCAAGGATGACCCGTCGAAGCTGGGTTTCCCGGTGTGCGTGCTGGGGACCAGGGTGAAGATCCCGCGGATCGGGTTCCTGAGGTGGATGGAAGGCAACAACGACAAGGAGGGATAAGGATGTTTTTTGTGGGTGTGTTTGTGGCGATGCTCCTGGCCATTGAGTGGTTTGAGAGCAGGGAAGCCGGATGGGTGGAGCCGGAGCCGCTGGTGAAGCCGTACGGGCCGCGGTGGCCGAAGCTGACGAAGGCGGGATACAAGCCCCCGCGGAGGTGGCCGGATGACGATCGGTGAGCGCGTGGAAGTGATCCTGATGTTCAGCGAAGGATACATGAACTGGGAAATCGCGGAGCGTACGAACTGGCCGATCAGGGACATCAGGGAGACCGTGAGCAAGGCCTGCGGGTATGACGAGCACCTGTACCTGAAGCACTCCGGGACCTACGGGCAGGACAAGACGCCGATGTCCAGGCAGCTGGCGGAACGGATCGTCCGGCGGATATGGGGGTGAGCGGATGCGGATCCCGATGAACAGGCGCGAATACGACGAAGACGGGAACCTGGTTACCGGCATGTGCGACGTCTGCGGCGCCAATGTCACACCCAGGACGCGCTGCTGGGCCATCCAGCTTCCCGGGCAGAGAGACTGGCATCTGATGTGCCTTGAATGCCGGAACGACCTGATGGGCGCCCTGAAGGACGAAGACGCATATGAGGACGACGACACGGTGCGCTGGAGCGGCCCGAGCTTTGAGGCCGACGAGGACACAAGGCAGGAGCTTATCGACCTGCTGGGTGAGAATTATGAACTTTGACCCACAGAAAAAGGCCTCCGGCGGATGAGGACCGGAGACCCGAAGGGGGATAAGGAACAGTGCATGCTCCCAAGGGGGATCATAGCAAAGAAAGGATGAAAAATCAATGGACAACAACGAGATCACGATCAGCCGCACGGAATACATCGAATTGGTGAGCCGGAGCGCCCAGGTGGCTATCATCATGCGGCTTGTGGCCGACGCCGGTGAGGGCCGGTACCTTGACGGCGATACGGTGCGCCTGGTGCTTGGAATGCCCAGCCGGGAACATAAGGAGGCGGAGTAAATGGCAAGGATGATCTGCGTGATGGGCGAAAGCGGCAGCGGGAAGACCACCGCCATGAGGACGCTGGACCCCGGCACCACCTATTACATCGACGTGGACGGCAAGGGCCTTGTGTGGAAGGGCTGGAAGAACCAGTACGGCGCGGGCAAGAAGAATTACACCCGCTCCAGGGACATCCCGGTGATCAGCGCCCTGATCCACAACGTGGCCGAGAAGGCCCCCTCCATCAAGACCGTGGTGATCGACACCCTGAACACGGCCATGGTGGACAAAGAGGTCCGTGGCATGAGTGAAAAAGGGTTCGATAAATGGGTCGATTTGGCCCAGTATGTGTGGAGCATGATCACCGACGCGGCCACCCTGAGGGACGACCTGACCGTGATTGTGGTGATGCACTCGGAGACGGTGCGGGACGAGATGGGCAACGTGTGGACCCATGTGCGGACGAACGGGCGGAAGCTGGAAAAGCTGGTGCTGGAAAGCCTGTTCAACGTGGTGCTGCTGGCCAAGCGGTCGGACGCCGGGGAATATGTGTTTGAAACGGTCAGCAACCATTCGACCGCCAAGGCCCCCATGGGCGCCCTCGCCCAGGAAGAACCCAACGACATGGGCCTGATCCTGAAGAAACTGGAGGAATACTGATGCGTGAAGATTGTGTGATGTGGTACAGCCGCGGGACGGCGGTGGTCGGGGTGTATTTCCCGGAAGACAAAGTGTGCTGCCGTTACTGCCGGTTTTTGAGGAGCGACGCCGGGGGCGCGCGGTACAAGTGCGGCCTGACCGACGAGATCCTGGTGAAGCTGGAATGGAAGGGCCAGGAGTGCCCGGTAAACGACATTGTGGAAGAGAAGGAGGACAAACAATGAAACCCTACACCAACGATTTCCAAGCCAAGGAAATGGGCCAGAAGGTGCCTTATCCCCCCGCCGGGGCGTATGTCGGGAAGATCCTGAATATCCGTCTGGAGAACGGGACCAACAACGACCAGGTGATCACCCTGCAGATCGACATCACCGAGGGCGAATATGCCGGGCATTACCGGAAGATGTACGACCACGACAAGGCCGCCGGATTCAGGAACCTGCGCTTCAAAGGCCAGTACCGGCTGACCGCCCCGGGGCAGGAGAATCCGTATTTCGACAGCCGGGACAGGGCCTTCCGCTCCGACATCTGGGCGGTGGAGCAGAGCAACCCGGGCTACACATGGAACTGGGACGAGCAGACACTGATCGGCCGGGTGGTCGGCTTCGTGGTGCGGGACGCCGAATTCATGAACGACCGCGGTGAGCTGAACGAGTACACCGAAATCGGATGCCTGACCAGCGCCGACAAAGTGCGGAAGGGTACCGCCCCGAAGCTGAAAAAGCGCGAGGCGAAGCCCAGGAAGGAACAGCCCGGCGGCGGTTATGTGGAAGTGAAGGACGAGGAGCTGCCGTTCTGACGGCGGGAGGGGGATAAACATGGATGACGAGATGATCCGCGTGGTGATCAAGCGGCCCGGCGAAAAGCCGGTGTCCGCGGTGATGGACAACACACTGACGGCCTTCCAGAAGGCCGTGGAGGGCTACATCGAGACGGTGAGCCTCGGGGACGGGATGGTCATCGTCTGCAACGAGGAGGGCCGCGTGAAGGGCCTGGCGCCCAATATCCCGGGGTTCGTCGGGACGTTGGTGTTCGTCGGGTTCGACGGCGAGGACGGCTTCAGGACGCTGTCGACGTTTGAGATCGACACCCTGATGGACATGCTGGGAGGCTATGACGATGAGGACGATTGACGCCGACGCGCTGAAGCGCGAACTGGGGATGGCCAGGACCTGCGCCGGGTGCGTGTATGATCCGGCTGACTGCAGGTGGGACCGTCAGCTGTCCAGAGAGTATGTGTGCTCCACCATCGACGAGATCCCGACCATCGGCATGGGCTGGATCAATGTGAAGACGAAGCTGCCGGAGCCGGACCAGACCGTGCTGGCCATCAAGAAGCTGAAGAACGGCCGCCTGGAATACGCCCTGGCCCGGTGCATCCCGGACTGGGAGTCGAAGGATTACCAGACCGGAGAGGTCACCCGGCGGCCTTACTGGGTGTGCGGCGGGAACAATAACGTGATCTGGTGGACGCCGCTGCCGGAGGTGCCGGATGATCCTGTGTGACACGCGCCAGCAGCCGGGGAAGCACCAGAACATCGACAAGTATTTCGACCGCGCCGGGATCCCGACCGCACGGCAGGCGCTGTATGTGGGGGACTACATCATCGCCAACGACGGCAGCCGGGCCGTGGACACCAAGCAGGACGTGATGGAGCTGCTGATGGACATGCACGGAGATCACGACCGGTTCCGGCGGGAATGCGAACGGGCGAAAGACGCGGGGATCCAGCTGCTCGTCCTGGTGGAGGAAGTCCTGCCCGAAGGGGGCCTGGCCGCCTGGCGTCCCCCCCTGGGGCGGGACGGACAGCCCAGGACGCGATCAGATCCGGAGCGGCTGAGGAAGGCGCTGATCACCATGACGGCCAAGTACGGTGTCCGTTTTCGGTTCTGCGATGCCAGGAGCACCGGGCGGCTGATCGTGGAGTATCTGACGGAAGGGGTGATGCCGAAGTGATTCCCGGCTTCATGCTTTACATGGAAGACCTGATGGCGTACACGGACCAAATGAGCGCCGAGGAAATGGGGCTGGTGATGTTCGCCCTGGTCCACTACATTGCGACCGGTGAGGAACCGGAAGATCTGGGCGCGCTTCCGCTGACCTGTTACCGCATACTCAGGAACAATATCTCCCGGGGGTATGCGAGATACCAGAAGAAAGCCGAGGCGGGAGCCAGGGGAGGACGCGCAAGCAAAAATAATTCTGCTTCAAGCAAAGATGAAAGTGCTTTAAGCAAAAACGAAAGTGCTTCAAGCAAAGATGATTCTGCTCTGGTAACCCTATCTCTATCCCCATCCCAAAACGTATCCCTATCCCCATCCCAAGTTGTATCCCTACCGCCCACGCGGGACGAGGTGCGGGAGTACGCGAAAACAAAAACCACGACGGCAGACCCGGATCGGTTTTTCGATTACTACGAGGGACGGGGCTGGGAGCTGAGGCCGGGGGTCCCGGTGAAGAACTGGAAATCGGTGTTCAACATCTGGGTGCAGAACGAGGGAGAGAAAAGCCAGAAGAAGAAGACCGTCACCGCCCAGCAGTTCCCGCAGCGAAGCTATTCTGACAGCGACATGAGCAGCTTTTATACCGACCTGTCCGCATACGCGCGGCCAGAGGAGGAATGAACGACCGTGGGTCGACACGGCAGTGCGGCATGTTTCCTGACTCGTGGGGCACATCGGCGGCAACTCTGTGCAAAGGGACGCGGATGCACGGGCAATCACACTTCCGTCACAAAGAGGTGGAGAACAGGCACCGGCCGCACACGGGAGCAGGGGCGTGGGAAAGAAGCCTCCGGATGTGATAAAGGCACCGGACTGCGGACAGAATCCGCCCCCTCCCGGAAAGGAGGCCCACAAGACATAGAACGGGGGATATGACATGAGCACAGGCAGGGAACAGTTCATTAAATGCTTCGGGGCCGTATGTCAGTGGAATAACTACTGGGAACGGTGGAACGACATGCTGCATCTATTTGCCATCGAGATTGCAAACGCGGTGGACACGGTGCATCGGGACCTGAGGAACGCGGAGTACGGACGCATCGCGGCCAAGTATAAGCGCGAAGAGTATGGACGCTTCGCGGATCTGTTCGCGATTATGACAGACACACTGGAGCGCGAGCCCTTCCAGGACTTCCTCGGGGACATGTATATGCGTCTTGACATGGGCAGCAAGGCTCACGGGCAGTGCTTCACTCCGTTCAACGTATGCCGCATGGTGGCAAACCTTGCGATGGACGAAAGCGTTATCAGAAGCCGCCTGGAAGAGAAGGGATGGATCAGCGTTAACGACTGCGCCTGCGGCGCCGGAGCGCTCCTGATAGCCGGGGCCGAACGGCTGCATGAGATGGGCGTGAATTTCCAGGAGAAGGCGTATTTCGTTGCCGGAGACATCGACACAACGGTGGGCCTGATGTGCTATATCCAGCTGTCGATGCTCGGGTGCGCTGGACGGGTAAGGATCGGGGACACGCTGACGGACCCGGACACAGGAGATCAGCTGCTGGGCGACGGGAAGCCGACCACATGGTACACGCCGATGCTGTTCATGAGCGAGATATGGCAGGGGCGGGTGACTGCCAGGTATATGGATCTTGCGATATCCGGGTTCAGGAAAAAACGGAAGGAGGGTGAGCCGCGTGGAGACGGATATGAACAGCTCAGCATCCTGTGACGGACGGTCGGAGCTGGCCGACAGGATCGCGCAGCTGATCGGGGCGGCGGACGCAAAGCCGCTGATCCTGGGCGCGATGGCGGATTATGAGATTACACGGAAGGAGACCGGGCTGATCGTATACGACGGCGGCCTGACGAAGAACCTGATTGAGCGCTTCATCGTGGCGAAAAAGGTGGCCGGGTGCACGGACAGGACCTGCAAACTGTATTACGCCAACCTGACGCGCACCTTCGCCCAGATCGGTAAAGACCCGATACGGTTTACGCACACTGACTTCCAGGCTGTGATCGCGACGCTGATCGTGAAAAACACGAGCAAAGCCTACCAGCAGAACATCATGCGGACGTTCTCCAGTTTTTATGCCTGGATGACGAAGGAAGAGATCATCAGCAAGAATCCCATGCTGAAGATCGACACTATCAAATCCAGGGCGAAACACAAGGAAGCTTTTTCCGACATGGACGTGGAAAAGATCCGCATGGCCTGCGTAACGAAGCGTGAAAGCGCGCTGGTCGAGCTGCTGCTGAGCACGGGCCTGAGGATATTTGAAGCGGCGAAGCTGACCCGCGAGGACGTGGAGCAGGAGCGGATCAAGGTACTGGGCAAGGGCGAAAAGGAGCGGTTCGTGTACATGACCGCGAGGGCACAGTTGGCCATGCGGACATACCTGGACCAGAGGAAGGACAAAAACCCGTATGTTTTCCCGGCAAGCATCATGGTCGGCACGAATCCGGCGAACGGAAATCTGGGGAATGTGCTGCACTGTTCGAAAAACAAGCGCGAATGGTACTTTGACCCGAAGCTGGTGAGTGCCGATTCTCACAGCGATAACAGTACGCTGGAGGCCATTATCCGGAGCATCGGAAAGCGCGCCGGTGTGAAGAATTGTCACCCGCACCGGTTCCGCAGGACCTGCGCTACGATGGCCCTGAGGCGAGGCATGGATGTAACCCTGGTGCAAAAGATGCTTGGGCATGACAGCCTGGCTACCACACAGATGTACTTGGATTTAGGAAACGAAGACCTGCAGACAGCACACAAAAAATATGTGATTTGACGGGGGATAGCATGGCGAAAAAGAAGATTAAACTCTCCGAGCGGGTGATCCTGCCGGAGAAGTACAAGCTGGACGGCACGCAATGGCTGCGCGACCTGCCGGAGCACATCAAGATACAGCGCAGGGCCGAGAACGCAGCCAGGGCGCGGACCAAGGAGGAACTGGAGAAGGAACCGGAACCCGGTTATGGCCTGGATGGGTACCCGCTGCAGGGGAGCGCCGGGCCGCGGTACGTGAAAAGGAGGAAAGACAATGGCAAAGTTTAAGGGGCAGGCACCGCGGCTATACATCCTGCACGAACTGAGGGAGGCCATGCCATGGGATGGATGACCGTCGGCGAGTATTTCAGGGCGAAAGGCGCCGATTTCCCGGTGGAATCCTTCAAGATAGTGCTTCGGAAGCTGAAGCCGGAGCACATGCCGGGATCGCGGCCCTGGAAGTACCATCTGGAAGACCTGGAAGCAGCGTATAAGGCGATGTGCGAAAAAAGCGCGTACATGCGCCGGAAGTTGATGAGGTGACCCCATGAAGTGCGCGAAATGCGGGAAGAAATTCCTGAAGACTTCCCTCGGATGGGGCTACGCGTACGGAGGGAAGTATGCCTGCAGTTACAAATGCATGAGAGAGATGGAAAAGGAGGATACCAACGTGACGGAAGACGAGAAAAAGAAGGCGACGGAACTGAGCGCGCAGGGCGTCGACAACGCCCAGATCGCGGAGGAACTGAACGTGAGCAGGCAGGCCGTGGGGGCCTATCTGGGCAGGAAGGGCAGAAGGCCGGAGGCCGAAATCGAGACCGTGCCTGAAACCGTGAAGGCCGCGCCTGAAGGGCCGAAAACCGACACCGACGAACTGGCGCAGATGGTGATCGCGCTGATGACCGACATGGTGGAGATCCTGAAGAGGATCGTGTAAGCGTACAAGGGGCGGGGCGGCACTCCTTGGGAGGCTGTGGTTTAAAAAGACATGCCGTTTGGCATTGACGGCTGTCCCTCCTTCGCCACGCTGTCCGTCACGGTACGCAGAGCCGCAAATGATGGACTGCCGTCCCCGCCCATAAATCAAGAAGGGAGAAAAAGTATGAGCAATGGAAGGTCGATGCCGTTCAGTAACGGCACGGAGTATGAAGTATTCCTGTATAACTTCTGTGAGCGGTGCAGGAACAATAAATTGAGGGAGGACGGTTTTCCTGAGTTTCCGGAAAAAGGTGGGTGTCCGATCCGTGACGCAATGGAAAACGCAAGGTTTGATATTAAGCAATTTCCGAATGAATGGTTAAGGGAACTGCGGGACGCAACAGACAATCATGTTATCGCATGGCATTACTGCATCAGGTTTACAAACCCTGATTGGGATGTAATGGAGCTGTATTTCACAATGATGAAGAATGCGCTGATAAAGCGGGAGGGGAACGATGTACAAGCCGAAGCTTAAATTGCGTGATGTGCTTGAGGTGTTGTTGGGAAGTAGTGAACCGTTGCCGGATAAATGGAAAAAGGGATTTGAGGATATTCGGTCAGACAGCAGTTATATGGTTCGGCTGTGTTTCATGTGCGAAGAAGAAACGTGGGTCCGAACATATCCGGCGCATCCGTTGCTGATTCCGTGGTATGACTGCATGGTGACAGCGATATCGCCGGAAGGTGAAGATGAACTTGCCATCTGGCTGGATTATGTGCCGTTTGTAAATAATTTAATTGGGAAGGGGTCGGAAGATGGAACAAACGGGATGGTCGAAATCTCCAAGAGCAATTCAGATGCTTCTGCGGTTGAAGGAATACGCGATAGCGAACAAGGATAACAAAATCTGGACGGATGCGGCACAGGTCGGACCGTTTGGAATGGCAAGACTGATTGACGCACTTGTCGATGACTATAACCGAACCAAGACAATGCTCGCTGAAATCGAAAACGAACGCCGGATTTATCGTGACGAGTGTAAAGCGTGGGAGGAACTGGGGTTTGATGATTCTCCGGCTGTTATGGACGAAGCGCGGTGGGCAGAATTGAAAGTTCTTGCCGAAAAGTGGAGGAAGGAGGATGAGGATGCGGCTGAATGATTGCGTCTGCGGTTCCCACGACATCGCCCGTGTTCGCGTCCTTCGCCGGGGCTGGGACATACTCCCGGCCCGGTGGTGGTGCGAGTGCTGGGTCTGCGGACGGCGTGGGCCGATGCGATGGACACGGATCAGGGCAGAGAAAGCATGGAACGGGAGGGACAAGGAAGCATGATAGTCTTTGAATTAACAATGCCGCATTGTGGCTCGTGGAATGGGAAGTGGACGGGTGCGGACAGACTGTATGTCAGGACTAAACGGGAGTGTGATGTCCCGAAGGAATATTGGGGTAAATCCTTTGAATATCGTTGGGATGACGGATGGTGTGCGTGTGTATCAGTGACAAGGATGGGAGCGAATGACGCACGGAAGTTGGAACGTAGATCGGATGGCTTTGCCGGATATGATTGGATGATTAGGAGCATATGCCGAAAAGGTTTTATCGAACCAGAAGGAGGACGGTGATGCTTGATTATCAGGACATCTTCGGGCAAAGGCTCCAGTACGCCATGAAAAAGCGCGGGGTGACGGTGAAGGAACTGAGCCAAAAATCCGGGGTAGGGCTGAAGAGCATATACGGTTACACAAATGGGGACAAGGGACCGAGTTTGGTCAAGCTGGTGGCGATTGGCAAGGCCCTGCACGTCAGCTTGGATTGGCTGTGCGGGATGCGCGTGAAGGAGGACGAAAATGCCTGACAGGGAGAAAGTGATAAAGGGGCTGTATTTGTGTGAGTGGACAAGCGCAGGAAGATATGATGGGTATGAACCGGATTATGAATCGTGTTTTAAATGCCCGTATAGGGGGGATGATTTAGAGCCGGATGTATGTTGTGCGGATTTGATGAGGGATGCGCTGGAACTGCTGAAAGCGCAGGAACCGCGAGTGCTGACATTCGATGAACTGATGGGCCTGCCACACGGCAAAGAGGATAATGTGCCTGTCGTGAGTGAGGTCAAATATCCTGTTGGTGCATGGGACAAAGGAACGATATGTAAGTGGCGCGGGGCTGAGTTTTTGCAGGAAATGGTGCAGGATCATCATTGGTATAACCGCGATCACTATGGGAAGATCTGGCGGGTGTGGACGGCCCTTCCGAGCATAGAACAGCGAAAGGCGGTGAAGTGGGAATGACTTGGAGAATCACGCGACAGGATCACACGCCGGACGGGCAGGAAATCGAAGTGTTGGTGGCATACACCGATGACCAGGCAGAGGTCGGATGCATCATCGACGAAGACCGCCACAAGATCGACTGGGACGCGGAGTATTTCGTTCATAGTGAGGCATAACATGAGGAACTATCAGCCGGATTACACAGATTTCGGGATCAGCCGGGACAGATACCGTGAGCTGCTCGCCTTCTGCCGCCAGTACCAGGAATGGAAGGCAGAGGCGGGAAGCCTGCTGGGTGTGGGCGCTCAACGGTATTCCAGCATGCCGCACGGGACCGACGTGAGTGATCCGGTGTTCCGTGTGGTCCTCAGGCGAGAAAACCTGCTGGCCAAGATCCAGCTTGTCGAGGATGTGGCACAGGCCGTAGATAACGGACGATGGCGGGCCGCTCTGATCCAGAACATATGCATGGGCAAGGCGCTGAGGTTCATCGACCCGGCGATCCTGCCAACCAGCAGGCGGAACGCGTTCTATCAACAGCGGCGCGCATTCTTCGATCTGCTCAACAGACGCCTGGCTGAAATTAGATACACACGGGGCGATACTTCCGCGTTATAATCCTAATGTGGAATCCGGCAACCAAGGCCGGGTTCCTTTTTGTGGGCGGTGAGATTGTGGGCACAGATCGCAATGCGTGGGCAAGGCCATTCTACATGTCTTATGCCTGGATCAACTGTAGGCGCGATTACGCCAGGAGCGTCGGCGGATTGTGTGAGCGCTGCCTGGCCCGCGGGCTTTACGTCCCCGGCGACGAAGTACACCACAAGATCAGGCTGACACCGACAAACGTCAACGATCCATCGGTCGCACTCAACTGGGACAACCTTGAACTGTTATGCAAGGATTGCCACATGGCGGAACACAAAGCAAACAGACGCAGATGGAAGATAGAAGAGGGAGGAGAGCTGACCATCCTCGACAGATGATCCCCCCCTACCAAATTTAGGGATAGCCAGCGGGACAGCTCGGCATGTCCCTC
>Ga0326513_10001968_pt1 | contig 15386 bp, 6 predicted proteins | sample 2_2465_0518_D_FD_203654 | JGI IMG/M metagenome (GOLD analysis project Ga0326513, IMG submission 203654) | Bovine rumen microbial communities from UC Davis, California, United States - 2_2465_0518 | ecosystem: Host-associated > Mammals > Digestive system > Stomach > Rumen | place: USA: California...
TCATATTTATCCTTCTTTATTGTTCTTTCAAATGGGCTCTTATTATTACTAGCAGAATTACCATCACCATAACCAAGAAGATTAAATTTAGACAAAGCTGCTATAATACCAGCTGCCTGATCTCTTGTTAAGTCAAGGTCTTTATCTTTTGCTAAAAGGTCAACATACTTATTAGCAATTACATTAACTCCACTATGACTTTTAATAGAAGTTGCTGTAAGATCTCTAGCTTTTCCATAAACCTTTTTACCAAGATTCTTAGTAGTATCACCTACTTTTCCAAAGAAACCTTTAATACCTCCACCTGAAGAACTGCCACCACTTGAACTAGAGTTAGATTCAGAATCATCACTACTGCTAACAGGGTTTAAGTTATTTATAAATTTACCAACTTGTGAATTTTCTCTCTTAGCTTCAAACTCACTTTCCCTTGCTTTTTTGTTTTCTTCAATTCTTTTTAGTGCTTCAACTTGTTTTGGTGCAGCATTATGTTCTGTATCTACTGAGAGCCAGCCTTTCTTTCCTTGAGCTTGTCTTTGTTTACTTGCCCAGTTTGTAAAACCTCGAAGATTATTCTCATCAACATTATCATATTCCATTTTAGTTCCAGAGACCTCCTGAAGTTTTTTCTTTAACTTAGCAATACCCTTAGCTGACATAGAGTTAAATCTGATACCAACTTTTTTCTTTCCTCTATAATCATAATTATTATCAGCTCCAATATCAGACAGACTTTTATTAAACAGTAATGCAGCAGGTAGACCACCAGCTAAACTTAAACTTATAGCACTTGAAACTTTAAAACCATTTCTTAAGCTACTATACTTTTCAAACTCTTTAGCAATGTTTTCTGGTAGTGGAATACCAGACTCTTTAGAGTTTCCTGGAACAAGAGCTAATCTCTTTGACGCAGCAGTAAGGTTCATTGTTCCCTTAACGAATGCTTTACCATAGTTATAGGCTGAACCTACAATACCATTACCAACAGCACGTCCAGATATAAGTCTACCTGGTACTCCAAGTCCAACGCTATCAGCCATGTCAACGGTGGCACCAGCTAATTTTCCTTCAGCATAAGATTGTATATAGCCCTGATCTCCAGCCCTATGAATCTCCATCACATCTCTATCTCTTCTGACGAACTTATAAGGCAAAGATTTAATATCATATTCCTTACAAAATTCCTCTGGAGACATTCCTAACAGAGAAGAGAAATTATTAATAAAGTCTGGATCTACAATTGTTCTGTTTTTCCAAGCACCTTCATTATTACTACTTTTAGCTGCATCTTCCAATCTACTAAGTCCTCTAGTAATAACCATTGGGCTTCTCTTGTTTGAGCCTAAATCTGATATCTCTCTAGCAATAACAGAAGATTGTTTGTATGAAGAAGATGTATCATTAGACAAGTATCTTCCAGAACTATCCAAACTTTCTCCAGTTTTTAGACTAAGTTTTTTATCTATGAAAATATCAGCATCACCAACAATAGTATCTTTAACAAAAGATCTCTTACTATATGATCCACCATCTGGTTCACCACCACTTTGTTCTCTGGCTAGAGCTTTATTTGACATTTGGGAAGTAATAGAAGATTTTAATCCTGCTGTACCACCTAATGCCGCCATTAATAAATTAGCTACCCAATTAAATGCTTGTCCAATAGTGGCTCCAATATCACCATTAGCTACTTTGAAATTAGGGGGTGGAACTGCTTTAATTGATTCTGCTCTTTCTTCAAACAAGATCTTTAATTTATCTCCAAGTAAATCAATAAAGCCACCTTTTCCCATAAATAGGTTTTTCAATGCTCCACCTATTGTACTAGTTTCTTTATTGTTTGGATCACCACCTAAGAATTCAATAAGCGTTCTCTTAAATCCAGATAACTTAGATGATGCAGCTCCTTTTAGACCTTTTATCTTTATATTGGTGTTATCTCCACCTGATTTCTTTGATAGAAATGGTATTTTTATTCCAAAGAATCCAACAAACTTTACAACAGCCTCTTCAATTCTAGCATATAATCTAAGAGTGTTTTGCCAATTGGTAGCAATCTTATGCAAACCAATCATCTTAAACATCATTCCAAGATCATTGTTAAAAGATTCTGCTATTCTTTTTGGGCTAAGACTTTCTGCAAAACTTTTTCCAATATCAGAAAGTCTTTCAAGCATTTTATTTCCAGTTCTACTTAAAGACCATTCTCTCTTCTTGTAGTCCTTTTCTCTTTTAACTCCTTCCTCAGCTTGTCTTTGAAATGACTGTTGTATCCAAGTTTTGAATTTTGCAGCAGTTGAATCTTCACCACCACCAGGAGTAAAAGACAGTGCCCTTCCTTGTACTGGGCCTACTGCATTTACTTGATTAGTTGTTGTACTTTGTGTATTATTGTTAATTATAATTTGTTGTGGGGAAACCTTTACATCCCTAGATTGTGTTCTTTGGATTCCAGGCTTCCCTAAACCATATTTCTTTAAAGTAGCTGCAGTTTGACTAGAGACTTGAGCTTGCTGTGTTTTTAAGTTTTCAGCCTCACCTTGAGCAACTATCTGTGCAGCCTGCTTTATAGTTTCAGTATTGCCTTGTTCTTGATTATTTACAATACTTTGCGAATCAAGGTTACTTTGTCTTTCTGCTTGAATTTGTGAGAGATAGCTTTTCGCCTCCTCCATAGCAGCAGACTTGTCAGACTCAGATTCTCCGACTCTAGACTCAAGAACCTTTTTCGATTTCTTCTCTATATCTCTTTCTTCTGCCATTTACTTTAAAACTAAACTTTTTTAACCTGTTTCTTATTATTAACCTTAACCTTAGGTCTATTAACTTCTTCTAAAGCTTCTTTTGTAGTTTCAACTAATTTCTTTGAGTTTTCCTTAAGTTTCTTTGTTGTTTCTACGATTCCATTAAGAATTCCATTAATAGGTATTTCTCTATTGGCCAATTTACGATATAAATTATTATTGAATCTCTTTAAGAATAACAAGAAATCTCGTTTTGCTATAGTATCTGGACCAATATGGAAGTGATCTCCAGTACCACCAGTATGATTAGCTATTCTCTTTCCTTTTGTAGATTCATCCAATATACCCCAACCACGTCTCATGAAATCAATTACTACCTCTGGTCTACTACTAATCCATTTTGCAAGTGTTTCAAATGAATAACCACTAGTAGGAACAACATCATATGCTCCAGAATGTCCATGTACATCCAATGCTCGGTGCCAAGATCCTTGACCAGAGTTAAAAGTCCTGGTTCGGAATCCACAAGAAATTCTCATAGGGATACCATACTTCTTTATAAGTGCTGGAAGATCTTGATCATCATATGCTTCTACAATACGAAAAGGTCCATCTTTCTTTTTAGGCCAAGCTAATGTCTTTGGTTTTTTACTCATATAATCTTTTAGTGTACCAATAGCATCAGATAAGCCATCTTTGAACTGTCCAAATCCTTCTGACATTCCTTCTTGAAAATCATAACTAGATTTATTATATGTCTCAAGAGCATTTATAAGATTATCAATTTCACTAATAGTATAATCACCTTTAACTTCATTGATAATACTAGCATCTTTTATTTTTCCTTGAGCTAGTAATTCTCTTAATCTAGATTTTCTTTGTTCTATGAAGAAATTAGTTGCTTTTCTTAATCCTTTTAGATATTCTATTTTATTCTTACTATCTAAATCTAAGCTTTTTACACCGATCTTTTTAGATAAAGCAAATTTGATTTGATTCATAGCAGACTTATTCAACATCCAGAAGCTGAATTTATTTCCAGTTGATGATGCTACTTGTTCTCCACTTTTAGCGTTACTTAGAGTTATTTCAACGGGTATACCTTTTCCAGTGTATGGTCTAAGAACTAATTTATTTTTCTTCATAGTCTTAGATATCTCCTCAGCGGCTTCTTTAGCACTATTGTAACTACTTTTTATGTACACTCCTTCTGCTACATCTTTAAGTTTAATACCAATTGATGCTTGTATACCTTGTTGAATCATATTACCCAACATCATACCAAGTGCTACGTTACCACCACAAAAGGCTCCAATTATTCCACCTATGATCATACCAGCGTTATTGGCAAAGAACTTAAGAACTCTCTTTCCTAAACTATCAGTAGCTCCGTCTGTAACGTGGTCTAGAGCAGATCTTCTTATAACTTTTTCAGTTTCATACTCTACATCTCCGCCCTCAAATCTTACATCTCTTTTATCTTTTCTTTGTCTTACAAATTCAAAGTCTTTCTTTTTGGCTAACTTCTTTAAATTTATTCCAGCTAATTTACTTACAGAATTAAGAAACTCTTCTGACACCATTACGCCATCTTTATTTCCACTTTCTTCCTCTTTGTTTATAGCTGTTTCCAAGTTAGACAATCCTTCGAATAATCCAGACACAGGGACAACTGTTGCACTTTGTTTATAATCATCCTTAGATCCCTCAAATCTATCAGGATCAGCCAGAAGCATATCATTAATAGCAACAGATTGTCTATAAGTAGCAGAGGTTCCATTAACAAGATTACCATCTTCATCATAATCTGTAGAAAAGGTTCCTCTTTTTGAGCTAGTCAATAATGATAAATCTCCCATTGAGGTATTATCATCAACTGCTTCAATAAGGTCTTCTTTATGTGAATCAATTCCCTGACCATTTACAGTCATTGATTCTCTTCTGCCTTTTATTCTTAAATCTGATCTTATAATATCAAATACAGCACTAGTTCCACCAAAAAGAGCTTTAGCAATGCTTCCAGCATAATCTAACAGTTTAAGGAGTATTTTTTCCACATCTCCACCTGTATCTGTTAAATCTAATTTTGGAATCATTTCAAGGGCTCTTCTTCTATCATCAAATATATTTGTAAGGAATTTCTCAAGGGAGTTAACAACTGTTTTTGATCCCTTTTTTGTTCCCATAAATAAATGATCAAATGCAGCTAATATAGAACTAGACCTAACTGAATCCTTTAATTTCTTTAAAGTATTTTTTGCAAATTCTGGAATCTGCTTTAATCCAACAAAACTAAATAATTCACTAGCAAGAGAAAATCTGTTTACCTTCTTTCCATTACTATCAGTACCTATTATAAAAGATGTTAACTTAGTAAACGCATTCTCTATATTGGCAACCAGTTTTAGGGATTTTTTCCAATTAGCTGATATTAAAACGAGTCCAAGTTTTACTAGTAATCCTTTATACCTGCCAAACATTATTGATAATGTTCGTCTTGGATCTAACCTTTCAGCTATATCTTTTATAGTACTAGTAAATCCTTTAAATCCGTCAGAAAAGAATCTATTAATAGCTTCTCCAGCTCTTCTATATTCTTTAAATTTAGATTGAGCTACTTGATCTTTTCCTAATAAATTTAATGATAAAGTTTTGTTAAGTTCTTTAATATCTTCAGCCTTCTTTGCTGCCTTTTTTGTATCTACTTGTTGTTTTTCTTCAGCATCTACAACATTATTAACAACATTTGTATTATTGTTGTTTATAATGATCTGAGGCTGAGAAAAACTTAACTCTCGGCCTCCAGAATATTTCTTTAATGTATTTATTGTATTTTGATTAGCCATAAAGAGTTTTATTTATTTGAGCCGACACTTTCTTGTCTAGACTTAGTTGTAGAAGTAGTCTTAACGACACTCTTTCTATTCTTACTTTCTTCAGCCATTTGACCTGTAACTTCAGCTGCTTTTTGTGTAATCTTACTTAAAGCTTTTGTTTGTCTGTTCAAGCTTTTTAATTTATCTGCCTTCTTCTTATCAGCTTCTTTTTTCGCTAAAGTTGCTTTACTAGCTCTATCTAATCCAGCCTTAGTTTTGGCAGCAGCTGTACTAGCATCACTATTTGTAATTTTATCTTGTATCTTATTTACAGCATTTTCACCAGCAGTTGAAATTGATTTGTTATATTTATCAGCAATTAATAAAGCTCTCTTAATGTGCTCATTGAACATTTTTCTACCATTACCACCAAGGGCTTTAATACCTTTTTCAACACCTGCTGAGAAACCATAATAACCGAATGCCATAGCTGCAGCAGATTCCACGGTTGTAGCTGATTTTATTTTCTTAAGACCCATTTTATAGGCTGGGATATTCTGAAACTCCCAAATCACATAATCAACCTCCTCTTCAAAGGTTGGTGTGGTTCCATATCTATCAATCAAGAATTTTATACGATCACCACGCCACTGACCAATACCATAGGCAGTTCCACCAATATCATTATAAGTAATTGGTCCAGATCTTCCTCCTGTATGTCTATCAGGCTTAAGTTCTCCACCAGACTCATAAACTAAGTGACCTGTTAAACCCAATGCCTGTTCTTTCGTAAGTCCTAATTTACTCATAAGTTGACCAACAAGATATTTAACTCTTGTCATCGTACTTGCTGAAATAGGAATTGAACTTATTACTCTACTTCCAGACTTAGACAATGTATCTCCAAATTTTTGTAAGTTAGGAGAAATAACATCTTCCCAAGTATTGTTTTTATATTCTTCTATGATTTTATCAAGCTCTGCCTTATCCTGCTCAGAAAAACTACCATCTTTGAAATTGAGATTTAATTTACCAGGGTCTCCTCCATTATTTCTTATTCTTTGTTCATATTGACTTTTTATTCCAGGGAGTATGATTTTCTCCAATTTAGAATAATCAGCCATATTGAAATTTATATTATCAACCTTAGCTTTTTCAGCAATTTTCTTCTTTAAGAAATTAATAGAACTAGTATCAAGTCTTGTTAATTTAATAGTCTTTTGCTTCTTTCCATTAATTTCCATTTCAGCTGGTTCTTCTCCAGGTTGAAGTTTATAAGATGCTGGAACTAGTCTTAATAATTTACCACCCTTAAGTTCTACAAGGTGTCTAATAACATTAGTATCGGCATAAGCATCAAAAGCATTTGATGAGTATCTTACTAGTTTCTTTAATTCAGGAATGCCTATCATACCACCAATGGCATCAAAGCCACTAATCGTTCCTACTGTGCCAAAAACAAGATCAGATGTTGCTTTTCCAGGACTTACCCATTTAGTAGCACCTCCAGAAAGTTTATTAGCCATATCATAAGCAACATCATCAGCAATACTGTTTGCAACGTTATTAGATCTACTTAAATTATCATTTATTTCTTTTTTAGTTAGTGGAGATTTAATCATCTTCCACTCCTCTTGTTTAACTGGAATTCCTTTAAGGTTTATTCCAAGAGTTTTACTAATAACGTTTAATAATTTTGGACTTACTACAACACCATCCTGTCCAGTGTTATCCTTTTTACTAGCTGCTTTTTCAAGTCTAGAAAATCCAGAAACAATACCAGCCATTTTAATATTAACATCTCGACCATTACCTACAGCCGATCGACTAATATCAAAATCAGAGGTAAGCATTCTCTCAAGAGTAGAACTTTGATTTAATGATGCTGATATGGAACCATTTAAGTTTCCCTCAGAATCAAAATCTTGAACTCTCATTGTTGCTCCACCGTCACTACTCTTACTATCAAAGATACCATTGATAGCATCTTCATCAGAGGTTAACCAATCCAATTTTTTCTCAGAATCACTAGATATGGATTCTTTTAAACCTTTTGTATTAATTTTATTATCAAAGGCTTTTACTAATGATTTAGATCCTCCAAAGAATACTCCAATAAAATCTCCTAACCATTTTCCAATTTTTAAAAGTCTTTCAACAGTATTCTCTTTCCCTGTAAGATCTAACCCTGGCATTAATTTTAAACATCTACCTCTTTCTTCAAACCACTTTCTAGTAAACTCTACCATTGATTCAGAAAGTGATTTTCCAGATTTTGCGACGTTTCCTGCTTCTTGTTTAGCTATTCCTAAAAAACTAGCTAAGGTAAGAAATATTGTATCTTTAGTTGAGAATGGTTTGTTAGTATCAGACTTTCCAGTAATTAATGACCTGAAGTCTGATACTAATCCACTAACCTTTCCACCAACAGATTTTCCATCTTTATTTGTAGTTCCACCATAGAGATAATCACTAAAACTTGTCAATCTTCTTTCAATACCTGATACAAATTTTAGTAACTTCTGCCAATTAGTAGAAATAAGATGTACTCCCCATAGAATAAATAATTTTTTGGAATCACCATTAATATAACTAACTAACTCTTTAGCATTAAAAGCTGATACTAATTTCTTTCCAAATTTAGAAACACCATTAATTAATCTTTCTGATGTTCTTAAAAGAGAAGATTCTTGTTTTTCAAAAACCTTATTTCTAACCTTGACTTCATCTTCATGTGCTGAAAATACTTTGTCAATCCAGTTTTTGAATGAAAGCTTCTTCTTTTTCTTTTCTTCTTGTTCTCTTAATATAGCTAAATCTCGACCTTGTACAGGACCACTAATATTATTGTTAGTTATATTATTGTTATTATTATTTATAACAATATTATTCTTTTTAAATCCTAACTTTCTTCCTTGTTCTATTCTTTCTGGTAAATTAACACCATACTTTCTCAAGGTATCAATAGTCTGTTTATCTAGATTTAGCCCATTATTTCTATCTTCCATACATCACTAATAAGGGAATTGACATTATTTTCATAAAAGTCTCGGTACTATAATTACAAATCAAGTATATCAGAAATACCTGATTTTGTTTTAGATGTAGTACTATCTTCTATCTGTTCTCCAGATGTATTCAAATTAATAGTGTTACTACTGTCTCCAAAGTCAATACCAGGGAAATCTGGATCAATACCCTTTGTATTTTTCAAAATTGCATCATAACTATTTTGCAATTCTTTCAAAGCAGACATAGTATAACACTCTATATTGTCAACCTTAGCAAATTTATTTAAAAACAATTTTAGATCCATCAATTGGCGAAGACTTATAGAGCTGAAACATGTCGACAGTAAGAGATTCTGCGCTTACTGTCATATGTCCTCCTTTCTCATTATCTATTAATCCTCTTGGGTTACAATCTGGACAGAATATATCAATAGGTTCTAGTCTATTGCAATACAAATCTCTCAATGCCATCAACAACGTAATATCACTATGAGTAGCACCTAAAACTTTACTTTCAATTTCATTAGCTGCTAAATCAAAGTTTGAGAATAATGCAATTGTTTTAATAATATTTAAATCTTCTATTTTTCGGTATCTTAAATATTTTTGAAATACTGATAAAAAGTCTCTAACAGTAGGAACAGTAGTTTCATACTTAGTTCCTCCAAGACTAATAACAGCTCCATTCATAATTTGTGGATCAATTTTCTTAAAATGTATATCTTTATCTAAGAATATAGTCTTAGTAATTTCTTTTCCACAATCTGGGCACTTAACTGTAACAGTATAAGCCAATTCTTCAGAAAGTGTAATTAATTTCTTATAGAAAATTAGAAAATCCAAATCCATTGCATAACAATTCTGAATATTACTATCATCCTCTAAAACCTTTCCAATATCATACATATATTTTGTTAGATTATCAGACGGGATATCTTGGATATAGTTAGTTATTTCCAAAAAATTCATTGGCTTAATATTTACTGAAGGAAAATCATATCCATATCCTCCACTTGGCAATTGAGATGTTAAAATTTCCATATAATATTCTTTAAAATTTTACTAATATCTTTTTAATTCGGGTTTTATTAAAAATAAAAGCTAACACATCTTTATCATGTGTTAGCTTTTCTATTTTCTTTTTAGATGTTGTTATAAGTTCTTCTGTAGCTCTCGAAGCTCATTTGAACCTGAACATCGGCACGATCACCACCTGCCTCTGTTGCACCTGACTCATCATTACTTACTGCAGTCAACTGACAGTTAAAGAAATCAAGAGTTCTTACTGGAACACGAGATGAGTTGGTAAGGATCATCTGACAGTCAGCGACTAAGTCAGCCTTACGGAACGAATACATAGTTTCTGGATCTGCAATCTTATTCTTCCAATCATGGAACATATAAATAATAGCCTGATCCTCACGATCTACAAATGCCAGTGAAAGTGTACCACTCATGTTCTGAGATACAGACTGGTTAATTGTAAATCCACCACGAACTCGTTTAGAAATAGGAATAACACTATCATCAATACCGACCTGCACTGAAGTGAGTCGTCTCTTAAACAAGTCATCTCCTGGGTAATAAACAATCTTTGGAGGCATAGTAAATCTAAACTCCCAAAGGTCGCTTCTAAGGAATTCCTTGTTATCATCACGAAGTCCCTTACTGTCTCCACCACCAATATAGTCGATGTAAGACATAAGGCCACCATTCTGACGTACTAATTCTGCTACTTTAGTAGATGCCATATTAAATTAATTTTTAAGATTCTGTATAATTCAATGCAACATTTAGTGTAATATCGTTTTCTGGATAATCACTTAATATTGTTCTTAAACTTATGTTTATTTTGTTTTCATTATAAATTTCTTTGTAACTAGTAATGTCAAGAGATACTATTATAGGGAAAGATTTTCTAATAGTCGTTAAGATAGAGTCAACTTTTCTTCTTAATGTATTATCCATTCTTTCACCAACTAACTCCCATTTATGTTTAAAGAATTCTTTCTTAATTTTATCTGAAATAAATCTCATCCAAATAGAAGTTGTGAAATACTTACCATTTTGTAATTTTTCATAATAATAGTCAAAACCATTAGTTACTAAATAATTACACTTACATTCTTTTAGTTTTTCTGAAAGTAGATTATCTTCTCTAGAATCTTCTCCCTGTTTATATGGTGTAATAGCAGAGATATTATTTCTAGTTAAACTTGTATTTCCTGTAATTATATTATCCAAGAAAAGATAATATCCAGGTCTTTCTCCAAGTTCAGTATTTATTGTTCTATAAAAGTATACTAATCTATTCTCTAAATCAAGAGTATGATTAAGAGCAAAATCATTAGCAAATAACATACTTGTCTTTTCAGCATTATATGTTCTGACTAATGTATTATTCTCTCTATCATAAATATAATATTTATATTTTTCTAGTATTCCTTCATAGTTAGAATAATCCTCAACAAATACTGAGTTATCATATTCCCCATTTACATTTTCATCTATTGCATCAAGATCGATAACGTCTCCCTCCATAGTGTTAAATGTAGTCCAGTTAATATGTTCAATAGGATTATTTTGGATTAATATCTGAAAATTTCCTTTCTGTGCATAATCTAATAATACATTATATTCTTGATAGCTTGTATAACCATCTGGAATTCCGTTTTTAATAAACTTTTGTATATTATCTATTAATAGGAAGTCCACATATGAACCATCATCTTCAAACCTATCAAACATAGTATTTAAAGCATAGTGATACATATTTGGGTTATAATCTTCTGCTGATTCTTCGGTAGTTCTTTTTAATTCCCAAGTTCCAACAGGAAGCATTGTTAAACCACTATCAAAATTAACATAAATAAGTTTAGAAGATTTGTTTATAATTTTATCTAGTCTTTCAATTCCTGGAATATTCTTAATAGTTCCTTGAAAAGATTCTGTATAATTATATCTAGAAACTATAATACTATAAAAGCTACTTGGATCCGAATCACTATGGTTGATTGTAACACTGATATTTGAATCCACATCACCACTATTTCCTATAGTCTTTGAAAAGAAATCTGCTTTTGGAAACTTTAAATCAAGTATTAACTTTGATAAAATATTGTAATTAGTTTCAATATTTGTTTCAACAGATTCTATTTCAGGTAGATTATAAAAATTAGAAATAATAGTTTGTTTATTACATACTAACGTGTAACTTAGTTTTGAATTCTTTATTACAGAATAACCACAGACATTTTTAAATATATCTAATAGCTCATCAATTGTATTAAATTTATGTCTATTAGAGTCTTTATAGTCATAGTAATCTTCGGAAATATCCTCTGGTATTGGTCCTTTATAAGCCATTATGTAATCTGGAATTCCATTAACTCCAAGATTTTTTGGAATCATAAACCAACCATCACTTAACTCTTCTTTAGAAAATACAATGTCAAATGCGAAAGTATAATCACCAGATTCAATATAATTCATATCTACTTCAAATGTTGAGTAGCTATTGATTATATTTGAAATATCCTCTGTATACTTATCATATATTTTATTAGATATATTATAATACTTTGGATAAGAGTATAGTGGACCGTTGAATGTTATGTTATTAAATTTACTACCTTCTTCCAGACAAACTAATCTCAATGAATCTCTATTTTCCATTGATTTAGTATTTAATTCTGTAAACTGAGGTAATAGATCTACGTTAACATACTCATCATCCTTCCAAATATACATATTATACCTTAAGGAATCACTATCTTGAACTGTATATTTACCCTCCTCTTCTATGACTGGATATATAGTAGAATCACTTCCCTCTTTAGGGAGATCATCATAGCTTAAATAATAACCATTTGTAGAAACATAGTAAGAAAAATCTATTGTATCTATTAAACTACTACCAGTTGTGTCAATAGGTTTATATAAATACAAACTAACATCTTGATGTTCTAGCAACTCATATAGATAATCATACTGAGAAAAACTCTTACCAAACCAAATATCTAGCTCTGCTGGAGTTCTAACTAAAACTGGTTTTTCATATGACATACTAGAATCAACTATTTGTGATATTATAATAAAATCATTTCTACTAGTTTCATCCTTATAGTTAATTGAAGTATTTCCTAAGTTTATTATCATAGTCTTTATTTAACTTGCGTTTTATTTCCAGTTTTATCTACAATCCAATAAAAAGAAGAAACAGATTTCTTTAATTGATCTAGTGTAACAAACTTTGAAGTACTATTTCCAAGTGAAGACATTACCATCTTACTTCCAGAAGGGACATAACAATAATACTGTTTGCTCTTTGAATAATACACCGCTCTATATGTATTTTTAGAATCTTTTGCTAATTTTGCGTAAAGTGGACTATTATTCTTCTTAGCGACAGTTTCTTTATTATACTCATTACCAGAGATTAGCTTTCCAGTTTTAGAAACACTGCTATATGTAACCCATTTATTATTAATATAAACGTACTTAGTAGCAGAAGTTCCAGAAACTCCAACATCATAGTATTTTCCGTTCTTGTAGAACTTCTCTCCGTTTTTATTAATATTTTTAAGAGAATCAGCACTAACAACTCCTTGATTCTGATCCTTAAAGTATAGATTGTCTCTATCATAAATAGGAGTCCAATCACCTTTTGGTTCACCCTTTGTTCCTTTAGTAGCTAGTCTTCTATAGTAAGATACCATTTTAGAGGCTTTATTCTTTACACCAATCCAATAGACCATATCTTTTGGATCTCCTTTAGGACTAGTATATCTAATGCCGTTATCATAGAAATTATTTTTAAGCTTACCATTGATTTCATATCTACCATATAGTACTGTGAAAGCATTTTCTTTCTCAATCTTCTTTTCATTAGCAGCTTTTTGTCTTTGAACAAGACCCTTATAGTAACTAGTTTGCTTAAAATTAGCAAGGCCATAAACAGCCAACTGTTCTCCAATAAACTTTACACCACCTGTATTAACTCTACCATATTTTGCTTTACTTTCTATAGTATTTCTGTCTGATAAGCCTACATTCTTGTAGACTTCTTTGAAATATTTTTCATTTTCCAGAACATTGCTTACATCAACTAATAAGTCAGATTGAAATAAAGTATCCTCTTTTAATACACCAGCACTTGGTTTATATATCCAGAATGTACCACCAACTGTAGGAATACCTGTTGAGTCTGGACGAACTACAGAACCAGAGTTTGTCTTTATTGCTCGCTCATTTATAGCTTTGCCATCCACAGTACGTAATTTATAGTAATAATACCAAGGCCTGTTATCACTCTTCTGCTCAACTTCTTTCTTTCCTGATACTTTAGTAGTCTTACCAGTTTGTCTCTTCTTAGTAGACTTCTTAGTAGATGTTCCAACAACCTGTGGCTTATCTTTATAACTTTCAATATTATCTTCTGTAATTTTAGTCTTTGTATAAACTCTATTAGTAGTTGATATATTTTCACCAAGATTCTGAGTTTTACTCCACCTGTTCATACCAGGTTCCTCGTCATCATGTGGATTTTCACCAACAATGCTAAATGACAAAGTAAGATCACCTGCAGAACTATCAACCTCACCATTATACTCCTCAGTAAAATCTTTTAATACTAATAGTAAGACATATTTTTTAATAGTACTTAACTGTGGTGTTGTTATAAATATTGTACACTTGAAGGTAATATTCTTAAAATTTGGAACTAAGATATGGGTTTTATCAACTGCTGTAATACCAACTGATCCTACCCCACCAAGTTCAACTCTGCTTCTTTTTACATTAGCGTTTGTTTTTGTACTTACAACCTTAGTGTTAGTTACTTTTACTTTCTGAGATTTTAATACTTTATTATTAAATTTAAGTTTTCCGTTTTCTTCTCCAGCAGCTGTAGTATCATATGTGCCACTGATTGAAGTAGGACCTCCAACTTCCTCCTCATTAGTATATTCTTTAAGTAACTGTGATTCTGTTGATAATGCAGAATTACCATCTAATTTCCAAACATCACTGAACTTAAACTTACTCATATCTCTATAATATTGATAATCATGTGTTTCACTATTATAGATTGATACTTCCATGCACTTTTCGAAATAACTTCTCCATGACTTGTACTGATCATCAACGATAGTTACTCTAAATTCGTTAAACATATCAATACCAGTAGGATAATAAATTTCTCCTTCAGCCAACATTGTAGACTTAGTCTTTAGTTTTGACTTTTGAAGCTCAAATGAATTGACTGGAACCCATTTACAGTAACCAGTATTTACTCCATGAAGAAGTGAATTTATAATATTTATTTCTTGTATTGCTGGAAGGAATGAATAATATCCATTTGATTTTCCAGTGAATGGTTCAAGTATTAACTCCCAGTGTGAATTACTATCTAACGTAAATGCTCTGAAACCATTTTTCTTAGAAGATGTATATTTTTTAGGACTAGATATATATTGACTATCCAATAATAAATTATTTAATTCTTCTACTGATCCTACTTGGGATGGTAATGTATTACAAAGCCCTGAAAGCGTAGTACTAATACCCAATCCAGATAGATAATTTTCTGAAAAGGTATAAATAGAAGAACCTAATGACTGTTTAGCAATTTTATCAGTATCAGTTAATCCCTTATCTTTAACATCCTTTAAAAACTCCTCGATTCGATTAGTAACATTATCAGTATTAGCTGGTGTTTCTTTTCTTCCGTTTTCAGACCAAAAGTGAGTTACACCAGTTCCATCGGGTCTATTTATAGGGTTTTTAACTTCAGAATTTAAAGATGCTTGAGCAAC
>Ga0326513_10001969_pt1 | contig 15381 bp, 15 predicted proteins | sample 2_2465_0518_D_FD_203654 | JGI IMG/M metagenome (GOLD analysis project Ga0326513, IMG submission 203654) | Bovine rumen microbial communities from UC Davis, California, United States - 2_2465_0518 | ecosystem: Host-associated > Mammals > Digestive system > Stomach > Rumen | place: USA...
GCAGTGATATCCCTCCCCGAAACAAAAAGGCAGGTGGATATACATGGCAGATGACAAAAAAATACTGAAAGAGCAGCTGCAGCACCTTGCCGACAGAATCCTGATCGAAGGACGGCACATGGATGACGAACCGCTGATCATTGATTACGACAACGGAGGCGGACAGAGCGGCGTCAGGGAAAATCCATACTATCCCGCGTATGAGAAATTACTGGCAAGCTACGTGAAGACGCTTGCGGCCGCCAAAGACCTGTGCGGATCGGATGACGAAGAGGTCCGGAGCCTTGACAGCATCCGGCAGCGCTTTAAGGTGGTCAAATGATGGGCTATACACAACCGAGAATATTCACTCCGCCGTTGCGGGAACTGACGGAAGAAACATCGCTCGGTTATGCGGCAATTGAATACGCGAACACAGTGCTTGGAAAGTCGCTCTATCCGTGGCAAGAATGGGCGCTGATCCATGCGTTGGAGATAACAGGGAATCTGGATACTGAATGGTCGTTTCGGTATCGCACGATTCTCTTTTTGATTTCACGACAGAATGGCAAGACGGTGCTTTCCGAAGTGATTGCATCGTTCTTCTTGAATGTTCTCTGTGTTGATTCGGTGTTTGGAACGTCGTTGAGTCTCGATAAGGCGGAAGAGGTCTGGGAGGCAGTGATAAATGATCAGGAAAATGTTCCGGAACTGTCAGCGGACATTGACAGGGTATCACGCACAAACGGTAATAAGCGCCTGATCCTGACCGGCCTGCGGCAGTACAAGGTCGGAGCACCAACCAGAAGAGCCGGTCGAGGTGATTCAAACGATCTGGTTATGTTGGATGAGATCAGGGAACAGCGCGACTGGGAAACATGGTCGGCAGCAGCAGCATCGACCAATGCAAAACCGAACGGACTGATTGTTTGTTTCAGTAATGCCGGCGACCCTGATTCGATTGTGCTTCGACAGATCAGAACGCAGGCAATCGCATTCATTGATGGCAGTGAGGCAGGTGATTTTGGCGGAAGTGTTGATGCTGAATCGCTTGGGCTGTTTGAATGGTCATCGCCGGAAGGTGCCAAAACTGACGATATGGAAGCATTGGCACAGGCAAATCCGGCACTTGGATACGGATATCTGACAGAACGAGCGCTCCTGTCAAACCGATCAACATTCCCTGAAAGTAAATTCAGGTCAGAATGTATGTGTCAGCAGGTCGAGACATTACTCCCGCAGCCATTCCCGGAGGGGGCATGGACCGCCGGCATTGACCCAACATCGGAAATTGCGCCTGAGTCGGAATTATACTTCGGCATTGACCTGTCGCAAAACAGGCGCTGGACATCCATTGCAGTTGCAGGACTTCGTGAAGATGGAGAAATGCATATTGAGGTAATTGCGAGGCAGATTGGGACGGAATGGGCGCTGAACTGGTTTAAAAAGCGTCAGGAATCCAAAACGATGAACCTTGCATTTCAGGGCAGGGGCTGTCCGGTGGTCGGACTTGCCGAACAGATTTGCACATTGCCTAACATTAACCGTCTTCCGATCGAAGGCGGAGAACTGACAGCCGGATGGGGAAGGTTCTGGGACGGAATAGCGGCAAGCGAACCTGATTCAACCAGAGGCGGGCACAGGATATATCATCTTCCGCAGCCTGTTTTGGATGCGCCGGGCAAAACAATGCAGTTAAGAAATCTAGGCGGTGGCGTTGAGCTTCCTGATCGGGTCAAGTCCCCGGATGATCCGTCGCCGATGATTGCGTGTTTCGTAGCATATACCGCTGCCACGCAGACTATAAAAGACACCAAGAAAATCTACGAAAGTTCTTATGCTCAAGGCGGCACACTTATGTTCGCCTGATTGGAGGACAAAGGAATGCCTGTTTTACAGAGGTTAAGAAATTTATTCGGGCGAAACATTTACTACTCAATAAGCCCTGCAGAAAATCCCACAGTGGGACTCATGGGTGCACGGGAACTATATGCCACGCAGGCGAATCTGCACGCGGTCGTGTCGTTCCTGGCTGATTCAATCGCGCAGTTGCCGTTGAAAGTCTATACACGGGATGGTGAAAACGACAGACAGCGGGATCGGGACAGCAAAGCAGCTAAACTGCTCTGGAAACCGAACCCGGACCAGACCGCTTATGAATTTATCAATGCGCTTGCTGTTGAATTTTTCCTGATGGGATGCTCGACAATTTGGATTCTCCCTGATTCCAAAAGCGAAAGCGGTTTTCAGCTTCGATTAATCCCGCGTGAATGGATTACAGACACCGATCGGTCAACGAACTATGCGCCGGATGTTCTGAAGGTACATACAAGCACCGGAATCACATTGGAGATCGGTCGCGATGAGTTTGTGCAATTCAGGATGTATTCGCCGGGTAATCCGGGCGGTTATCAATCACCGATTGCGGCATTGCGACAGACCCTGACAGAGCAGATTCAGGCGGATAAGTTCCGCACGGAGATTTATCGCTCTTCCGGTCGGTTCAATGCTTACATCACTCGCCCGAAGGACGTAGCACCATGGGATGACGAAACAAAACGCAAATGGCTGACCGCGTTCCGTGAAGGGTGGAGTGCTGACGGAGGCAATTCAGGGAAAATGCCGCTTCTGGAAGATGGTATGGAGATTAAACCGTACCAGTTCAATGCAAAAGAAGCGCAATACGCAGAAACAAAACAGCTGTCTCGTGAGGATGTTGCAGCGGCATACCACATCAATCCGTCACTGATCTGGCATACAACTACACAGACTTATGCGAGCGCAAAGGATAATGCCAGAGCATTGTACGCAGACTGTCTTGGCCCTGTGCTCCAGATGATTCAGCAACGCATAAACAGCTTTTTACTGCCGATCATCGGCGCGGATCAGAACACTTACGTGGAATTTGACCTGACAGAAAAGCTGAAAGGATCATTCGAGGAGCGTGCTTCAATCCTTCAGGCATCTGTCGGCGGTCCGTGGATGACCAGAAACGAAGCAAGAGCAGATAATAACCTGCCGCCGATCGATGGCGGTGACGAACTGATTGTTCCGCTTAATGTTGTGGAAGGCGGGCAGGCATCCCCACAGGATACGCACATGGATGAACAGGAGCCTGTCACGATTGTGTCTGCCGGAGCTGCGTGCGGTTGTCCTGAGTGCAAATCAAAAGCCGAAACCATCATGATCAAGGCGCGATCTTCGCAAGAGGAAGAGGACGCAATGTCTGAGGTGCTTGCTAAGTTCTGGAAGCGTCAGGCAAATTCTGTTCTGCCGAAAATAGGTGCAAAATCGGCTAAATGGTGGGACGAAGACAGGTGGAATGACGAATTGACAGACGATATTGAGCCGCTGATCAATTCTACCGCTGACGCACATGGTATTGAGGTCGCACAGGCAATTGGTTTTGAATACAACACTCAGCAGACCCGTAAATATCTGCGAGAAATGGCAAAGGCAAGGGCAGCGGCTATTAATTCGGCGACATATCGCAAACTTCATGCGGCCATTGAAGACGATGACGAGGAAGTAACACCGGCGCACGTTTTTGAGGTGCGCGAAAATAAGGATTCAATCACATTCGGCAGATCGCTGGCACTTGCTGCTGCTGGTTGGGCGGCAACACATGAGGCACCGCATCAGGCGGAACAGCACGGAATCCAGAAAACAGTTGAAAAGGAGTGGGTAACAGGCGAAAACCCGCGACAGGAGCACGCAATGATGAATGGTCAGCGTGTTCCGATTGATGAACCGTTTTCAAACGGGTGTTTCTGGCCGGGCGATGAGAACGGCGATCCCGATACGACTTGCGGGTGTAACTGTTCAACGCAGGTAATAATCACAGTTGGTTAGGAGGTTATCATGCCACATCTTTATAAGAATTTTGAATTGAAATCGGATGATTCAGGAGAAATCAGCGGTTATTTCTCCACATACGACCGCGAGCCGGACAGCTATGGCGATGTTATAGCGCCGGGAGCGTTTGAAAAGACGATCGCTTCACGCAAAGAGTCGGGTCATCCGTGGCCGCTCTGCTGGAATCACGATCTTAACATGATCATCGGATCAGTTGATCCTGACAACATCGAAGACACAGACAAAGGCCCGCTGATGACAGCGAGCTTTTTTAATTCAGAACTGGCACAGGAAAAGCGCGAAATCGTAAAAAGCGGCGTTGTTTATCAGTTTTCATTCGCCTATGACGTGAAGCAGGCCGCACAGGTCACTCTTGAAGACGGGACAAAGGCAAACGAGCTTCAGGAGATTGATCTGTTTGAGGTCAGTATCGTGCCGATCCCGGCAAATCAGAATGCGGTCATGACGGAAGTTAAGTCAGAAGAGCCGGAAGTAAAAGCCGGCAAGCGTAACCGCAAGTCTGATGAGGAAGTTATTCGACAGATCATTTCCCTCGCAAATTCCCTTCTGGATGACGAGGTTAATGAACCAGACGATCCCGATGACGGAGAGGACGAAGCAAGGGCCAACACGGCAGTGGAGGAGCCAGAGCAGAGCAATCCGGCAAAAGAGAACCTTCTGGAATATATCAAAAACATGAAAATGGAGGACTAAGACATGAGCAAACATGAAGAACTCATGGAGCTGAAATCCGCACTTGCAGAGCTTAAAGAGCGCATCGAAGCAGATGACGCTGAAGCGATCGCAGAAGGTGAAAGACTGCAGGGCGAAATCGAAGCAAAGACAGCTGAAATCGAACAGGACGACAAGAAAGCGTCCCTGTTAAACATCATTGGAAAGAAAGAGGAATCAAACATTATGGAAGAGAAAACCGGCGTCAAGGCATTGAATCTCGAATACCTGAAGAACAACCGTGGCACAGTACAGACTTACATCAAGTCCGCAACTGATACCGTGACCGGTCCCACTATCCCGGTTGTGAGCCAGAATGTAGCTGAAATCAAGTACAACCTCGGAGTAAGAGACCTGTTCAGCACCGAGGCGATCAGCGGCAATTCCTATACATTCTTCCGTATGGGCGCAACTGATCTGCCGTCTGGTTTTGACGGAACAACTGCACAGGGAGCAGAAAAGCCGCAGATTCATCCGACTTACACACCGGTTACCGCTGCACTCGTTAAGAAGGCTTGCCACTTGAAAGAGACAGACGAACTGCTGAACGATGCTCCGTATCTTGAGAGCGTGGTAAGAGGTCGCGGTGTTTATGAGCTGCAGAAAGCTATCGAGGCTTATCTGGTATCCACTCTGCTTGGAACTTCCGGCATTGACGTGACCGTAAACACAGGTATCAGCTTTGATAACCTGCTGAAAGCAAAAATGGCTGTCGAAACCAACACAGGATATGACGCAGACGCAATCATCATCAATCCGGCAGACCTGCAGACACTGCTCCTGACAAAGGATGGCGCTAACGGCACTGTCGGTCAGTATCTGATGGGCGGACCGGCTTATGCTCCGTATGGTAACGGCGCATACGGTGCTTACCTTCCGATCTGGGGCATGAAGGTCGTTTCTTCTTCTGCCATCGCTTCCGGCACGGCGATCGTCGGTGCTTTCAAGGCTTGTGCATCTGTCATCACCAAGGCAGGCGAGGGCTTTAGAGTTGAGGTCGCTAACCAGAACGAAGATGACTTCGTGAAGAACATGGTTACTGTTCGCGTAGAGGAGAGACTGCTCGAGGCTGTTCGTCTTCCGGGCGGATTTGCTAAAGTCTTCACGGCTTAAATGATTGCGGGGGGGCACTTCGGTGTCCCCTTCTGAAAGGCGGTGAGAACATGCTGAAAATTTACAAAATGCCGAACGGGCATGAATACCAGTACGAAGAAGGCACGCAGCCCGAAGGTGCTGTAGAAGTCAAAAAGGCGGTCGAGCCGTCTGAAAAAACTGCTAAACCGGCAAACAAAGCACGCAAGGCGGTGAAGTCAAAATGAGTCTGTTGACTACATGGGGATATTCACTCACAGAGCTAAATTCAATTCCTGACATGATGGACGCTGACGAATTTCTGGAAATGACAGGAAGAATGGACAATGCTGACAGGGTTGAGGCGGAGATATCTGCCGCGTGTGGTGCGATCCGCAATTATGTTGGATGGCATCTTGCACCGTCTGCTGATTGCGAGTTCAAAACAATCGCATCAGACAGGCGGATCACCAGAACGCACGGCGATGTCCTGATTCAGCTTCCGGCACGATATGTCACGGAAGTGTCATCTGTCTCAATCGGCGGAACGGAGTACGATTCATTTTATGCGGACCCGAATGGACTGCTTCATGTGTTTGGAGTTCCGTTTACTGGTCGAAGCGATCTGGTTGTCGTTCAGTATGTTGCAGGTATTTCTGATGAGATGCTTGCACCGATCAAAGAACTGATCGCACATCGTGTCACACACGCTCTTGCTGTACCGCCTGGAATCACTTCAGAAGCATCAGGCGGCGTTTCGGTAACGTATAACGCGAACTGGATAAACAACAGCAGAGCAACAGCACTTGCCGGCGATAATAAAGAACTATTAATCCCGTACCGTGTTCAGGGGGTGTTCTGATGGCTGTTCAATCTTTTTGGAGACAGACAATTACACGTCTGCGTCCGACAGAGAAAACAGAACGAGGGTCAACAGTTTTTGACTGGAGCAACCCTGACGAGTTGGACATTCCCGAGTGTTCTGTTCAACCGTCGAGCACAAGTCTGTCACAGGATGGTCGTGTGCTTGGTGTAACTGATGGCCTGACGGTGTACGCACCTGAAGATGCTGACGTTCGGGCGGGCGACCGGATCAGATACAACGGCAATGTGTATGCTATTAACGGCGATCCGCTGATCTGGCCGGGAGTTGCCAGAATGCAGCACATTCAGCTGAATCTGACGAGGTGGCGCGGATGAGCACGGAGATTAAAATCGAGTTTAAGCCGCAGGGTTTTGCAGAATGCCTGCAGGGACTCAGTGGTCAGGTGCAATCGGTCGCAGAGGGCATTGCGTCAAGGGCGACAGGGTATCTTACCACGGGCGGAGGTTTTCATGTGGAAATGACAAACGCTCCAAGGTATCAGGATTCAGCATATGGTGTGTCCCGCCCTGTTGCTTATGTGATGGCATCTGACGAGGAGAGCATAAAGGAAGAGGCAGAGAACAAAATACTCAGCAAGGCGGTGCTTGGATGATTATTAACAAATCAATAGACATTGAAGATGAGATCAGACTTGCCCTGTCGGATTATCTGACAGCATATTGTCGTCCGCTTCCGGCTGATTATGCTCTGCCGCATATTCTGATCACGCTAGTTGGCGGAACTGATTCACAGACCATCGACACGTTTAGCGTGGTACTGGATTCCAGAGCTCACACGGAAGCATCGGCACTCGATTATCTGAACACGGCAATCGGCATCATAAAACAAGTGGCAAAAGAGCAGACAACTGCATTGCGCCACGTAACAGTAAATACATCCGGTTCATGGGGTGTGGACCCTGTCCGGCCGGATTTGGCAATGTGTTCGGCTCGTTTGGAAGTTGTAGCACATCAAACAAAAAAGGAGGTTTAATTCATGGACGTAAAACTTGGAGCTGGTCGTGCGACTGGTATGTTTTATCATGCGCCCGCCGGAACAGCGCTTCCGGCATATCCGTCTGAAACCCTTGACACAGCATGGGTTCATGTTGGTGACGTGTCTGACACAGGCATCACGCTTGCACTCGACAAATCTTCCGAAAATCTTCGGAACTGGGCGAACGTAATCAAGCGTGTAATCCTGACGGATCATTCCGAAACTGTTCAGGCGCCGATTATGGACACAACCGAGGAATCACTCAAGGCTGTCGTTGGCGCTGCTAACGTCACAGCGACCGCTGCTTCCGGATCGCATGGCAAGAAGGTGACAGTCAATCTGTCCGCCGGAAGTCTACCGGAGGAAGAGGCATTCCTGTGGATAATGAAAGACGGCGACGATCTTATTGCAATCGGATGTACAAACGGTCAGGTGTCCGCAGTTGACAATGTGACATTTGCGCCGGGTTCAGCTATTAACTGGACACCGACAATCACAGCAATGGGAGACAATGGATTCCAGCTGATCATGGAGGAGGCTGCTTCATAAATAAGCAGAAAAGGAAGGGAACAAAATGGCAGAATTTACACTGAAACCGAGAGAAATCGAAACTCTCAAACTGAACATTGGTGAGGAATCATTTCAGATTCCGCTTGCTGGAAGTCTTACCCCGGAAGAGGCGGCTCCACTCGACACCAATGAAGGCACGATTGCGTTCTTCCAGAAGTATTTATCAAAAGATGTAATTGCGGTGCTCAAGATTGATGATTACAACGCAATCACGCAGGCATGGCTTGATGCTTCCAAGAAGAAAAGCAAGAAAACACCGGGGGAATAATAAGCCTCGCGAAAGCAGTACTGGAATATCGCGAGGCGATTGAGTTTGACCTGCTCACGGAAACAGGTCACGAACTGAACGATGTCGGGCGCACCCTTTCATGGGATGCGCTCGATTCTTTTTTAAGTCATGCAGACCCAGAATCCGCACTGATGCGGGCGCTGAATCCTGATATGGCTAGTTGGTCTAACACGTTGAAAACAAATGCCGTTCTTGCAGATATCTTTGATGTGTTGATGATGATTAATGCAAATCTGATGGCGATCGGAAGCGGAAAGCGGGCAAAGCGCCCGAAGCCGTATCCGAGACCGGTGCAGCATGATCCTGAGAACGAACATCACTTCGGTCGTGGCGCACTGCCTGCCGCTGAACTGCATGAATGGATAGAAAATAAGAGGAAAGAACATGCCGGAAGTAGCGCAGGCCACAATAACCGTCACACCGGTTCTTGATGGCGCACAGCAATCTTTAACTGAACAATTAACAGGTGCTGCAGATCCAGCCGGCAAGGCTGCCGGTACTGCTGCCGGCCAAAGCATGGGGCAGGCGCTTAGCGATGGGATGTCCAAAGCGGGCGGAGCGCTTACGAAAGGTGTTACTGCTCCGCTGACGGCAATTGGAACAGCTGCAGTCGCTTCGTGGAAAGAGGTTGACACAGGGCTGGACACCATTGTGCAGAAGACAGGCGCATCAGGCGAAGCGCTTGATGGTATGCATGAGATTCTGAACAACATCACCACGTCCATCCCGACAGACTTTGCGACAGCCGGAGCGGCGATCGGAGAGGTCAGTACCAGATTCGGGCTGACAGGGGATGAACTGGAAAAGCTGTCAGGACAATTCGTCAAATTCGCAGGCCTGAACAATACAGATGTCGCAGGATCAGTCGATTCGGTGCAGAAAGCGCTGTCTGCGTTCGGAATGGATGCCACTGACGCATCACATATGCTTGATGTCCTGAACAAAGTCGGGCAGGAGACAGGCGTCTCTGTGGATACCCTGACGAATGGCTTGATTCAGAATGGCACAGCGTTCCAGCAGATGGGACTTGACGCCGATCAAGCGGCCATTTTCATGGGTAAGATGGAAAAATCCGGCGCCAATTCGGAAACAGTCATGCAGGGTCTTCGTAAAGCGTTGAAGAACGCGGCTGAGGACGGTCTCGACATGAACGAGGCGCTTGCACAGCTTCAGGATGGCATTCTGAACGGCAAAGATGGTATGGACGGACTGACCGCTGCCTATGAACTGTTCGGAAAATCTGGTGATCAGATATATGGGGCGATCCAGAACGGAACGATTGACTTCACGAATCTTGGCAATGCGTCAATTGATGCGGGCAATTCAGTCAGTTCAAGTTTCGAAGGTACACTAGATCCGATGGACAACTTCCAGACCACGCTGAACGACATCAAGATCCTTGGTGCCGATATCGTCTCGGCGGCGGGTCCTGCGCTCAAGGACATATTCCAGGGCATTGCGGACACAGTCGAAAAGGTATCCGAAAAGTGGTCGAGCCTGTCTCCAGAGATGCAGACATTCATCACGAAAGCCGCTGGCATTGCGGCGGTCGTAGGTCCGATCCTGATGATCGGCGGAAAGGTTGTTGGCGGGATCTCAAAGATCACAGGCGGGATCGGCAGTCTGGTCGGCAAAATCGGCGGACTTGGTTCTGCTGCTTCAACAGCGACCGCTCCTGTGTCAACTGCCGCAGGATCGTTCGGCACATTCGCCGGTCAGGCATTAAAAATGATTGCGGCAGCGGCTGCGCTCTGGATTGCGGCACAGGCCATGCAGACATTGGTCAATGCGGCGATTCAGATATCGTCCGCCGGTGGTCTTGCGATCGGCGTGCTTGCTGGCATGGTTGTCGCTATTGGAGCACTTATGGCGGTTGCTTCCGCAGTCGGTCCGGGACTCACAGCGGGAGCGGCTGGACTTGTTGCGTTTGGTGCTTCGGCGGTGATGATCGGCGCAGGTGTCGCTATTGCGTCTGCTGGGATCAGTCTGTTGATTGCATCCGTGGCCATGCTTATTGCAACGATTGTCGCAGGCGCACCGCAGATCAATTCGATTGTTACGACTATCGGAACAACAGTAAGTGGAGTGGTGACTTCTGTATCTGACGGAATCACACAGATCATTGACGCCATCTCAGGCGGCCTGTCTGGAGTGCTTGATTCGCTGGCGGGCGTGTTTGATTCGATCGGAAATGCCGCGCTGAATGCAGGCACAGGCTTTGGGCAGCTTGCTGATGCTGTTGTGAATCTCGTACAGAATACAGGCGTTGTCGATCTGGCGAGCACACTGGCGGCAACTGCAAAAGGTGTTAAGGACATTACGTCAGCTGCATCGGACGCAGGCAAGGGAGCGGCAGGCATCAATCAGCTTGGCACATCGCTCGGCAAACTCACGACAAGCGCCAGAAATGTCAGTTCGAATTTCAAATCGTTTTCAACCTCGATCAAGTCAACCATGACGACTGCGGGCACCGCGATAAAAAATGCTGACCTGAACAGCAAAATGCGGTCGATGATGACCAAGGTTATTTCGACTGCAAAATCACAGATACAGACACTGCAGGCGGCGTTTAGTAATACAAAATTCAGCTTTAATCAGCATATTGCACTTCCGCACTTCTCGATGTCTGGAAAATTCGATGCAAAAACAGGAGCGGTTCCGACCGTCACTGTATCGGGATGGTGGGCGAAAGCAGCTCAGTATGGTGCGCTGTTCACTGAACCGACAATCATCGGCGTTGGTGACGCAAACGAGGGTGAAGTCCTGCTGGGCGAGAAGAAACTCCGTGAACTGGCAGGCGGCGGAAACGGCATCACAGTCAATCTGAACTATGATGCATCCGATGACGCAAACGACATGGTTCGTGATCTTGCACGAAACATCAGACGATACAGAATGGCGGGGGCAATTTAAATGGCGTATACATACAAAGGTACGAAAGTCAAAGGAACAGGCAGCTCCGCCAAGAAGGGGCACGCGGCGACCAAGAAGGGCGAAAGCTACTTCAACACTTCCGAAGGTCATGTCTATGAATCGACCAAGAAGGGCGGCAAGGGCGACAAGATTTGGAAATACAAAAAGACAGAAATCTGTAAAAAACCAGATACTGCCGTCAGTAACCTGAAGCTGAAGCGTGACAGTGCCTATGTCATGAAAGGTACCTGGGGTGTTCCGAAGAAGCTGACCGACAAAGAGAACGGCGGACGCGCCACTGATCTGAAAATCACATGGCGGTTAGGCGTTTCAGGTTCTGATCCGAAGAAGGCATACACTGACAAGAAGGAAACCGACACAGAAGAAGTTATCAATCTGAACAACGTAAAATTCGGAAATAAAGTTTACAAACGGTCTGAGTTTTATCCGTTCAAGGGCAAGTTAAAACTTGACTATGTGACGTTGCAGGTCGCTCCGGGCAACACAAAAGGGGTCGGTTCTCCGGTTAAGGTTCAGACAGGTTTCAAGGTTCCGGTAGAGCCGTCAATCGGAGATTTTTCGTTCGATACGGAAACAGGTCTTGTGTCTGTCACCATTACAACTGATGCAGGTGCGGGTCTTGAAGAGCGGTATGACACACGTTACAAGATGACGATCAGAAATACACGAACGGGGGAAACATGGATTCCGCAAGGGAGTAATTCGTCATCGACCAGCACAAGCATCACACTGACTTACAACGTCAGCGACTATCAGCAGTTCTCGTACGATCAATATGCCGAAATCACCGTGGAGACATGGGCAAGAGGCTTCAAGGGCGATTCCAAGCACGTTACAAAGAAATACTATGTCGGTTATCCGGCACAGCCCACAATTGAAGACATTGACGTATCTTCCAAGAGCTCATCAGGAAAATGTACGGTCAGGATCAAGACCAACAGTACCACGGCACATCCTGTTGACAGAGTGCGTCTCGAAACACTTGCAAATGTTGACTATGCGAGCGCTGCGGAAATACCGGGCGATGCCGCTTGGGAATCCACAGACATCATTGACGATGCGGCTTGCACGGCTCTTGCAATCGGTGTGTCGAGCCTGATCCCGGATCGCGGTAAGCATACATGGGTCCGTGTAAAATCGTGGCATCTGTCTGAGGCTGTCCTGTACAGATATTCGGGATATGCCGAAGTCAAAGCGCTGTTTGATCCGGCACAGACCGCGGCAGATGATGAGATCAAAATCCTGTCAGCAGTACCGGGAGATGATGGCAAATCAATCGTTGTGCTTCTGGGTTGGAACGCTGACGGACAGGATGATTCGACAGGCACTGAACTAACATGGTCAGATGACGCAAACGCATGGCGGTCTACGAAAAATCCTGATTCATACGAATTCACATGGTCTGATGATCCTGTGACGCATGAGGGAATCACTTATCACAACAGTGCAACAGTACACATCAGCGATCTGGATGAGGGAACAAGCTACTACATTCGTGCACGGAGATATCTGGAGGATGATGTAACCACATACTCACCTTATTCCAACATCGCAACGTGCTTTACATCTGAACGACCTGAAGCGATCGTTGCAAGCTGTGGAAGATATGTGCCGACAGGGGCATCACTGCCGGTCTATTGGACATTCTCTGGAAATGGCTTGCAGACTGCTTGGCAGATCGTAGACACCAACGGCACCATCATTGCAAATGGTGAAGGGTCGATAGGTGCAACACAGATCACTGCTGACAGGCTCGCACAATTCGCTACGAACAACAGCATAACATTCACGGTGCAGGCGTCAACAGGATCAGGTTTTGTCGTATCAGAAGAGCACACAGTAACAATCGTGGACAATCCGACAATCAGCCTGGATGTGACCACACCGCTGACAGTTCAGCCAATGGCGTTTGGCGTGACAGCTTCGGCGCTGTGCGACCTGATCGTGATTGCATCTAGTACAGGAGCAAACGGCCAGTTCCCTGACGGCATACGAAGACAGACAGCAGGAGACACCGTGCACAGCGCAGTGTACTCGCCGGTATGGACGGAAGAGAATGACACGCTGACAGCAACGGTTGAACTGCCGTCTGGTCTGGATTTCTGGGAAGGATGCAGATACGAAATCGAAGTCACAGCAATCGACCGATCGACCGAACTGCGGTCCGAGCCGGTGACAGTGCCGTTTGAGATCGCATGGGCGCATCAGGCTCCGAGCGTGTATCCTGTTGTGACTTATGCGCTGTCGGCAGATACAGAAGCAGATATTGAAAAGAACTATTATGAATACGACAGCACCACACAGACATACAATGTCGTGATGGAAGTGGACACTACTGACGATCCAGCTGCCGGAGGTTGGTATGAGATGACGGAGACGCCTTGTGTCACGCTCACGCCGATCGACACCACGGATGATGACGGCACGCACCGGCAGGCGGTACAGATCAACCTGACGCCGCCGACAGGATCAGCAAGTACGGATGTGTATGACATCTACAGGCTGACAGGTGACGGAGCATACTTGATCGGCGAAGGCTTCCCACTGACATACACGGCAGTCGATGAGTATGCGCCATTCGGTACAGAGCTGACACTGCATTACAGAGTGGCGATCAGGACGGCTGATGGTGATTTTGAATTCGCCGACATTGAATATGTCGCTGAAGGAAACAATATGCGATTCGACTGGGCGGAAGGCTATCTGGAACTGCCGTACAATCTCAGCATTGCAGACAAGTACAAGAAGGACGTTGATGTCCGCAATCACATGAACGGATCAACGGACGCTTATTGGAACCAGAACGTCAGCCGAGCGGCATCATTGAACAGCGACCTGATTTATCTTGAACAACAGGATGAGATCACTCTTGCCAGACAGCTTGCCAGATACACAGGTCCTGTATTTGTCCGCACACCGGACGGATCAGCTTATGAGGCAGACGTACAGGTGTCCGATCTGTCAGGCGATGGTCGCATGAGTGCAATTGCATTGGACGCAACTGAAATTGGTCTGACACAGGAGTTTATCTTGCCGACACCGTTCGAAGTCACAGAACCGGAGGGATGATATGGATTGGAGTCAATCATATTCAGCTGAATGGCGAATCTTCCGGGTGAATCGTGATACCTGGGCGGATGCCGAACAGGTCATGAACGTGGACGCAGTGAACGTCACACGGACCGCGGACGGTGATCTATTGGAGTCCGGCGGGATAGATGCGACAGGTGATCTTCGGCCAGACTATTACAGGATCGTCATGACGGCAATACAGGGCGGTGAAGTCGAGCGTGTAGACGTTGCCACACTGCTGTTTGACGCGAACGGCGGAAACGTAAATCACGCAGTGCATACACAGGACATGAACGGTTATTCGGTATTATACCCTGCGTCACGCACTGCTGTGATTGCGGGAGAATATGCACCGGCAGGCATTGACGGCGCACGGTATGCGGGCGATTTGCTTGCCAGTGCGATTAATGCGCCGGTCGTGGTCGAAGGTGTATTCACACTGAACGATCATATCGTGCATGAGATCGGCTCGTTTGTACTGGATGCGGTCTGGGCGGTTCTGGATGCAGGCGGTTTTGTCATTCAGATCGACGGTCGTGGAGTCGTCCATATCAGACCAAAACCGAAAGACCCGACTCTGATTCTGGATTCCAAGAACACAAGACTGTTGCAGAATGGCATTGATTATGATGCTGATTTGAGCGAGATACCGAACAGGTATGTCGTGATCGTGGACAACAACAAAACCATCGCAATCAATGACGATCCGAACAGCGAAGTCAGCACGGTCAACAGAGGTTATCTGGTTGACGAAGTGGACGAATCTCCGACACCTGTGAACGGTGAAACGATTGGAGCATATGCCGCACGCAGACTTGAAGAAATGAGTGTACTGGAAACACAGCACACATACAAACGTGAATATGCGCCTGACGTGTATCTGTATGACATTGTCCGTGGTTCGATAGATGGTCTGGAAGGCGACATGAGAGTCAAATCCCAGACGGTCAACTGCGGCAAAGGCGTCACGATACAGGAGAAGGCAGTAAGAGAGGAGGCTTTATGGCAGAGAATTTCA
>Ga0326513_10001971_pt1 | contig 15377 bp, 20 predicted proteins | sample 2_2465_0518_D_FD_203654 | JGI IMG/M metagenome (GOLD analysis project Ga0326513, IMG submission 203654) | Bovine rumen microbial communities from UC Davis, California, United States - 2_2465_0518 | ecosystem: Host-associated > Mammals > Digestive system > Stomach > Rumen | place: USA...
TACTACAGTATCCTTGACCGGTACGAGTCTCTGCACTTATGCGGTTGAACCGCCGTGTACCGAACGGTACGCACGGTGGTGTGAGAGGTCGGGGCTTACTCAGCCCCTCCTACTCGATTAAGTGTCTGGAGCTTACAATCTTCTGATCTTCCGATGGGATTTCGGCAGGTCAGTCCAGCAGTGCCTTGTCAATGATCTGGAAGTTCGCTCTATGGATATACAGCGCTTTTCCGTCGATCATCAGCTTTGTGAATCTCGGCAGATCTTCCTGAACTTCCCAATAAACTTTGTTCCCGGAAAACGCGTAAATGGGGGCACCCATCTGAGACTTGATGATGACAACCATGGGCTTGCCGAATTCATTCTTGACGCTGTTGACGATTCCGCTGATCAGAGTCGTATCCATAAGTCCCGTAGAGGAGCTGTCCACGCTGTCAAGGTAGAATTCATATTCCGGAGTCAGACGCTTGTCATAGAACACACAAGTATCTCCACAGGAGATCAGCTGTTTTCCGTCGATCGTGATCGTGATCACGGAACTCAGCGTCTTTGTCGAATACCATTCGTCAGAGGAGGAAGAATATGTTTCTTCTTCGACAATGTTGTTGTCAATATCAATCCGCTTTCCGTGAGAACGAAGGGTGCGGATTCCGGTGTTGTCGAATACATCAATATAATATTCGTTGCCGATGATGCTGCCGTGAAGGTCATGAATTCCACTCTGCAGTTTCGCACAGCCCGCCAGGCCTGCCACCATCAGCATCAGAACAACGACAGCAAGTGCTCTCCTTGTTTTATGCATGATACGTACCTCCGAAGCTTAAATTTCATTTTGCGCTTTTCTGTCACAGTTTACCACAAACCTGAGCTCGCTTCAACCAAAAGCAAACATGTATAATAAACAGCGGACATATATTGGCCCATGATTCATAATACTACATCCTACGGGATGGGGCCTGTTGTGACAATGAATCTATCGATTTGCTGTTATTCTCTTTTGACAGCGCTGTAAGGGTTGTGGTAAGATGACAATGCTCGGTATGGGTGCTCAAAATGATATCCGCAGTTTATCTTGGAATCAATCCAAGAGGGAAGTCCTGGTTTGAGTCTGTAGCTGTAAACGAAAAGGAAACAGTGGCGAACCGAAGCAATTATATTTTAACATTATCAGCTTCCGCTGATCTCCCGAATGATGCTGAAAGATAAAGAAGTAGTAAGCAGTTTGGAAAAATCCTGTGCACAGGCGATGAAGAACTCCGACTACAGCCTAGTGAAATTCATGAGCAGGCAGATCGGAGGGAAAACAGCGTATGGTTTCCGCTATATCTATACGGCTGAGGGAGTTCCGATGGAAGGAGAATGCTTCACGATCAGAGATGGGAAATTCCTATACAATCTGTATGTCTATTACCGGAAGCTGATGCGGGACGACAGCGCAGGCACATGGGAATCCATCATGGATTCGATAAAATTGGTGGAAGCATGAGAATAAGAGGAGACGGGAATGAAAACACTCACTGGAAAAGAATACGGAGATCTGTTTTCGGAACCGGTGGACGGTCCGCTCCGGTCATATCCCATTCATCTGACGGAAGCATCAGACATCGTTCTCCCTAAACGGAATCTGAAGTATCATAAATACAGCTTTGGCAGAGCATTGATCATTGGCGGCTCAACAGAGTACTCCGGTGCCCCGACGCTGGCAGCAAATGCCTGTGAGAGGAGTGGAGCAGGTCTCACGCGGCTTATGGTTCCTGAGAGCATACACACCATCGCAGCGATAAAAGCGGACGGAACTGTCGTAACCCCGCTTAAGGCAACGGAGAGTGGAAACGTTGATGAGAGCGCACTTCCAACTGTTCTGGAGCATTTAAAACGGGCAAGCGCCTGCGTGATCGGACCTGGTCTCGGGCTCGATGATGCAGTTTGCACAGTGGTTGAATCTGTAATCTTTGAAGCGGAATGTCCGTTGGTAATTGATGCGGATGCCCTTACCATATCCGGTAAACATATGGACCTGCTGGAATCAAGAAGATTCCCGACTATTCTGACTCCTCATGAAGGCGAATTCAAAAGGATCGGAGGGAACCTCAGCAAAGGACGCTTGGACGCTGCCGTTATGTTCACACGTCGATATCCCAATATGATCCTGGTTCTGAAGGGATACGGAACACTCATTGGATATCGGGGAGAAATCACAGTGAATCCAACCGGATCCCCGGCGATGGCCAAGGGCGGTACAGGAGATGTCCTGAGCGGGATCCTTTGCGGATTCCTGGCGCAGGGCATCCCGCCTGCGGATGCGGCAAAATACGCTGCCTATATTCACGGACTTGCAGGTGATTTTGCAAGAGAAGAATATGGAGAATACTCTGTAACCCCGGGAGACATGATTCGTGCCTTACCGGCGGCGTTCAAAGCGATCACGGAAGGACAGTTACCGAATCCTGATTCACGCGCCGAATAAGAAAGCATTGCAGCTGTATTATGGCAGATCATCAACACAAGAGAGGAAAAGATGGCTTTATATGCGATCGGAGATCTTCATCTCCATTTCCGAACAGAATTAAAGGCGAACCTAGAGATGAAAGACCATGTCTGGCGTAAGCATGAAGACGTCTTCCGGAAGAACTGCGAGGCTCTGCTCCAGCCCGATGACACCCTTGTTCTGACCGGGGACAATAGTTTTGGAAAGAATCTGACGGAATGCGAAGCCGATCTTCAGTATATCTCCGCGCTCCCCGGCAGAAAGATTCTGCTCCGTGGAAACCATGATCATTACTGGGATGCAAAGAAGACTCCTGCTTTAAATCAGCAGTTTTGCGGGAAACTGTCTTTTCTTCAGAATAATTTCTTCACCTATGACGACTATGCTCTGGTCGGAACAAAAGGTCACTGTTTTGAAGGTCCTTTTTATCTGGATCGAAAGGGCAGAATCCTTGACTGGAACGAGAAAAACGAAGAACATTCCAGAAAGCTGGTAGAACGTGAAATAGGCCGGCTTCTCCAGTCGTTTGAGGATGCACGTGCCGCCGGATATCGGAAATATTTGATGTTCCTGCATTATCCTCCCACGAATATTCTTGAGAATGAGAGCCCGTTTACCAGGCTCGCGGAAGAATATCGGGTGGAACAGGTGATTTATTCTCACAGCCATGGAGAAGCCAGGTTCCACGACAGTATTCAGGGAGAGTATCATGGGACGCTTTACAGTCTTGTTTCCGGAGATTATCTCAAATGGAAACCGAAAAGAATCCTCTAAAGGAGGCAATATAGCTTGAAGACGGGACTCATCATGGAGGGCGGCGCGATGCGAGGGATGTTCACCTGCGGCGTCCTTGACGTTTTCCTGGAAAACGGAATCACTTTCGATGGAGCAATCGGTGTTTCCGCAGGTGCCGTATTTGGCTGTAACTTCAAGTCCAGACAATTAGGGCGTCCATTTCGTTATAATAGAAACTATTGCCGTGACTGGAGATATTGCAGTATCCGCTCTCTGATCCGGACCGGTGACCTATTCGGCGAGGAATTCTGCTATCATGAACTGCCGGATGTCCTCGACCCATTCGACAGTGATACGTTTCAGAATAACCCGATGGAGTTTTTCGTTGCCGCAACAAATGTCAGAACAGGGGAGCCGGTGTATCATCTCTGCAGAGACGGAAAATCTTCGGACATTGAGTGGCTGAGGGCATCCGCCTCCATGCCGCTGGCTGCCAGAATTGTTGAGACGGATGGAATGGAGCTTCTGGATGGAGGAATTACAGACCCGGTCCCATACAGATACATGGAAAATCGCGGATATGATCGGAATGTTATGATTCTGACACAGCCTAAGGGATACCACAAGAGACGGTTCAGACTTATGGCGGCAATTCATACCGTGTATAAACGCTACCCAAAACTGGCAGATGCAATGGAACAGAGACATATTGTCTATAACCGGCAGCTGGCAGAAGTACGGGAACGGGAGCAGAAAAGATCGGCAATTGTGATCAGACCGCCCGAATCCTTGGGGATTGGGCACGTCTCTCATAATCCGGCTGAGCTTGAAAGGGTATACCGGATCGGCCGTGAGGAAGCCAACAGGCGGCTTTCAGAGATTCGGACGTACCTCCATTAAACAGTATACTTTGCAAAGAATCATTACAGGCATAAGGGGCCGACAATCATTGAATTCTTAGAATCTGCGAAAACAGATTATCTTCGCTCTGCTTTTTGGAGAAGGTGCAGAAGGTACTTCACGTTTTATGAAAACCTGCTGCGTCATGGATGCAGGCGCCTGCTTGTCCAGGCGGGAGCAGAAAAAAACCGGCTGCATCATGAACGTCAGCCGAGAACAAACATTATTATGGAGATGTAACATGAAGATAGCCGTTATAACCGGAGCGTCTTCCGGGATTGGGAGAGAGTTCGTTTACGCAATTGATAAAGAGAACCTTGATGAGATTTGGGTAATTGCCAGAAGAACAGAGCGCCTGGAAGAACTGAAAGAACAATGCGGACACCCAATCAGAGCAATCCCTTTGGATCTCGTCAAAGAAGAAAGCATCGCGGAATACCGTAAGATTCTTGAAGCAGAGCGTCCGGAAATCCATATTCTGGTGAATGCCGCAGGATTTGGCGTATTCGGTCCCTTTGCTGACAGCGACCTGGATAAGCTGCTGGAGAGCGCAAAGCTGAACGCCTTGTCCCTTACGGCAATGTGTCATGTCAGCCTGCCGTATATGAAAGAAGGGGACAGCATTATCAATATGGGTTCCAACTCCTCTTGGCAGCCGGTTCCTTATCAGGCAATATACGGAGCCAGCAAAAGTTATGTGCTGAATTTCTCACGCGCATTGGGGCGTGAGCTCAAGAACCGGGGGATCCATGTGATGTGTGTCTGCCCCGGATGGATCAAAACTGAATTCCAGCAGGTTGCAGGCCACGATAAATACATCCGTTATGTGGATAAATGGTATGGACCGGAGGAGGTAGCCGCACAGGCAATGAGGGACTGGAAAAGGAAAAAGACTGTTTCTATTCTGGGGCGTCCGGTCCGCAGGCAGGTACGGCTGGTCAAATTTCTGCCCGTAAAGTTCGTGATGGATACTTGGTGCAGACAGCAGGGATTCTAGGCAGGAGGGCGGTCATGGAAATACTGATTCTAAGCGGAAAACCACGATATGAAGGAATACCGCACCCCGGTGATCATGCAGACAGATCGTGAAATCTGCGCTCTGATCTGCCGAAGCGATGGGATAAAAGCCAAAGATATTGCCAGATCATTGAAACTCGAACGCCAGGAAGTTAACCATATCCTGTACAGTTCGCCCCTCATGAAAGAGCTCTGCTGGCAGGACAGATCGTATCATTGGCACGGCATCATGAAGCAGGCGCGCCCGCATGTCGGCCTACAGGAGTTTGCCGCATATTACGATACGGTTAGAAATTTTGTCGGGCTTGCAGAAGAAGAATGGATGGAACAGCTTAAGGCCGGCTGCACCAATATCGGGCGCAATCTGAATGATACCCGCGGCTTGTTCCATTCCTTCCTTGATTGCCGGCAGCAAATGATCCGCCTTTTTGCAGACCTGCAGGAGATGTTGGGGGAACGCTGCCTGACCTGGGAGATCGCCTTTGAACTGCGTCTGAAACAGTCCAGATATGTTCGAATCTACGCAGATGTTCTCGTGATTACTGAAAACAAGGTGTTCTCTCTCGAATTCAAGATGAAAAATGCAGTGGATCCGGCAGAAGTCCTTCAGGCAGCAAAGTACTGTCCGTATCTTGAAATCCTGTTTGGTCCGGACTACGAGGTGATCCCGGTTCTGGTTCTGACTTCAGCCATTGAAGAATTCGAATTTGTTCAGATTGGGAAGACGGATGCGGTCCTTCCTGTCTGCTCAGGAGACATGCTTTTTAACGTCTTTGATGAGTACCTTTCGTTTCTGGGGTAAGCCGGGGAGAAAAGGAAGAGATGAAAAGCGCGAGATCATCGGAACACTTTGCAGATAAAAGCAGGAAGAGAGCGCTGCTGATTACGCGGCCACGATTCTCAGCCTTCGCTGACAAATAGAGCATCCTGGCCGGCTTGCTCAACATCATCCTGCCATATCAGTTCGTTTGTGCTGAGCAGAGTGAATTCTCCAGATCCGTTTTCATATACCAGGGTCTCTGAATCAAGTCCATCTTCCGTAAAGGTAATGATACTGTGCCTGCAGTCATCATAATGAAGAACGTTGCTGCCGACAGGGGAGGCGGCCATGGTCCAGACGTACATTTCTTCCGCGCTGCTTCCCCAGTTTACCTGAACGTTATAGTGATCATCCGAAATTTTCTCTATAGCGATATTGCCGCGCCCGGATGTTTTCTCGGACCAGTTTCCGATCAGACTGTCCGGGGTATAGCCAAGAAGCGCCATCTCGTCGATTGGCTCGGTGAAAATAAGCGCGCTGCCGGTAAGTTTGCTGTCTGCAATGACGCCTACGGTATATTCACCCGGCTCTGCAGAAAAGGAAGCGGAATCGCCGCCGCTGACCGTTGATTCGAACAACATCTCATCCTTATACCCATCTGTGCCAAGAACACCGGGCGTAAAGCGGCAGCGCAGCTTTCCCTCCTTGTTCAGGCCTGTCGCATCTATGACGATCTGCTCGTTTTCACCAACCGTCAAATAGCCGATCCCCATGCTGTCCTTCAGGCTGCGGTCTGCCGTGATGCTGATGCTGTTGTCTTCGTTGGTACTGACCCCAAACATGGGTTTCTGACCGCAACCGGAAAGCAATAACATTGCGAACAGAAGGGGGAGCATGATCCTCTTGATGATAACACCTTTTTCCAATATAAAACGTTTTTCAATTCTTATGATTTCTTTTTTCTCCATTACATTTCCCGGTATCATTCCGAGCTCCTTTACTGCAGATGTTCTTAGATTTTTGAGGCAATGTGATCCTGCTTGTGTACAAGCAGGAAGTATATTATATTGATGCCGGAAATACAAGTCTTGACTTTTTTCCTGCAGCTTGTTTTCCGGCTGGATGTGTAAAAAAGACATTTTCCGGCTGAAACGTGCTCTTCCTGGATTATGGACGGAGCGGTATTACAGTCCGGGAGAGGTATACATGTTTCGTATAAGCATTTTTTAGATCTCGGTTCGTCTTTGAGAAGCGTTCAGAGGGTGCGAAACGTTACCGAACAGAATGCCGTTTCCGTTGCAGAAGTCGGAAAGATATGCTAAAATCAGCCTGTAATGGAATGAGCATTCCAAATTGTGTTTTTCAGGTTTCCAGATCTTCACCCTGTTTTTAAAGAGATCATCGCAGCTCCCGGCAGATTTTGTTTCCGGGGACAGAAAAGGAAAGAGAATGGAAGAGAACCTAATATGGACCGAGATTAAAACAGAGCATATTATTCAGGATCAATGGATCGATTTCAGAAAATCATCCTATCGCTATCCGGACGGCAGAGTGTTCGAGCCCTTTTACAGCTACAGCAGGCGAAACTATACCGTTATCGTGGCATCAGATGAAGACGGACGGTATTTGTGTGTCCGCCAGTATCGTCAGGGTATCCGGCAGGTTACAACGGAATTTCCGGCTGGAGGGATTGAACGTGTCAGCGGAAAAGAATACGGATCAAATGAATACATCGAAACGGCGCTGGAAGCAGCGAAAAGGGAATTGGCAGAGGAAACCGGCTATGTTTCCCCTGACTGGGAGCATCTCTTGACCATTCCGTCCAATGCAACACTTGCGGATAACTATGCCTGTGTCTTCCGGGCCAAAAACTGTCGGAAGGAATCAGAGCAGAAACTGGATGAAACGGAAGTCCTGACGGTGGATAAGCTTTCCGCGGAGGAAATCGAAGCACTGATTCATACCGGCATGTTCCAGCAGGCAGTACATGTGATGGCCTGGCTTCTGGCAAAAGAAGCAGAATGTAAAGCAGAAAGGATCACAGAAGATGAAACCGTATAAGAGAAGAGTTCAATACTATGAAACAGATATGATGGGAATTGTTCATCACGCGAATTATATGCACTGGATGGAAGAAGCCAGGATCGACTTTATGGACCAGCTTGGATATACGTATGCCAGGATGGAAGAGCAGGGGGTATTCTCACCGGTACTTTCTCTGGCATGTGAATACAAACATCCCTGTGTGTTCAACGATATCATCCTGATCACGGTTTCGATCGCCGGCTTTAACGGAGCGCGTCTGATGCTGCGTTATGAGATGAAGAAAGAAGGGCAGGATGATCTGATTTGTGTCGCAAATTCCGAACATGCCTTTGTGGATCAGAAAGGACGAATCCTAAGACTGAAGCGTGCGGTCCCCGAACTCTCTCAGAAAATTGAGCTGCTGATGGCACACGATGAGTCTGCGGCTCCGGGGGATGAAAGCCCTGCAGGGAAAGCCTATCATTTTTACGGCTGGCAGGACGTAACTCCGACAGTTCTGAAGCTTTATGACGATATCAGGCACGCCTGGTCTGCCGAAACCTGTGCTCCAAGAATGCGGATGGACTGGTCTGAAGACAATCCCAGTCTCGGCCAGTGCTCCATTACTTCTTTTCTGGTACAGGATCTTCTCGGCGGCTCAGTATATGGTATCCCGCTGGAAACCGGGGGTGTACACTGCTACAATGTTGTGGACGGGATGGTGTTTGATCTTGCAAGTGAACAGTTCGGCGACCGGGTATTGAACTACGAAGGAAACCCCGAGCAATCCCGAGAGGAGCATTTCGCCGATCAGGACAAATATGAAAGATACCTGCTTCTGAAGGAAAGACTGCTCGCATACCAGAAAACGAGAGACGCAAAATGAAGCCCATAAAGCCAGATCCGCAGATATCGGAACGGGAATTCTATTTGAGGTCCTTCACCTGGGGGCTGCCGGTCAACATAGCGGGTGCCATCGCGGCACTTTGCCTTTTGGCTACAGGGCATAAGCCGGAACGCTTTGGAAACTGCGTCAATTTCTCAGTAGGGACAAACTGGGGCGGCGGAAGTATGGGCATCTTCATGATCACCTGCAGGAATGCTTCCCGTCAGCTGAAAGAGCATGAGCACGGACACAGCATACAGAACTGCTTCTACGGTCCGTTTATGCCGCTGATCAATCTTCGCTCTTCTTCCAGATATCTCTACCGTTCATGTATTCAGCACCTGATGCCCGGAAAAACACTTCCCCCATACGACAGCGCCTGGTTTGAAGGGGAGGCCACGAAGCTGGGAAGACAATATATGAGCAAGAACGTAAAAAAAACAGGAATGAATACCGAAAGGAGCTAAATCATGTTAAGGCCAAAGGAACAGCAGAGTATCGAATTTAAATGTATCCGCAACGGCAACGGAGATACCGAAATGCACAAGATTCTGAACGGAGCAGAGGAACTGTACGGGAAGGGACGGCTTTTCAACCATATGATTCTTGCTCCGGGGCATACCATTGGGGAGCACACCCATGTCGGAGACAACGAAATCTTTTATTTTTTGAAGGGCTCCGGACTCTACAATGATAACGGGACGCCGGTTAGAGTATATCCGGGGGATACTGCGGTGTGCAATGACGGTGAACTCCACGGTCTTGTCAACGACGGAGAGGAACCGCTGGAATGTATCGCCTTAATCTTGTACTGATCTAGTAAATTATCATGAATACTCCGAACCTGGACGGTACATCCTGACGCTGTGATTTCAGGTTTTTGATTGTTTAAGTCGCGGGATTTACACCCGCGACTTTTCACATAAGTCCTGGCCTCCTGAACCGGGAAGCTTGAAACGATTGTATGACAGGTACAAGGGTATATCGCGCCTTTTATTTAAATTCAAGTTCCTCAAGCATGACGGCAAAGTCAATATCATCCAGAAAACCGAGGTTTTCACTGCTGCTCGGTCGCTGTGCAAGCCATGGAATATCAAGCGTTTCTTTTTCTTCCTTCATACATCATGAACTCCTGTTTGAATGAAATGAACATTCTCCTGAGAGAATGCGATGTTTGAGAGATGCAGAAGTCGCCGATCAAACTCTGCCTTTCGGATGATATCGGAACCGGTTTCGTACCGTTCTTTGGACCCGTATGCAAAACGCTTATGTCTTTTCTTTCAGGCTCTGTGGCCGCCAATCTGCATATTACGTTCCAGGGCCGTCGCCCCTTCTTTTAAATTCATCCCTTTGAATACAGCGTTGAGTCCGTATTTCTGTCTCACATGAAGCATGGCACCCTGCAGGCTGTTTTCCCGTTCCAGGTTAACATAATCCGTCATGAGATCCAGCTGAAAGGCTCCGCCGCTGCTCTGAACATCATTCGCGGAGATGCCGATACGCCGGTAAAGAAGGCGATGATCGGTCTTCTGATCAAACTGAGCCAGCATCATCGGCGCGATTGTCTGGCGGCTGTTCGTCCGGCCCCGCAGCCGGACAGTACCGTTGCTGTGATAAGGATGAAGTCTGCCATAGAAATCAACGCTGAGTTCGCCGTCATAGTCGGGAACCTTCTCAAGACTCTTGTAATCATAGATTACCCACCAGGTGAGATTGTCGGTGATCAGTTCCCGGTTAAAAAGCTCTGCACAGGAATGATCGATCATTTCGGCAAAAACAATACGGGCCTGCTCATACGGATAGGGTTTCGGAAGCACCTGACCATTGGAAAGAGAATGTTCGGAAGATCGGTAATTCTTGATATCGGACATTGTTACCGGCTCAAAACCCCAGGCGTGGTCAATCAGAATTTCCGCGTCGATCCCGAACATTTTATAAAATAATTCCTCATCAAAACAACTGCGCAGGGCGATGTCGGCCATGGTTTCCAAGCCTGCTCGTTCCAGTTTCCTCGCTTTGCCTGTTCCGATTTGCCAGAAATCCGTCAGAGGCTTATGACCCCAGAGCAGATATCGGTAACTGTCTTCGTTCAGCTCCGCAATTCGGACACCGTCCTGATCTGCCGGAGCTTTTTTTGCGACAATATCCATGGCAACCTTGGCCAGATAGAGATTGGTGCCGATTCCAACAGTTGCGGTGATCCCGGTGCTTCTGAGCACATCCCGGACCATGGTGACAGCCATGAAACGGGCGGGCTCCAGCCCGCAGCACAGCGCCTCGCGTTCATAAGCATCCAGATACCCGCTGCATTCAATGAAGCATTCATCGATGCTGTAAACGTGAATATCCTCAGGCGAAACGTATTTCAGATATATTTCATGGATTTTTGCTGAGATTCGCTCATACTCCGCCATGCGCGGAACCGCGATAATATAGTCAACGCTGGTGTGGTTCCTGGCCTCATACAGACGAATGGCCTGCCTGGCCTCAAACAGGCGGGGCCTGGACGGAACCCCGATTGCTTTCAGGGCAGGGGAGACCGCCAGGCAGATGGTCTGATCGGAACGGTCTGGATCCGCAACAAGGAGATTGGCCCTCAGGGGATCCAGACCCCGCGCAATGCATTCAACGGATGCATAATAGCTTTTGAGATCAATGCAGAGAAACGCTCCGCTCATTGGAAGAATCGGGGGAAGAAGAGCTTTTGGGAATACATCAAGCCGCGTCATCCTCCTCCATATAGTCATAATAATCTGATTCATCAGAGAAGAGGAGATAAGTTCCGCCGACCAGACCATAAAAACCGTTAGCAGCATAGTATCCTTTCATCAGAATGACCTCCTGTTTCGTTTTATGGTCCTATCATAACAAAAGACCTGTCCAAAAAATTGGACAGGTTTAATCTCTTATATGATGGTTTTGGCCCAACTTGCAAATCTCTCAGGTGCCTGCATCAAGCTGCCCGACAGATATCAGATACTCTGTTTCGGTCATCACGCGATATCCCCGGTCAAGCAAAAGCTGTGCCGTGATTCCATTCCCGACGACAAGTCCGCCGTCAAATTTTCCGTTGTGAACCAGACCGCATCCGCATGATGGACTTTTTGCCTTCAGGACCGCACAGGTACAGTGATTCTCTTCAAAGATTTTCACGGCTGCTTCCGCACCCTTTTGAAAACAGCCTGTCACATCTTCACCGGCATTGTTGATGACGCGATGATCCAGAATTTCACTTGGTTTTCTCGGGATAGGGAGGCCGCCCAAAACCTCCGGACAAGCGGTGACGGCAAGCCCGGACTCCGCCAGAGCTTTTAGCTCCGGAACAAGATTGCTGCCTCCGTCCCAGCGGCAGCAATCTCCGGTCAGGCATTGAGATACAAGAATCATATAACTCCCTCACTTCACAGAAGAATCAAAAACCGGCAATGCTTTGCTTACCGACTGTTCATACACCGAGGTGGGTCAAGTCCGTACCGCCATGGAACAGATAACCTCGAAACGGGAGTCTCCGGTGAGACTCCCGTTTCGGAAAAAAAAGAAGCTTACGTCTATGGAGCGTTCCGCGGCTTTTATAAAACCCAGGCCCGCGGAACGGAGTAAGTTTCTTTTGACATGGTGCGCCTGGTGGGACTCGAACCCACACGCATCTCTGTACGAGAACCTAAATCTCGCATGTCTACCAATTCCATCACAGGCGCATAAACAAAAACCCTATTGCATGAGCAATAGGGTAATGGAGCGGGCAACGAGGCTCGAACTCGCTACCTCCACCTTGGCAAGGTGGCGCTCTACCGGATGAGCTATGCCCGCGTCAGCAGAAGTTATTGTATCACAAAATTTCCACTTGTCAATAAAATTTTTCATTTTTCCTGTCTGCAGACCAACTGACTCTTGCACAGTCAGCGGAATTGCAGTATACTCATGTCAATTCTCAAGGAGGTATCATATGGAACTTGAACAGATATTAAAGGCCTGTGATCATACATTGTTGCGGGTAGACGCCACATCGCAGGAAATCAAAACACTCTGTGATCAGGCGATTCGTTTTCACTGTGCAAGTGTCTGCATTCCACCCTGCCATGTTGCCGGGGCAAAGCGCTATGTCGGAGACAGACTTGCAATCTGTACGGTAATCGGTTTTCCAAACGGATATAACAGCACTGCCGTCAAGGCTTATGAAACTGCGGATGCCATTAAGAACGGTGCGGATGAAGTCGATATGGTTATCAATCTTTCCATGGTGAAGGACGGCTGTTGGGAAGAGGTCAAGAACGATATTATGGCCGTTCGTAATGCCAGCCGCGGAAAGATCCTGAAAGTCATTATAGAGTGCTGCCTGCTTACCGAGGAAGAAAAGCTTCGTCTTTGCGATATTGTTTCCGAATGCGGTGCGGACTTTATCAAGACCTCCACCGGTTTTTCAAAGGGCGGCGCTACAAGGGAAGATGTCAAGCTAATGCGTGACAGATGCCCGGCTTCCGTGAAGGTGAAAGCTGCCGGAGGTATATCTTCCCTGCAGGATGCCGAGGACTTCCTCGCCCTCGGTGCGGAGCGTCTCGGGACCAGCCGGATTGTAAAAATTGCGATGGAGCAGAACCGGGATTGATATGGCTCATTTTCAGCTGATCAAAAAAGAAGGAAAGGCAAGACGAGGTGTCCTTCAGACCCCGCACGGTTTGATTCAGACCCCCGTTTTCATGAATGTAGCCACGCAGGCTGCCATTAAAGGCGCGGTTTCAACAGAAGACCTGCAAGAGCTGCGCTGCCAGATTGCGCTATCCAACACCTATCATCTGCATGTACGTCCGGGTGATGAGCTGATTCGTGACTTAGGCGGCCTTCACAGGTTTATGCGATGGGACGGCCCGATCCTGACAGACAGCGGCGGATTTCAGATCTTTTCTCTGGCCAAGCTCAGAAAGATCCGTGAAGAGGGCGTTTCGTTTAATTCGCATGTGGACGGGCGGCTTCTGTTCATGGGTCCGGAGGAGAGCATGCGAATCCAGTCAAATCTTGGCTCGGACATCGCGATGGCGTTTGATGAATGTGTGAAAATCCCATCTCCCCGGAAATATGTGGAAGAATCGGCTGACAGGACCTATCGATGGCTTGTTCGCTGCAAAGCAGCTTTGGCGGAATACAACAGCGAAGATCGCGCCGTCAATCCGGGACAAATGCTTTTCGGAATTAATCAAGGGGCAGTTTTCAAAGATATTCGGATCGCGCATATGAAGCGCATCGCTGAACTTGATCTGCCGGGGTATGCCATCGGCGGTCTGGCGGTTGGCGAGACGCATCAGGAAATGTACGACACCATCGAAGCCGTAGAAGAGTGGATGCCGGCGGATAAGCCGCGCTACCTGATGGGGGTCGGCACTCCGGGCAATATTCTGGAATCTGTCAGCAGAGGCGTGGACTTTTTTGACTGTGTCATGCCTGCGAGAAATGGCAGACACGGTCATCTGTTCACAAAAGCCGGTATTTTGAACATCAAGAACGAAAAGTATGCCCAGGATGATACCCCTGTAGATCCGCTCTGTTCCTGCCCGGTCTGTCGGCGCTATTCCAAAGCTTATCTGCGTCATCTTTTCAAAGCCCAGGAAATGCTCGGAATGCGCCTTGCAGTTTCCCATAATTTGTTTTTCTACAATAATATGATGCAGGAAATCCGGGATCACATTGAAGAGGGGACCTTTGAAGCCTACCGTCAGCAATACTCGAAAATTCTCGATGCGAGGATATAAGCCCTTGCAATGTGACAACTTGCATTGTATAATACACTTACTTGTTTTTTGGAGGTTAGCAATATGAATCTTATGCTCACAGCTGATGTCTCTGCAGCAGGCGGCGGGATGTCCATGATTTTTATGCTGGTCGCAATGTTTGCGATCTTCTATTTCCTGATTATCCGCCCTGAAAATAAGAAGAAGAAAAAGACCGAAGAAATGCGAAGCTCCCTTTCTTTAGGGGATGGAATTACGACAATCGGCGGTATTACCGGTAAAATTGTCCAGATCACGGAAGATACCATTACGTTTGAAACCGGTGAAGACCGTGTTCGTCTTCAGGTAAAGAAATGGGCCATTTCGACAACGGACAAAATGGAAGCTGCCGAAGCAGCGGCCGCACAGTCCCGCGGTAAAAAGTAAGACAAGAACAGCGTCGAAAGGCGCTGTTTTTATATTCTCATTGATTCCGCGCGGCGTTAACGTAATCTGCTAACCAGATCTTGCGTGGCTTCCTAAGCGGCATATCAAGATTTAGCCTGTGTTCAGTAGAAATCCTTTTTTTGTCATTGATTTCATGCAGTTTACACAAATTTACATAATAACGTCTTTTTTGAAAGAAAACCCTTGAAATTATTACCAAAATGTAATATATTGTTACTGACATGATTATGTAACCCTTTACAGACGGAAGAAGGCTTCGTGAATATGCAGAATACGGACGTGCTGGCACAGTATCGAGATTACCTGACCACAGAACGGGCTGCGTCGGAAAACACCATGAGTTCCTATATGCGGGACCTGAGGCAGCTTCAGGACTATCTGCATCAGGAGAAGGGG
>Ga0326513_10001972_pt1 | contig 15376 bp, 18 predicted proteins | sample 2_2465_0518_D_FD_203654 | JGI IMG/M metagenome (GOLD analysis project Ga0326513, IMG submission 203654) | Bovine rumen microbial communities from UC Davis, California, United States - 2_2465_0518 | ecosystem: Host-associated > Mammals > Digestive system > Stomach > Rumen | place: USA...
TCGAGCTCCTGGAAGGTGGTTCCCCCTTCATCCGCTGCCTGTGCTGCCGGTGGCGCAAGCCGCTCCTGATACGTGGAGCTCTTTTTGATAATGTCACCGATCCACTTGGGGAAGTTGTCGACCAGCTCCAGCGGGTCAGTGTCGAGATCAAACACCGTCGGCGGCTCCGACAGCTTGCCCCCCTTCATTCCCTTCGGCAGCGCCATCACGCTTCCGATGTTGGCATACGTCTTGCCCTCGCGCGTGCTATGGGTGATGTTGATGAGGCAGCTTTTCCCTACGATGTTCCGCAGGTCAAAAGCGGCCAGCTCCTCCGGCGAGAAATCCCGCCCGCGCCATGCGGCCAGATCCGCGCGCAGATTGCTCCGCTCATTGAGCGAGGCCGTGTAGCGCTTGCTGATCGTGCGCGGATGCGGACCGTCGTCCAGCTCAATGGTTTCCTCCGGGATCTCCCAACCGATCAAAACCTTTCTGGAGCTGTTTTTGTACTGCTCGCTGTACTGCATTCCCAAGTCAATGAGCATGCTGCACACCGCGAGATGTGTACCCTCGGGGATCGGCTCGATGCTGGAAGCGCTGCTTCCGTTGACTGTAAGAGACATTTTTTCTTTTCCTCCTGTATTTAATTAAATTTAATGCTGAATGTTTCCGGCTTCTCGACCGCCGTCACGCCTTCGACCACTTCCCCGGTCTCGGCGATCACAACCGCCCCGCTTTCCGGGTCAGCGGCCAGCCGCTTTTTAATCTCGCCCCACATGGGCTTGACCGTCACACTAAGCAGATCCTCGCGCCCGCTCTCCCGGAGCCAACCGGCAAGCGCCTCGCTGTCAACGTCAAAATCGACGCCCGCCTTTTTGCGGATCAACTTGCCCGAGAGAAGCTGATAGCTTTCCTGCGTCTTGCTGCTTTTGCACTTGACCGTCCGCATGTACCCGTCAAGCGCTGCCTTCAAAAAGGCGGTGTCACGCTCAAGCGCCGCGTCGAATCTGGCCTTTTTCTCGTCCAGCGCCGCCCGCTCCTGCTCAACCAGAGCAATAAGCCGCTCGTGCTCGTCTTCCGCTTCGCGGATCTTTTTCAGCGCCCATTCCGCTTTCTCGTCGCTGTCGATCACAAAGCGCCCATGCTTCCCACAGTCCTGCTCCGAGTCCTCCGGATCATAAAAGTCTCTGGAATCATCTGTCATGCTTTTTTCTTTCCCCCTGTTCTCTTTTCCTCTCAAAGACACACCTGCCGCGCGAGATCCGCCTTTGTGACCCGCGCCGTGGCGGGATTGAACCGGATTTTTTTCGCCGCCGTCTGTCTGGTCACGCCTAAAAACCGCGCCACCTGTGCCTGATTGAGCATCCCGCAATCCGGGAACATGGCGTTAAGCTGCTCGATTGTGTCCCTGTAACCGGCCTTTTCCCGGCTCATGCGCCAGCCCTCTTTTCCGGCTGCGCGTCCTGCGCCGCCTGCTGAATCTGCGCCGCGCCGAGGACATCCAGCGCGATCCGCGCCCCGTCCAGCCGGTCGATGAACTTTTCCTTGATCGGGTCAGGCAGCGCCGCGATCTTTTCAAGCATTGCCTTTTCCTTTTCCGACATAGCTTTTCTCCTTTCCTGTTTTTGTTTGGGAGAGCGGCGGGCGGCCTTGCCTGCGTCATGCGCCTTACGGTATCCATTCCCGCTCTTACCTTGCCTTCTTGCTTCGGCTTCCGCCTACTCCGTCTGCCTTGGCTCTCCCTCCGGGCCATGCCCTAACCCAGACCCCCGCGCATCTGCGCGGGACGCTCCCGGCTTAACTGGCTTTTTATTCTCGCCGGGACGAGTTTTGAAATTCACACGCTCACCGTCTCCGCGCTGTCATCCTGAAACAGCGGCGGCAGCTTTTTCTTTTTCTTCTCTTCCTTCTCCGCCGCCATCCGCGCGGCCTTGTATTCGTTGTATTGCTGTCTGTACAGGTAACTCTTTCCGAACACATTCCAGGCCGCTTTTACAAGCGTCGGTTCATAGGGCCGAATCTTTTCCAAATCCTCGACGGCCTTGTAGCTGATCGGGCAGCCGCAGCAGCCCGTTCGCGTCAGGCCGTAAACCTCATACGCGTCAGAGTACCGGATTTTGTAGTGCTCTTTGTACCAAGCCTTGTCCGCGTCGCTGACGTAGTACAGCGGGCGCAGCCGGAATTGACCGTCGCTTGTTTCGGTAAAGCACAGCGCCGTGTTATCCTTGCGCGGAACGCTTCTCATCCCGCCTTCATCCCGGCGCTCCCCGGTGATTATCATTTCAAAGCCCTTTTGCACTCTGTGCGCCGTGGCCTTTTTGCAGTAATGACAGCATTCCGCGCTGATTTTGAAATCCGGCGGGCAGACCTCAATGAAATCCCGCATATACTTCGAACTGTTAATCACAAGCTGTATATTCGGCCTCGGCTCCCCCGCCGCGTTGCAGCAGCAAAGGAAATTGATAACGCTCTCACATTTCGGGTATCGCTCTTTCAATTCCTTCCGCTTGGCCGCCTTATCCTCGGCCGCGTCATACTCCGCCGCGATACTCAGCGGCACGCCCTTCTTTTGCCACTCGCTCAGTCCCGCGCTCATGATTTTGCTCACAAACGGGATTCCCTCGCGCCGCGTCGCACTTACAATGTCGTTTCCCTTCGACGGCTTGACCTCCTCGATCTCCACGCCGTACTTTTCTGCCTGGGCCTTGACGTGCTCTTTCGTCGCCCGCATTTCAAGCCCCGTGTTGAAAAATACGTATTTCACCGGCGGCAGCTTGAACGCCTTCCGTGTCCGCTCAATCAGGTCGAGCAAAATGTCACTGTCCGCCCCGCCGCTGTAACTGCATATTGCGTTCGGGTGTTCCCTAAGCCTCCGGGCGATGATTCCCGTGATCGCCTGAAACTTGCGCGGCGCGTCAAAGTCTGCATATTCCGGGCGATCCGTGTATACCCGGCTGTGATACTGTTCCATTTTTCCCCCTTGCCCTCGTGACCTCCGGGGCGGGCTATTTTTATGCGATCTTTTCCGCTTTTCTTCTCTCGATCTCCGCGAGGCGCTTCATCTCTTCGTCGCTCCATACCGTCTCGTTGATGTCTTCAACCGTGAACCCGTTCATGTGGATGATGTAGCGCACGTTCGGCATCCAGGAGCACCGGGCTACGATCACTCGGCTCAGGTCGTCGCGGCTATGGCCGGGCGTCGGTTCGTTGGTGACTTCATCTGCTCCGGCGAGAATCTTCTTTGCCATGTACTGAAGATCGTGCTGGTCACGGGCTTTCTGCCCGATTTCCCATTCTTCATTTCTCCACTCTCTGATTGTTGCCATTTTTCTTTCCCCCTGTGTTTTATCTTGTTGACCTTGTGATACTAATATATCACATAGTTATTGCGCTGTCAATAGGAAATCTCACTTTTTTGTTGACACTGTTATATTTTTATGATATTTTATCTTCAGGGGGTGATTGCACGAAAAGCAGAATAAAAGCAATCAGAAAAGACGCGGGCCTGACGCAAGCCGCGTTCGGGGAAAGAATCGGAATTACTCAAAACTATGTGGCCTTGATCGAGGGCGGTTCCCGCGAACCGTCCGACCGCACAATCCGGGACATTTGCCGGGAATTTCATGTCTCCGAGGCGTGGCTCCGCACCGGGGCCGGGGAGATGTACGCGGACAAGACGCGGGAGCAGATGATCCAGGAGGAAATCGGGCGCTTGATGACCAATGCCCCGGACAGCTTCAAGGCGGCGCTGATCGCCGCGCTGCTGCGCTTTGATCCCGACGGGCCGGAGTGGACAATTCTGGAGGACGTTTATAACAGCGTCGCCGCCGAGCTTGCCGCGAATCCGTTGAAAGAATGACCCGCGAAAAAAGGAAAAGAGGGATTGACCCGTTGAAGGTCAATCTCTCTTTTCTCTCTGTGCCCTTTTTTTCGCCCTCTCTGCCGTTTTTGCCTCTTTCCCCCGCCCGGTACACCCGCAGCCGAGGAAATACGAATACGCGCCGAAAAGCGCCCGCTCCGGGGCCTCCTGCATTTGCCGGTTGATCGCCGCGATCAAAATCTCCCTGTCTGTCATTCTCTGTCTTTCCCCCTTGACAATTTTAACTTTTTTTAACTATAATAATTGTAAATCAATCACTGTCCAAAAAAGTGGACAGTCGATCCAAAAAAGATAAATTTCGGGAAAGATTTATCTTTTTGAGCGAAAAACAGGGGAAAGAAGAAAAATGAAAAAGATCGACTATGCGAGCCTATACACCCGCCGCAAGGATGGGCTGTATATGGGCTATTACCGCGAGCTTGACCACGACGGCAAGCCGACCGGCCCGCGCCATGCGGTTTATGACCGTGACCCGGCGCGCCTGTATGAAAAGATACAGGAAAAAGAGACGCCGCGCCGCGTGACCTTCGCCGACGTGTTGGAAGCGTGGGAGCGCCAGCACCGGGAGGAAATCAGCGACAGAACGTGGAAAAATTACGCCCATCACGTCGCCGAGCTGCGCGCCGAATACGGCTCCCGCCCCGTCGAGGACTTGACCGCCTTCGACGTGCAGCAAGACCTTTTGACGCAAAAGGCGCGCGGCCTGTCCTATACCGTTGTAAATTCCCGCCGCTGCATCTGGCGCATGGCGCTTGACCACGCCGTTGGCGATCCAGATATCCGGCTCCCGTACAATCCCGCCCTCAGCGTTAAAAATCCGAAGGGCCTCCCGAAAGGCAAGCGCAGCGCGCCGGAGGATGATGTTATAGACGCCATAATCGCCGGGAAGGATGATCTGGATTTTGGCTTTATCCCGTTTTTCCTGATCTGCACCGGCCTTCGCCGCGCCGAAGCGCTCCACCGGCCTCTCTCTGACGTAGACCTGCAATCCTGGCAAATCCGCATCCCCGCCGCCAAAACCGAGGCGGGCGTCCGAACCGTCCCAATTATCGACCCGCTCCGCGCCCCGCTGCAGGCGTGGATCGCCGCGCACCCCGGAAAATGGCTTTTCCCGCACCGTGACTATCACGCCGGGCGAAAAGCCGTTGACGGCTACATGACCGACTCAAATTGGGAAACGGCCTGGGCCGCCTACTGCGCCGCCCACGGCTGGACGGACGAGGCCGGAAAACCGACAATCGGCGCGCATCACCTCCGGCACGGAACCGCCACTCTGCTCTTTGAGGCCGAGGTCGATGTCTACACCATGCGTGACGTTTTAGGCCATGCGGATATAACGACCACGCTCAAAATTTACACCGACCTGCGCAAAAAATACGCCGCCAAAAACGTCAAAAAATTCTCCCGAAGCATGACCAAAAAAACGACGCCGAAAGCAAAAAAGGCCGGGGCATGACTCAAAAAGTCCGCCCCGGCCTTTACAACATTTTTACAACAAATAATGCAACATGAATTAACTTTTTCATACTTTTTATGCGTCAAGCCGAAAACGCCGCAATCATCAAATCAAGCCCAAAACCGATTAAAAAGTGCAATAAACAGTAAAAAACCTCTCATTTCTGAGAGGTTTTAATCTTGGTGGGGGAAGGTGGATTCGAACCACCGAAGGCATTGCCAGCAGATTTACAGTCTGTTTTTTTATCAGTATTTGCGCGGGTTTTCACGCTGATTACAACAGGCAATACAACAATTCAGCTCCCGCTTACCATCCGGTCAATGTACTCGCTGGCGCTGATCCCCAGCTCTCCGGCTCTGCGCTTGATCGTCTCGACGGTGGAGGCGGCGAGGCTGTAGCAGACCTGGACGCGGCTGCCGTCCTCTGTGACCGCCCCGAAAATCGCCTCATACTCCTCGCCGTCGAGGTGCTCCTCGGCCCATGCCTTTGCCTCGGCAAATGTCATGGGCATGATGCGCTCACCTCCCCGCCAGGAGTTCGTGCCGACTGTCTGCGCGTACTGCGTCAGCGGGCCGCCCTCGCCGTGGAGGAAAAACTCCCCGGTCTTTTTACGGTAAAGGGTCTCGCTGAATTGGTGGAAGTCCCGAACGTCCGCCATGTTCGACCAGCTGGCCATCTTCTTTGCGGTCGCGGTGTCGTAAACCTTACCGCCGATGATCTTTTTCATGCTTTCCCCTCCAAATTTTTCTCCGCGAGGTCAAGCGCCTCGTGGTCAAATCGCGTCCAGTACGTCTCCTCGAGCGGTAGCTCATGCCGCATGATGCAAAACGGCTCGCCGAGCTGCTCATAGTGCACGCCGGACTCCGTCACCCAGTAGGAGCGGCGGCCGATCTTAAACTCCGTCTCCCCGGCCGCGATCCGGCGGGCGATCGCGTCAAGTGTGCGCTGTGTGTAGAGCTTCCGGGCCTGCTCCCGGTGCATCATTACGATTTCTGACTTTTTCATTTTCTTTCTTCCTCCTTTTTAATCGCTGATTTTGCAAACGCAAACGCCGTTGTGGATGATGCTCTCATCGATATCGTTGCCGCCCTCGGCCCAATCCCCGCCGACAAGATAGGTTGCGCCGTCGCGGTTATAACCGATAACGTCACGGAGGGTCTTTTCAATCTGCTCCACCGTGGGCCAGTCACGGACGCGCAGCGTGCAGACACCAGGAAGCTCGCCGCCGTCCCAAAAGCCGAGCTCCTCGTTATACGGGAGATCCTCGCCCCAGTTGGCCGGGTCGTCCTGATACCACTGGTGGCTGTTGGGAAACTCAAAACCGGCCTCGATGCCGTCACGGTCGCGGCGGATACCGTAGCACTCGAACTCTCCGCGCTCGATGATCTCCAGAACTTCCTGAGCTGTCATTGTTTTGTCCTCCTTGTTTTTGACTCTCTTTAACTTACGAGTCTATTATAGCAAAGAGTTTATGTATTGTCAAGCAGAAAATTGAGAAAACAGGGCAAAAATGCAAAAAAAAAATAAAGCCCTCCGGGAAATCCCAGAGGGCTTGTCTGTTATTCTGCTGTCCCGTCCGTGTCGGGCGGCTCGTGGTCTTTGTCGAGTTTTTCCCGGTATTGCTTCAGTCCGTTTTTAATCCACCGGGGCACCGGCGCGCCCATCTTCTCCGCGTTCTCGGCGATGCTGCCGAGCTCCGTAATAATGTACCACAGCAGCACGATAGGTGTAATCAGTGTCGGCAGCTCAAAGCCCAAATCCAGGCCGGACGAAACGACAATTTTTAACGCAATATCGCAGAGCGCGGCGACAAGGACGGCAAAAATCTCGCCGAGCTTGTGCCAGACGCCCTCACGGGCAATGGAGCTTGACCACTCCCCGGCCTTGCGGGCGGCAGCGGTGCCGGAAAGATAATCGAGCAGAAAGCAGCCGATCCAGACAAGGACGGCCCAGCCCAACCAGCCCCAAAGGGCCGTAAAAAATGCGAGTGTGGCGGCAATCGCCGCCTTGATTTCAGTTGCTTTTTCAGGTGCAGGCATCATGTGTGCCTCCTCTCAGTTACAAGGACAGCAGCGCCGCCCAGGTTTTTCTCCCGGCGATCCCGTCGGGCACAAGGCCGCTCTCGGCCTGGAAAGCCATCAAGGTATTGTGCGTTCTCGTGTCGTAAATACCGGACACGCCGCCGGTGTGATAGCCGCGCGCAATCAGGAGCGCCTGCAGCGCCATCACGTCCGCGCCGTTCATCCCGGCGCAGAGCTGCCGGGGCGGCCAGAATGGGGAGTCCGGATCGTCCGGCGTGTCCGGCTCTTCCGGCAGCGGCTCGCCGCCGGAAAGCTCGTCGCGCCACCGCTGCGCCTGCTGATAGCGGACGGCGGTGTTTTTGACAGCCGGGTTTTCATACTTTTCGCAGACCAGCCGCGTGAGCTCGTAGAGATCCGTGGACGTGCAGAGCATCGACCAGAGGCCGGAAAAGTCCCTTTTGAGCTCCTGCACGGCGTAGTCGATCTGCATGTCCTCGAGGCCGATGCTCACGCCGCGAGACCGGGCAAAATCGTACAAGCCCTCTTTCCGCGGCTGCCACGTCCATTGAAAAAGCCCGTAGCCGCCCCCGCCGGGGCCGTGCTTCACAAATTCCTCCCGGCCGATCGCCCCGGAGTCCACGCGCGCGGTGTACTGCTGAGATACGGCATACCCGCTGGAAAAATCCGACTGTACCCGACAACTGCAACAATTCGATTCGCACTCGGCGTTGCCGATCATAGCGAGCGCGCCCTCGGCGGTCATGCCGTGCGCGCGGAAGCGGGCGTATAGGTTTGACGCGCCCATAAAATCACCCTCTCTCAAATTGGCGGCGGTCAGCATCTACATCAAAACACCGCGTGGCACGCAGTCCTTCGACGCTGAGCGCCGCCCCGATCTTGACTTAAAGTGTCCCTTTAGTCATTAACCTAAGTCTCGTCGATTGTCTGCCACATAAAGGTCACTGTCTGTGATTGTGACATACTACCACGCCCGACAGCCGAGACGGTAAACCCCGAAGCGCTCCGCGCAGATACCCAGTACGCTATATCAGCGATGTCCGCAGTGCTGCCGGAATCGGAGAATATGCTTAAAAGCACAACGGGAGCGGCAGCATAATTGATCGGCAGTGTCACGCTATGTGTGTTGAGCGAATTGCTCACAGCGAGGCTGAACGTGCCTTGCTGGATGTTACGGCTGGGAATTTTGTTCCTACCGTTGCCGATATACGTCCCCGGCCCGTAAATCCTTTCACCGCCGATAGACATCGGTATCCACCTGCCTGACGGCGGCGGGTTTCGCGGAAGAGCTTGAATGCGCGTAATTGGGTTCCACACGCCAATATCAATTTGCAAGTAGTCGCCTGTCACATTGAAGCGGCTTCCGAGAATCGTCAGTTCACCTGAGCGCGACACAATAATCTTATTATTGTTGAATGTCACTGGGGGATTTGACCCTTGCGGGAAAAGCTCAAAAGCACCAGACTGAATTTGCAGTGTGTTGAAAACAATCGGAACGGTGTAGCACAGAGCGAAATCCGAGATGACAATAACATCTCCCATATCAACCGGTTCTGTCCCATCTCCTGTTACATTGACTCGCGTCGGGAGATCAATCATCGTGCTGATCTGGTCGAGGTTCCGAATCTCATTTTGTAGTAAGAAAAATCTGTTATCGTAGCGATAATCGAAAGTTTGCAGATAACGATTTGATACCCAACTCGCGGTTATCGTGGGGATTACAGTTTTGTTGATCGGCAGAGCCGTGAGGAAACCATTGTTTTGTGATGCCCCGATATAAGACACGCGCACACTATAGAGCTGCCCGTCAGAGCCAAATTCAAAGCCTTGCAACTCGCCCAGCTTCCAGCGACCGGCTTGGTCGATCGCGTCGATGCAATACCAAGAATCGACAACCGGATTCAATTCGATCAATCCGCTGACCACAAGATTATCAGGCCGCGAGATGTAGAAACGATTGTCCCAAACGCAGAAATCCTGATTAAACATTACGTCAGTTGGAATGTAGACCTGATTTGTTACGGCTGTTATTTCGCTACCTCCATTGGAAATCAGATAGATGCGATGATCCCCACCGAGGGCATACAACTTGCTATTCACCCAGTCATACGAAACACCCATCGCGTTAAACGCCGGGGTTTGCACCTTTTCATAGGTGGTCAACGTAGAATCATATTTGTACAAGTAGTAGGCGCTTGTAGCCGTCTCATAGTCAAGTGTTGGGGCGATCCAGATGTTAGTTCCATCAAATGCAACGCTATTGGCATGGCCCCCTTCAATGTTAACCGTGCTGACGTGACCATTTGTTTCCATGTCGAAAATGTGGGCTGTGACCGTATTGCTATGTGTTTCCGTTCTATCGTACAGATACCCGTCAAATAAATATGCCTTGCCATCAATTACCAGACACGCGCTGGGCAGCAGATTTGTAATCCAGTCACCGAGATAGATGGGCGTTACGCACACGGCTTTCGGTGTGGCGGCTGTTACGGTTTGGAGTGCGTCTATGTCATTCCTCACCGACCCGTCCCATTTCCAAGTCCCGTCTCCTTTCGCCATAGGCACATCCCCGTCAGCAGCGTCAAGCGCGGAAAGTGACCCCGCTTCAAGCTCACTTACAGACGACTTTAAATCATCAACGTCCGCGCTCAGTTCGGAGTAATCCTCCGGGATCAACTCCAACACTTCCGCGCCTTTTTCCTGGACGGCCTGGACCTGAGCAGCCCCGGCAGTATCCACAGCGGCGATCTGAGTTGCCCCGGCCTGATTGATCGCCGTGATCTGCTCCGCGCCCTTGGTTTCTACCTCGGTAACAGTGGCAGCGGCATCAGCGGCAGCGGCCCCGGCAGCGGTCGCGGCAGTCTGCGCAGCGCTGGCAGCGGCCTGCGCGTCCTCCGCGCTCTGCGCGGCGAGCTCCGCGTCGTCATGGGCAGATTCGGCGGAATACCCAGCCGCGATGTTCTGCTGTTGGGCGTAATCCGCTTCTCTCCCGGCGATCTGCGCCGCTTCCGCCGCCTCTGCCGCCTTTGCTCTGGCAAGGGCGGCAGCCTGCTGGGCGGTCTGCTCGGCGGCTTCCGCGCCTGTTTTCGCCGCCTCAGCGCCGGCCTGGGCCGTCTCAGCGGCAGTTTTTGCCGCTGCCGCTAAATCTGCCGACGTTCCCGCCGCCTCCGCGCTCTCCGCCGCGTCAAGGGCGTTCTGCTGCGTCTCGGCGGCAATCTCCGTCAGGCGCTCGAGCCAATCCTCATACGGCTCGGGCGGATCGCCCGCCGCGCCGAGAGACGGGGCGATCAGCACCCGGAAAATCGCGTTTTTGACGATCACTCCGCTGACGGTATAGACAAGCTGGGCCTGTCCCTGCCCTGGCTTTTCCGTCGCCGTCGCGTCCGGCGTCCAGGTTGCGGTGGTGCCGTCAATGTCCAGCAAAACCGGATACGGCTCCGCGTCGCCCGGGCGCTGCAGGAGCAGCTGCAGGACGCCGGAACCGTATTCCTCCGCCCAGGCGGAAAAGTCAAAAGCAACGGGCCGCGCGCCGGTCTCGCCGACGTAGCCGACGGAGAGATACTGCAGCGGGCAAGCGCCGAGATTGATTGCTGTAATGTTGTCCATGTTGCGTCCCTCCTTATGTCGCCGCGTAAGCGACAACGGTATAGACCCGCGCGCCGCGTGGATTTCCCCAACTGACTCCGCCTGAATCTGTGCCAGCATAGATGTAGTAGTTGCCGTCAAGTGCGGACACGTCAAGCGACGGCCCGCGCCCGGAGACCGCGCCATCAAAGGTTTCAACCGTCACCTGTGCCGCCGGGGAAGACCAGGCCCGCGCGTCCGCGCCCTCAGAGACAAAAAGCACGACGCGCGTGCTGCCACTTCCGCTTCCGCCGACAAAGGTGTCAAGCGCGGCCTGCAAGCTGTTGATCCCAGATAGATTGACGGGCCCAACGCGGACATACGCATACTGCGCCGTATTCGCCGCGCCGGTCACAGACGCGGGGAGAAGATACGCGAGATCGCTTGACCCGTTGCACACCGCCGCCGCGCTCAAATCGCTGCGCGGGACGTTATTCGCCCACAGCATCGGCTCCGGCGCGCCGCCGCCGGACATGTTAAGAACGAGACTCATGCGCTCACCGTCCTTTGCACAATTGCCGTCAGCGCCGTGCCAGGCGTGCGTGCCGCGTGGAAGGTCATAGACCCGTCAACCGTGACCGCGTCCGCATAGACGCCCGCGGCGCCATAGGCTGTCATATCCGCGCCGGAAGGCGCGACGATGTAGGCATAGCCGGACGCTAAAAACCGCGCGTCAGAAATCGTCTGCGCGCCGTCTGTCCAGCCCGCGACGGGAAGAGAGACAGAAAAAGTCACGGCGGGGGCCGGGTGCACGTGATCCTCACGTGCAAAGCTTGTCGCCGTTCCGACCGCCCCCGCGCCGCTGTCCGCGCGTGGTGTCTGTGTGCCCGCCGCCCCGCCACCGTCTACGCCGTTGCGCGTGACGGTGTAGCTTGTCGCCGTGCTGTCGTTGGAAAAAGTCAGTACCGTGCGGCTCCAGAGATAACCGCCCGGAACCGGGGCGGTAGGCGGTGAAGAATTCCACGTTCCTGTCGGAACCTGAGTCCCGTTGTCCGATTCCTGCCAGCTCTGCGCCGAGCTTGTCACCGTCGGGCTCGGCCCGACCGCGCCGCGCGGAATGCCGAGAAGAATGTGAAACGGCTCCCCGCCGCTTCCGCCCGTGACCGTCGCCGTCGCTTCCGAACCGGCGGCCAGCGTTTCCGCCTCCGCCGTCAGACCCGTGTAAGCCGTCGCCGCGTCAAGCACCGCCGCGATCTGCTGCGAGAGCACGTTGATATACGGTTCTGACTCGATGATTTCATCATCCGCCCACGCGCTGGGCTGGACAATCACGCGGAAGCACGCCGTCGAGAGCACTTCCCCCGCCGCGTTGTAAAAGCGCAGCTCTACCGCCGACACTCCGGCGACGGCAAGAAGCTGCTCGGCAAGACCGATTGTCACCGTGCCGTTAGACTCAATGACACAGGCCGGGGAATCGTCCTCCAACGTGTCGTAAAAGCCGCCCACACCGTCAGCGCGCCGGTATTTAACCGTCATCAGCGCCCCGGTGGGCGGCGCCCAGGGCGTGGAGCCGTCCAGCAGAGCGACGTTGACAAAGCGGGTCAATTTGTCATTCTGTGCCGCATAGACGGTCACAAAATTGGGCTGCTGGAAATTTAGGGTTGCAAAAGCGGTTGCCTGCATTTTCCCGCCTCCTTATATGGATTCTTTTAAGTCCTCGAAACTGCTTGCGTGCTTGATTTTCCATTCCAGCAACAGCAGCGAGTTATTTGTTGCATCCGCCGTTCCGCTCGCGCTGCTTGCCGTGTCCTTCGCCGTGCTCGCGAGGCTGTAGGCCGCGTCCGCGCGGTCCTTCGCGTTGTCGGCGGTGTTTTTCGCCGTCGTCGCCTTGGTGTTGGCCTCCGCCGCGCTCTCAGCCGTGTTTTTCATCTCATCTTTCAGCGGGGCGGACAGCGCGCGCTTGCTGACAGCGCCCGCGCCCATGCGCTGTGCCGTGATCGGTTTCAGCGCCTCTTTAACCTGCGTCTGCACGCGCGGAGCGATTGTAGACAGCATGACGCGGTTCTTCTCCGGCCTGCCCGGATAGCGCCAAACGGCAGCGACGCGGACAAAAACACGCGTCTCCGGGCGCGTCTCGTCAATCAGCAATATTTTTGTGTAGAGCGGGAAAGACAGAAAGCCGTATTTGTCCGGGTCAGCCCGGGCGAGATCGGCAACGTCGACCTCATAGGATCGCGCCGGGACGGCAATCTGCTGCACATACTCCAGCGCCCATTGCAGCATGTTCGCCGCGTCTGTGAATCGGGAATCGTTGACGTATTTGCAGAGGATTTTGTCGGTATATGAAAAATTCTCAACGTACGCCTTCCCGCTGTTGATGCTTGCAAAGGTCAGGCCGTCCTTTCCCACGACATAAAGGCGTGTGCAAAGCTCGGTGCTTTTCCCCTTGAATTCTACCGAGCGGAGGTTGAGCTCCCGCGTGAGATACGTTCCGACCGCGTCCGGGCCGCCCGCGTTCGGGCCTTTGTATTGGTCGATGACCGTCACGATCTTTTGCACGTTGTCGAAACGGTATGTCAGCCCGTCGAATTCGTCCCGCATCTGATTGAGCAAATCAAGCGGCGTCCCGCCGTCCATGCTGATGGGGCGCGTGTACAAAATTCCGCTGTAGTCATGCAGCGTCCAGCCGGGCGGCTTGACGGCGTTCACAACGACGCCCGGCGTTGTCTCCCCGCCGTCATAGTCAAGCAGCATTGTGCTCTGCCAGTCGGACAGGTCAAGCACTGCCTTGACTGTCGCCGTGTCCCCGCCGCCGTCGATTGCCTGCACGGTGTATAGCGCCGTTCCCTCGCTCTCTTCCCGGATTTGCGCTTGCTCCTGTATGAGCGTATATTCCGGGTCGAAAATTGAGATGGAAAATTGCAGTTCATCCAGCCCGGACGCAAGCTCCTTAACGCAATACTCATCGATATGCAGCGCGACGGCCCCGCCGCCTGCTGTCTGTAAAAACATCATAGCCCGCGCCCTCCGTTACACGTAACACGGCTCATACTGCACCGTGACCGGCCCCGCCGTCGCCGTGATGGTATTGTTGCCCGGCACAAGCGCCGGAAAGCGCGTAAAAACGGTGTTGAGCGCCCAATTCTGCCCGTTGACGGTCACCAGCTTGTTAATTCCGTCAAAGCAGACAACCGCCCCGGCGGGGACACTGGAAAAGACGGCCTCGCCGAGCGTAAAGCTTCCCGCTTCCACTGCCGTCGCCGTAAGTTTCACGTCCGTGTATGGCATTGTCGATAGGCAGTTAACCGCACCGCCCGCCGCGACAGAGACAGACACAGACGCGCCGTGCCGCACACCGACAAGCTTATATTCCGCCCGGATTTTTGCCTCCGTTTCTCCCTGCCCGATCAATTCCTCCGCGCCCGTCTCTTTGCAGACGGCGCGATAAAAAAAGCCGTCGTCCGGGATAAAGAGATCGACCGGGGCGAAAAGTACGGAATTGAGCCGGGAGCGGTTCAACTTGACCGCATGGAGATCGGCGCCGGTGAAAACAAACGTCAACCGGATTTCACGCAGACCGAAGCTGTTTTTCAGAAGCTCAAAGCTCGTGCGGTTCAGCCCTTGAAAGATTTCCGGGGAAAACGGCGTTTCCCCGATGCTGTAATCCAGCAGCGCGGCCCCGCCGAAATCTGCGAGCGGCGCGCCGTTGATTGTCACGTCCTGTAAAATATCCACCGCTCTACAATTCCTCCCATGCAAGTTGCTCACCCATGTCCCAGGCGGTCGCGCGTGCGATTTCCCGCCCGTTCAGTACGATTGTGTTTTCGATCGCCCGCGCGCCGATGTTCCCGCGCGCGGCAATATTGACGGACACAGACCGCTCAAAATCCGCCCGCGTCGGCAGCGCAAACGACAGCGCGCCGGACAGCTCCGGGGCATAATCCCGGATCTGCCGCGCCCAGCCCTGCATCATGTCCGGCATCCATTCGCTGTCATCCGCCATCGGGCCGATATCTGGCTCGCTGTGATGCAGATACCGGGAAATCAGCGTTGCCGCAGCATCGACAGCAGACTCAAGATAGCTGGCCGCGCCGGTCGTGATGCCCCGCGACAGGCTTTCCATCATGTCCTCGCCCCAGTTCTCGGCGTCTGAGGCGACGGTTGTAAGCGCCTGCATATCCGCGTCGGTCAGATTTGAGAGAAATTCCCCGTACTGCGCTTGCAACTCATTCAACCGGGATTGATCCGCTGCCCAGGCCGCATTTGCGCCGAGGGCGCTGTTGGCGTAGAAGGACGGGTCTGTGTTCGCCGCATTCATGCGCGCCGTGATCTGCGCATATTCCAGCGCGGCAGCAGCGTATTCCCGCTTCTGTGCTTCTTCCTGCGCCGCCTGATTCTCCGCCGTCACGCCCCGGGAAACCGGCAAATCACTAATGCCAAGCAGCTTTAGAACCGGGC
>Ga0326513_10001973_pt1 | contig 15375 bp, 22 predicted proteins | sample 2_2465_0518_D_FD_203654 | JGI IMG/M metagenome (GOLD analysis project Ga0326513, IMG submission 203654) | Bovine rumen microbial communities from UC Davis, California, United States - 2_2465_0518 | ecosystem: Host-associated > Mammals > Digestive system > Stomach > Rumen | place: USA...
TTGAGGCACTGGCCAACGTGCCCAACTCATACGCAAATATCAAGGGCGCGACTGACGAGGCCGCAGACTCAACCATGAGTATTGGCCAGAAGTGGGAGGCGTTCAAGCGCACCATGACTGGCACATTGGGGGACGCTTTCACGCCGTTCGTGACTGGTTTCCTCGATGGGCTTACGAGTATGTCGACTAAGTTCGCTGCGTTTGTTAATAATACGGATTGGTCTGGGGTAAGCGCCCTGTTGAGTCAGGTCGGCGCGGTTATCGGTTCGGTATTCACCACTATTGGTAATCTGATTCAGCCGACGCTTGCCGCTTTACGATTGTTCAGCGACTGGTTCAGCGCTAATAAAGATTGGATTATAGGCGCACTGGTCGGTATCGGCACGGCCTTTGCTGCGTTCAAAGCTGCGGAGATTATCGTTTCCGTGGTGTCTTTCCTCAAGTCGTTCTCCCTTGCCGCTCAGGCCGCGCAGGCCGCGCAGCTGCTGCTTAACAGTGCGATGATGGCTAACCCTATCGGCCTTGTAATTGGTCTTATAGCTGGTCTCGTAGCCGGCTTAGTGTGGTTCTTCACCCAGACCAATCTGGGTAAGCAGATGTGGCAGGACTTTTGTAACACTATGAGCACGATGTGGGCGGGTTTCACCGCGTTCATCCGTAACGTGTGGGCCGCGATTACAGGGTTCTTCACCAACGCCGGCAATAATGTTAAAAACGCATGGCAGGCGGTATGTGCTTGGTTCGGTGGCATACCGAGGCGCATCATAGGGTTCTTCGCCGGTATCGGTGGTTGGTTTAGTGCGAAGTTCGGTGAGGCAAAGAACGCAGTAATCAGCCAGTTCACGGGTATGCTCGCATGGATTGGTGGTGTACCGCAGCGCATCATAGGGGTCTTCGCAGGGGCTGGCAGCTGGCTGCTGAACGCTGGTAGCGCGATTATCAACGGACTTCTCGGCGGGTTGAGGAGCGCTTGGGATAACGTCACCAAGTTTATCGGGGGGATTGGCGACTGGATTGTCAAGCATAAAGGCCCATTGTCTTACGATAAGCGCATGCTTGTACCTGCCGGTCAGGCTATTATGGATGGTCTTGCTAAGGGGCTTGCCAGTGGTTTCGGCGTGGTGCAGGACGTTATAGCCGATGCTAACAGTGAGCTTGTCGCCGGTTTGTCCGGGCAGGTTGTTGGTGTTGGTGTCCGGTCGAATGTGTCGCAGGTGGTTGACAAGCTGGACGGGTTGGATGCTCGCTGGAATGGTAGCGTTAATGTTCCTTCGTTTGCTGGCGTGGTGTCGCCTGCCACTGCCGGGAACATGCAGACGGTTATTAAAATCGAGACTATGAACGTGCGTAGTGATAATGATATTCGCCTGGTTGCTCAGGAGCTCAACAGACTCCAGAAGCGTGATATGCGGAGGGCTTGAGTATGGTTGATGTGTACTACAACAATGTGAGCCTTGCCAATCTGTTCGCCGCTGATGGTATGACATTGTGGATTGAGGATATTACCGGCCGTGGCCTGCTGAGTCCAGACGTTACCGGAGTGGACTACAAGGGTGGTGACGGCGGCAGGTTCGTGAGCCGTCGCCTCCCCGTGCGTGAGATTACCGTCTCTTTCGCCATGTTCTCCTGCCGGTTGCTTGACATGCAGGCCAAGCTAACCCACTCCCTTAATATCGAGCAGCCGAGCACTATACGCTTCAGCGACCAAACCGGCTATTACACGGGTATTGTCTCGGAGGTGAGCCTGTCGGATGATAAGCCCACCTATTGCAGAGGCGAGTTCGTGTTTAGCTGCTATGATCCGTACCGCTACGGCGAAGCACAGCAAGTTGATTTGGCTGAGACAATCAGCATCGATACAAATTGCACTATCCTGCCAGTCTTAACGTTCACGGCTACCGGCAAGCCGTCAATCACGGTCAACGGTGAGACGCTGAGCATCGACAAGACGCTCACGGGTGGTGTGATTGACAGTCAGCATAATCAGGTCATGGACAATGGTAATAACCTGCTTGTGGCCGAAGTGGCGGGCGTGTTCCCCCGTTTGCGTGACGTGAATCACATCGAAACGGAGAACATCAGCAGCGGCCAGTTCCGCTATCTCATGAGGTGGTTGTAATGCAGAGCAGCGAAGTAGCCTATCTGTGCGGCCTAAACGGTAAGCCGATTCGCGCGGTAAACGACGTGTCCGAGTGGACTGTGGACGAGCGTATTGATTCAACTAACAGGCTTATCGTTGACACATCGCTGACCGAAGCACGCGACATCGTGAGCGACATGGAGCTAGTGTTTAACAGGCGTCGGTATGTGGTGACTCAGGTCGACCGGGCGCGTGGCGATGGTATCGCGGAACTTACCGCGGACGAATGTCAGTCGGAAATGGCCAATATCGAGCTTGAGACTTACAAGTGCGAAAACCTACGCTTTACGGATGCTGTGAGTAAGGTGCTTGAGCCGACCTTGTGGACGGTCGGAATCATCGAAACAGACCGGCGCGTGTACGCCGATTTGCAGGGCAAGAAGGTCACGGAACTGTTGCAATGGTTGGCGAATCTTGCAGACCTGCGCTTATCGTTCGATTCGTACAATCGAGTGGTTGATTTCCTCAGGCCGTTGCCCTCTGAGCCGTCGCGCGTCTTCACGTATGGCGATAATCTGGATGACATTAAAAAGACGGAAACGCCGCCCACGTGCACCGTTTTGCACCCTATCGGAGCTAACGGACTTACCGTGCGCGGTGTGAATAACGATAGCGAACTAGTGGAAGACTTCGGCTGGTACGTGGGTCTTGGCCTGAGCGAGACTGAAGCACGCAAACGTTACACCAAACGTCAGGAATGGCAGGACGAACGCTACACGGTAGCTGCCAACCTGCTCGCGGACGCGAAGAAGAAACTGGCTGTAACCGCTTATCCGACTATATCGTATGACCTGACCGCGGTTGATGATATTCAGGGCTTGCGTTTGGGTGAGATTGTCGCCGTGTGGGACGAGCCGCTACAGGCGAAGGTGGTGACGCAAGTCTCGGTCATCCATCATAGTAGCGGCCATGAGGACGATAGCGTGACCTTGGATTATGTGCCGCCGTCCTTCACCATCGCCACTGATACCCTGTCAGGCGACACGGACAACACGGAGCAGGAGTCTGTTTTTCAGGCTTTCACGACGGATGATTTCACATTCGGCAGCACCGCGCAGCGGGTGCTCCCCGTGCAATTGGACGTGTATGCGGACACGTGGCTGGAGGTGTACGCCTGTCTTAATGTCAAGACCACGACGGCGGGTGAGCTGGACGGGTATTGGCTGCTTAATGGGGAGAAGGCGGGTGCTCGTATCCAGCAGGCTTGCGAGGTCGGTTGGGTGACTATCGGCCTGCCGTTCCTGATTACGAATATTTCGGCCAATGACTCGCTTACGCTTGACTTGTACTTGTCGCATACGGGAGCCGGTAGCATTGCGAAGGATGATGGTCAGGTGTTCATCCGCGCTCGTGGCGCGTATGGTGGCGTGTCGAATAAGCGTCCTGACACGCGCGTTGTGGATGCCGTCAGCCGTTTCATGGGCTCGGTGCGTAACGTGTCCGATTTGGCTACGGTTTCGTTCCCCGAGTTGTCGGAGCTTTCCGTGTCTGACCCGGTGGAGCGTTTCGTGGGTTCGCTGCGTGCTGTCACGGATACGTTGCAGCCGTTCGTGTGGCTTTCGGATGATAAGCACACTATCACCTTATCTAATGCGGATGATGGTGACGTGTTTACGCTTGCTAACGATGATTCATCTTGGACTGTTGGAATGCCGCCCGTGGTTGGCGGGTCTACGAGCTTGGACGTTTCAACCGTGCAGGGAGTACCCACGGGCACGTACAGGCTGACAATTGTAGAATTGGGTGTAGGCGTTACCGTTACAATCTAGGAGGATTACAACACAATGGCGGTTGATTTAGTGTCACGTGTGAACCCTGATTTTAAGGTGCACGGGCATGTTAAGGTGGAAGTGAGGAACACAGACGGGAGTCTTGCGCAATGCGAGGAGCACGACAATTACGTGAGCCCGTTTGTTTATGGTGCGTTGCGTAAGGTCACGAACAGTCGTTTCATGCAACTGGCGCACGTGTCTAGTACTAGTACGACTGTGACAACTGGCCTTGCCGGTATTACTCCCAGTATCTACATGAGTAAAGGGTTGAACACAGGTCTAACATTGACGGATTACGCTGGCGTGGCTAACGAGCGTGAACGAGTCATACACGGTAATGCGCTGGCCTATGGCGGGTATGGTGCGAGCAGTAGCGCGGATGATAATGGTTCGTTCAACCCGGCTGAGAGTTATCAGAGAGCGAATTCGCAGCGTTTCGTGTATGATTTCGCCACCACTCAGGCGAACGGCTCGTTTCAGAGCGTGTACACCACCATGCAGTCCAGTGATTTCGAGTACATTTACAGCGCCGGATTGCTGTATAAAAATGTGGACTTTAGCAAAGGTATCGTGAACGATGGTAAGACGCTCATTTACACGCATGACAGTGGCGTGACTGTTATGGCGGTTGATGAGTTCATCAACTGGATTCAGGGCGGTACTCCGGTTTTCACCGACCATCCTTTGGGTGAGTTCTCTTCTAATTCTCGGATTGCTTTCCGCCGTGGCGAGCTTTGGTGGGCGCCGGGTTATAAGAGTTACGTGTATCATGCTCCGCTCTCCGATTTGACGAACCCGACGCAGGTCACGACGAGTAATCAGGTTAATTCGGTTTGCTGGCATCCTAAGCGTGACACGTTCTTCACCATCGAAAACGTGTCGGGTACGTGGACGCTTGTGGAGCGTTCCACAGGATTCGCACAGCTTCACACTTTCACTATCCCCAGCACTCCATCCGGTAACACTAACTTGACAGCTCTGCCCGAAGAGGATTCAATCATCATCGGCGGGCGAGTGTTCGACATTGACGATAACGCGAACGTACTAGAGTCACGGCAGAAGTGGCTTGGCTCTTACGGTACTAATTATTCGTCTTTCCACGGTTGTTTCATGGGTGATTTCCTGCTCGATAATTACTATTTGGGGTTGGACTTGGGTACGCAGTACTTCAGCCGCGCAAGATTGGACAATCCCGTGATAAAAAACAGTCGGCAGACAATGAAAATAACCTATGATTTCACGATGCCGCCCATCGAATGGGACGAGTGATGGAAACTACTATAATTTGTGCGATTCTGGGAAGTCAGACGGTGACGTTGTTGGTGCAGTGGCTGCTTGGCAAGCTTGACAAACGCGATAATCCTATCCGTAACGGGGTGAAGGAACTGCTCTACTGCAAGCTTGCGCATTATGATGAGCTGCTACAGTCACGCGGGTACACGCCGCTTGAGGACAAGGAAACCGTCGAACGTGTTTACACGGCTTACCACGCTTTGGGCGGTAACGGGGTAGGCACCGAGATACGAAATAAGATTCTTGCGAGTCCATCGAGGGAGGATAAGTAATGATTAATACAGCGTCTCAGGCGCTTGCGAAGGCCCGCCAGATTAACAGCGGGTATGGCGGCTATTGTCTTAAGTTCGTTCAGGACTGTTATGGTGCCGCCGCCCGATACCCGAGTGCTATCGCGGCGTGGAATGCGTCGCAGCATAAGCACAATACCAGCAGCACGGATGATATCCCGCTCGGAGCACCTATTTACATGAGCAACGGCGGTCGTTACGGTCATGTGGCTATTTATGCAGGTAATGGGCAGATGATTACCACCAACAGCATCACCAACAAGGTCGGCAGCGCATCCGTGCAGGGCTGGGTCAATTCCGGCTACAGGCTGCTCGGCTGGACTTCAGACATCGAAGGCCAGATGATTCCGGGGCTGGGAGCGGCCACCTCTTCCGTGCTTGCTGTTGACGGCAGCGCAGGAGCGGCTACGGTGCGCCGCTGGCAGCAGGTCATGAACACTACCGTCGATGGGGTAATCAGCGGACAACAGCGCGTTACCGGCAAGGGGTGGGGGCGTTCGGCTATTGAGCAGTCCTTGCGTTATGGTGGTGGCGGTTCCGAACTGATTCGTCGCGTGCAGCGTGAGTGTGGCGTGATGGCTGATGGGCTGCTTGGCCCTGATACTGTGCGCGCAATCCAGCGTCATCTTAGTGTATCTGCTGATGGCTGGTTTGGTGCTGGGACTGTTCGCGCATTGCAGCAGCGTCTTAACACTGGCCGATTCTGAGAGAGGTGGTGAGAGGATGAAGCATAGCGCGGAGGATATGCAGGGTACTGCTTACACGCCGGTTTTCAACAGCACTGTACGCACTGTGGTTTATGTCGCCGGGCTGGTCGCGTCTGCGGTTGGTCTCGGTTTTATGACTTTCGGTGACGCTGCGGTTGGTGGCTACATTAGCACTGTTGCGGGTTTGATTACGGCTGGTTTTGGGGTCGCGTATAATCCGTTGCGTGTTAATGGTTGAGCCTGTTAGATGGCTGATTGCATGCGTTAGGGGGGGGGTAGCTGTGTTGGCTACCCCCCCCCTTGTCTTTATGCTATTCGATGTGGTCGCGCATGTTGGCCATTTGGCAAGAGCGGTGTCGCTCGACACCGTTGGTGTCCTCCTCGATTAGGCATAGCCATGTCGTACCGTCCGCGTTCACTGTCTGGACACGTGGCGTGCAGCATTGTGCAGGTGGTGGTGGTGGGGCGATTGCGCGTACTGCGCATATGCTGAGGATTGCCGCGCATATGCTGAGGATTACGGTTACGATTGGTGGTAGTGCCTTCAATCGTCCATCACCTCCCTTGTTCCGAGTACCGCTAATATGCTGCTCTCACAGTCCGGTCTTGGTAGTGGCTGCAATACGCCCATATCCTCATAGTACTGGTTCAGGGCTGGCAGGCTTGTTTGCATGTCCGGGTTGTCGGAATCGTAGAAGACTGTTGAGCGGAGGCATGGCGAGTATTTATCATATCGCAAGTGCAGTGGGCAGAAGAATCTCGGCTCATTATCACCGGTGAACAGGCATAGCCATTCTTCTTCGTAGATTATGTTCTCGACTGCGTTTTCCGTGCTTGACGCCCAGAAGTCGTAGGCCATGTGGCAGTCTGGGTAGTCACATTTTGCAAGGTATGTTGTCCTTGTCGCTATGCTCATTTCATATCCTTACTCTTGATTAGTGGTTTCGGTCTTGCTTTCGTCAAATGGTACGACTAGCTTCATGTGGCTATTCATGATTGCGATGCGACCCGGTTCATCAAACCACGTAGTACATGCGGCGTAATACTGATTACCGCTAGACGCATATCCGCAAGCAAAACCGTATATGCCTCCGTCGCATTCTTTCCAGCCGTTTTGCAGGTAGTATGTTTCGTCAGTATCGAGTTCCACCCGTAGCCCCATGTCATGCGGGAGAAGTTCTAACACACTGTTCATTTCGTGTCCCTCTCGGCATCGGGCAGCTTAGCTAGTGTCAGGTTTGCACCGGCCAAGTCTGCACGGCTTAGGTCTGTGCCTGTCAAGTCGGCGGCGAGCAGGTTTGCCCCGCGAAGGTTGGCTCTGCGCATGTCGGCGGCGCGTAGGTCTGCGCCGCGCAATCTTGCCCCACGTAAGTCTGCACAATGCAGATTTGCGTTGCGCAGGTTGGCAAAGCATATATTAGCGCCGTCTAGGACTGCGGCGTAGAGATTAGCATTGCTCATAATGGCGTGCCATAAAATCGCGCCTGTCAAGTCTGCGTCGTGTAAATCGGCATTGTGCAGGTTAATTCCGTACAAGTTTGCCCCGCGAAGGTTTGCCCCACACATGTAGGTATCGGCTAGGCAGGCGTAACGCAGGGTAGCTCCGACTAGGTTGGTGTTGCGCAGGTCTGCGCCTGTCAGGTCTGCGCCTCCCATGTCTGCGCCGCGTAGGTCTGCGCCGCGTAGGTCTGCGCCGCGTAGGCATCTGCGCCCGTATTTTTCGAGTATTTCTTCGATATTGTCGCCTTCGAGTGTGGCTGTTGGTGTTTTGATTTCCATTATGGTTCCTTTCCTTGGTTGTGCTGTCAATCGTCCATGACCTTCAGCCCTTGCATGAGGCTGCAGGGCTGGCCGAGTTCCAAGCGTAGCGCGGGGGCGATAAGCAGTCTCTCCAACTTAAGCTCATTATGCTCACGTGGGTACCTTTGGCCGGAGCACCACACGGCAAGCTGCGGCTGCGTGCAACCGACCTTGTCCGCTGCTTCGCGCATGGTCAGGCCGAGCAGCATTATGGCCGTTGTGATTCGTGCGCCTAGCATGATTTCGTCGCATGCGTCGTATAGTGTTACCGGTTTCCATGTGCCTGCTTGTGTTTTCGTGGCGAGTTGGCCGTATCGGTTTTGCCAGATTTCGTGGTCTGCTTCGGCGTAGCTTACGAGTGTCCAGTCTGGCCGGTGTTTACTTCCCATTTTTTTGTCCTTTCCTGATTGGGGGCCCGCCCTTGGAGGCGGGGCGATAACGTCAGATTGCTTAGCTGTGAAGCCTGTAAAATCCCATGTAGAAATTGATTATTTCGTCGTTATGGTGCTTTACAGTCTCAACGCATTTCAAGGCTTCCTCGTATCCGTCTTCGGTGAACTCGAAGTTCACTGAATGATATGATGTTATCCAAACATTACGTCCTTCACGGCGGGCTTCGTGACGCGCTTTAGAATATTCTTGCCGTGTCGGATAGTTGAGCGTTCCCCACTGGACGCGGAAGACTTTTCTCTGTTTCCCTTCGCGCGTGGTGTACACGTCGAGGTTGTCGTTGATGTAGTAGGGTTTGCGCCTGCCGATGGCTTCTCTGATTTGCTTATAGGTTGCGGTGGTCATTTTGGTTTCCTTTCCGTTGGCTGTTTGGTTGATAACTCTGATATTACTACTGATTATGATGCGACACGCCGAGAGCACAAAAAAAGAGGGGGCGATTCCTCGCCCCCCCCCTCAACGCTTACAACGCTCCTAACGTCACGCTAGAACCGGCCTTATGACGGTACATCGCACACACGCTGACCGACACCAGCAGGCCACGCAAACCAGTATCCCGCGCTAGCATCAGCCACGCGATACCACCGAAGATTGGCGACGCGCACCACCCGCAGTCCGTGAGCTGCCGCAAGCTTTTGGCGGCCTTTACACGCTTCGTGTCGCCGCGTGATTCCGCTGCCTGTGCCGCTTGCGCCACTGCTTCACGCCACGCGCCGCGCAGGTCGGCAAGCTTGTACCCGTAACCGGGTGTAAGCTGCGCACAGGTCAGTAAATACCCGGCTGCGAGTCCCGCCACGATTGCCTTTTTCATTCTTCACCCCCGCCTAATGCGTCCAAGAGCCCGGCCACATGGTGGTACGCCTTGCCACCGTAGATAAGCGACGGGAAACTGCTTGTAACCTCAAGTACAGCATCCCACCGCGTATTCCCCGGCTGCACTACCATGAACGGTGTATTGCTGCCTGATAGCACACGTCGTGACATGTGCAACATGTCGCGGGCCAGTGGGTCGCACTGCACGCAGCCGTCGAAGGCGAGGTACACGACACATTTTGCCAACTCTTGCATGTCTCACCACTCTCCCCGCTCACCGGTGAAAGCGCCGGCGGCAAACTCTTCAGATAGCATGTCGACGTAGGCCAGTGTGCGCCGTTCGCTTTCCAGTTGCTTTTCCACCTTGTCCTGCACGTCCTCGCGGCGTACCGTCATGACCACGTGGGACAAGGGGCAATACACGCGGTCATCAAGCATCGTGAAATAGACGGTTTGCAGGTTATCGTCCACCGCGAAGTATTGCAGTACCTGAGCCTGATAGGCTGCTGGTACGAAGTCGAAGGCGGTCAGGTCATCACGCAGCACGTCAGGGAAGAGCGCAAGCAGCATGTCATGGACAGCATCGGTGTAGCCAACAGTACTGTCTCCCGAATGCAGGTCACGCCACAGACTGTAAGGCACTACCGCCATAAGATGGTTCTTCGTGCCGAGCGCCTTCGCTTCAAACGCGAACGTGGGTTGTTCAGACTTATCGTGAGCGTCGGGGCTGATGGCGATTCGCTCATCATCATCACGCACCCACATGCCCGTGTCGAATTCCACTGTGGCCGTGTCGATGCCGAGTTTTTCGCACGCCTGCCGGATGTTCTCGTTTTCCAGCCTGTGCCCGCGTGTCATGGGCGGCTCGCCGTCTGCGGGTTCCGCCCACATCTCGGCAAGGAAACTCCAGAACTCGGCGGGGACTTTCAAGCGCTGGTTTTCGATTCGCGCTTGTTCGGCCTTGTACATGTATTCGACGCGCTTCACGAATGTCTTGGCCTTCTCCGCCATTGCTTCAATCTTCGCCACGTCCTTCTGCGCGTAGTGTTCCATGCTCAACGCTCCGGCCTTCGTTCCGGTTATTTTGCCGATGCGCTGTTGCAGCCACGCGTCCGTGTCCTGTGCCTGCGAAATGTCGATGATGTGCATGATGTTTTCCTTTCATTGGGTGAGGGGCACCCTTGGCGGGTGCCCCCGTGATTGTTTGGGTTAGAAGTCCTTGAGAGCGTAGTAGAGGGCTGCCACGTCGCCGTCGCTCATGTCGCGTTCCCCGTAGGCTGCGTTGAGGACTTCCTCAACGTCGTTCTCATCGTAGTAGTACTCAGCCCACAGGAGGAGGGACGGTTCGTCTTTATCGTAGGCTGCGTAGAAGATTCGCCCGTTCTCGAACTCGATTCGGAGGGTGTCGCCAGCGTAGGTTCCATCTTCGATGTCCGCAGTGCGGATGTCGTTGGTGGTGTTGCGGAGGGTGCTGCCGATGGTCTGGAGGGTGGGGGTGGTCATTTCTTTTTTCCTTTCCTTGTTTGGTTGATAACTCTGATATTACTCGCTTCTCCATGCGACACGCCGGGAACCGGAAAATTCACTGGGTTTTTTCGTCTGCCTGCTTGGACTGCACCACACGACTCCCCTTGCTCCGCTTCGGCCTGTCACGCTTGCTGTAGCCGCCCTGTGCGATGGCAAGCCACGCGATGCTAGCGATGGTCGCAAAGCAGCAGCACACTGCCAGTACAAGACACTCGACAGACCAATCAAACGCACCCGAGAGTGCAAGGCCGAGAGAGAAGCTGGCCCCGACAAGGCCGAAGATAAACGCGCTGAAGTCACGCACGAACTGCTTCACGGTCACTCACCCGCCTTAACGATTTGCGCACGAATTGTCATAATATCCGCCTTGGTCAAATCTTGCGGACGGGCCACAGGATGCCCGAAATTGGTGGACTGGACTAGCTGGCGGATATCCACCCCGGCTGCTTGCGCGTCGCTGCTTACGGCCTGCCAGTCCTTCGCGCTGGCTTTCGCCTGTCCCGAGTGTGATTGGGTCGCGCTGTATCCGTCGTCGTCCTTTTCCGGGAAGATGCCGAGCGCGGCATACAGGCTATAGCGTCGCGCATAGGTTACTGCGCTGCCTACTGCCTGTGGGTCGCCAAGCACGAAGAACGGGTAGGAGCCGACCGTGAGCGTATCCGCTTCATCGAAGATAACCGTGCGCACGATCCCCAGCGGCTTATCCTCACCGGCCACGTACTCGACCGATTGGTAGAAGCCCATGTCGTGCTTGGCGAACACGGGTTTCACGCCCTTGAGCAGGGTGTCGAGGCCGAGGTACTTGTACTGTCGTTTGCCTGCGTCGGCTCGCAAATCGGTGACGAATGTCGGGATGTCCTGTAGGAGCTTGGCGTACTTGGTGTTGAGGTTGCTGGTCATTGTTTTGTCCTTTCCTTGGTTTGGTTGATAACTACGATATTACTCTCGGTTGCCGGTAGTGTCAAAACGACACGCCGGGAAAGTCTCCTTGTCACGCCACAAGCCAAGCGAGAGCTTAGCTACATGACCTGTGATGTCCACTGGTACTGTCGCGTACACGTCGACGCCGCGGCACTCCAACCGCCGCAGGAACTCGCAACATGAGCAGTCACCCGCCCACCTGTATTCGCGGCCATCATCCAACGTGGCAATCCAATCCCCGCCGTCGCGGACGATGATGCACGTTTGCGAGTCCTTGAGCGCATGCACGGCGAGAGCGCTGGCGATGCGTCGCGCTCGCGGACTGCACTTGGTCGGGCTGCAATTGGTCGGCAGGTCGGGCATTGGCAGGCGCACGTCATCAACGGTCATGTCGCACGGTTCGCCAGCATCGAAAAACGTTGCAATCATCTCATGCCAAACGCCGTCAGGCGCTACCGCGTCTATGCGCACGTCGTACATGATGCTGCCATAGTCTCCGCGGAATCGACGCACCTCGCACGCTTCCACGTACCAGCCATATTGGCCGAGATAGTCGGCAATCCCGTCTCCAAGTTTCTTCACGGTCTTGTTCATAGCTCTTCCCCGATTTCCTTGGTGGTGATGGTTCCCGTCCAGATTTCCGGTGCCCTGTCCATGATTTCCTTGGAGTCGTCAATCAGGCAGTCAATGACGTAGTTAGCGGCCAAGAGTCGCAGCCCCCAGTCTTGTCGCACGTGCTTTTCGAGCACGATGTGCCCGGCGGTCTCGTACCATTCCGCGAGTTCCAAGAGCATTCGGGAGATTTGCGTTTCGTCCGTCCATGCTTCTTTCCGCCATTGTTTGCCGTCCAGATAGAGTGTTGCGTCTCGTGTCCATCCGTGTTCGTCGCGGCTGGTGATGATGCAGACCTTGTGTTGTTTCATGGTGTCTTCTTTCCTTGTTGGTTTAATGTTTTTGGCGTGGTGGTGGGGGGGGTTGTGCGGTTGCCCCCCTGCCGCTGTGGTTGTCACCACGTCCGGGCGAACTGCTCGATTTGCTCGGCGGTGAACGTCTTGGCGGGGTCACGGTAGGCTTCGTCGGCGGAAGTGAAGGCGTAGACCGTGTAATAGGCGTGGCCCTCATCATCGACCGCCTGGTCGCGGTCGATGCTCTCCCAACTGCCGCCTTCCTCTTTGGCTTCGAGCGTGTAGTCTTCGCTCATCCAGTAGTGGTAGAGGTCGGCGTAGGTGCTGGTCTTGGTGAAGTCGATGCTGGTCATTTTGGTTTCCTTTCCGTTGTTTGTTTGGTTGATAACTACGATATTACTACTGGTTGCGACGCGACACGCCGAGAGCATAAAAAAAGGCGGCACGCCTAGAACATGCCGCCTGTGTACCATTCGCCGGTGCCCCGACACGGCTGGTACTACCGCTGGCAGTGGTTGGTGCGCATCCTTGGAGAGGCGGTCTGCCTTATAAACATCATTATACGCCCTCTGCACCGCCGACATAACCCCCCCCACCTGAGTTGTACTTGCTTTGGGCACTCCCGAAGCCCTCTAGTGGGGGGGGTGTTCCCCCAAGCACAACTACATGTGCAGGAGATGCATGTCTGCAATCTTACCAGACATATCCGCAAGTCGTGTGACTCCTCACACGCCACACGCCATCACAGGCCAAGCAGGGACTTCGCGCTCATAATATTGCGCTCCATCTTGCGCGTCCGCCTATCCGCACCAGCCACCTCGATAGGGACACACATCTCCTTAAGTCGGGAGTAGACCCGCTGTCGGCGAATGTCGGCGGGATCGGCAAGCTCCCCGATGGTGAGGTTGGTGGTCACGATTACCGGCAGGCCGCTCCGGTAGCGTGCGTCGATGATGGTCATGACCTGCTCCCACACGTACTCAGTGTTGCGTTCGGCGGCCATGTCATCGAGTACGAGCAAGTCGAACCTGCCCAGATTGTCGATGTATTTCTGCCGTCCGGCGAAGCTCTCTTGAAGCCGGTTGATGATGCGCGTGAAATTGGTCATCATGCAAGGGGTGCCGGTGTCAATGAGGGCGTTTGCTATGCATGCTGCCGTGAAGCTCTTACCGCAGCCGACGCTACCGTAGAGCAGTAGCCCTGTACCGTTTGCTCGCATGGTGTCGAAATTAGCGACGTACTTGTGGGCGATGCTCATGAGTTTTGTGTTGCCGCCATCATCGTTGGCGAAGACCCATTTACGCATCTCCGCGTCGGGGAAGCCTGTCCGTCGCATATTGTCCAAGTATTGCATTCGGTCGCGCTTGCGTTTCGCGTCTGCTTCGCGGCGGTTATTAGCTACGACGCATTTGCACGCGCAGGCCAGCACCTTGACATTGCCTAAAAACGGCTGGCGCACCTGCTTTGGGGTGTGGCATTTGCCGCACATGAGCAGCCCGTCCGCGTCCCGGTAGTCGCCTTCTTGCTCGGCGTATCGTTGTGCTGCACGTTCTGCGATACTGCTTAAAACGTTGTTGGCTCCCATTGCTTGTGTCTCCTTTTTGTCAGACTCTGAATTGGCTCATGAGTGCTATTACCCTATCCTGCTCGGCCTGTGTTTCGCGTCGTTCGGCTGGTAGGGTGACGGTCTGCGCCTGCTGCTTATAGACTTGGTAGTTTTTGATGGGATAAAACGCCTGCCATCCGCGTCGGATTACCTCGGCTAGGTAATCATCTACACTCATGTTGCTTTGTGCTGCGTAGGCGTCTAGCTTGTCGATATTGCGCTTTATTGCGTTGTCGGTCATCGCCGCTCGCTTAGCCTTGCGATTCTGTAGCCATTCGCCTAATAGCTCTCTAGTAGATGGATTATTCGTATAAGCGTTGATAATTGCGCCGAAGCTACGATGCTTTCTTTCTTCCTTATCTTCTAGAGTATCTACATCTATATTATCTTCTATATTATGGTGGGTAATTTTTTCCCTACCCCCGGGTAAATTTTTCCCTACCCCCGGGGTAATTTTTCCCCTACCCCCGGGTAAATTTTTCCCTACCGTGGTAATTGAGTAATCGCACAGGTGGACACCATTCACAGTCTTGTCATGCTTGGAGATAAGCCCCTTAGCTACAAGCGACGCAAGAGCATTACCTACCGTCTTCACCGAGCAGCCGCACCAGTTAGCAAGATAACGACGCGAACCGGTGTATCTTGATTCGCCGTCCTGCGAAAAACCGAAGATTATCGCATATACGAGTAGTTCATTGCCTTTGAGGTTGAGCCGGTTCACCATCCAGCCTTGTATACTGATGTAGTTTTCATCTTTGATTCCACTCATTGCTAGTACTCCTAGGCTAATAAAAATCCCGCTGCCACTGACTATCTGCGCCATAGTCAGTGGGAACGGGATTACTCCATGTTAAGCTATTGCCCTGTTAGATGGGCGCAGTACCTAACATGGCGTACTTCTGATTATACACCATTCCCTAGTTCCCCTTGTCGGCGTGTCCAGTATGCAGACACGTGCAGTATCGGCTGCAATCAGCCGCGACACGCCGAAGTCCACCACCCGGAGTATCGTTGAAAACGTCCAAAAAAACAACCGAAAGGAACCCACCATGAACGACCCGCGAATCATCATCGAAAAAGGCCGGCTCACCGGCGAACCCGAAATCAAGCAGACCAAGACAGGCAAAACACTCATGTCGTTCACCGTCGCC
>Ga0326513_10001974_pt1 | contig 15370 bp, 13 predicted proteins | sample 2_2465_0518_D_FD_203654 | JGI IMG/M metagenome (GOLD analysis project Ga0326513, IMG submission 203654) | Bovine rumen microbial communities from UC Davis, California, United States - 2_2465_0518 | ecosystem: Host-associated > Mammals > Digestive system > Stomach > Rumen | place: USA...
CTACGGAAAGACGTGCGCACGCGGTCGTTTCATTACCGATATGTTAAAACATTTAACATTTCAACCCCTCGGCAGGCCGTCCACCCTCGGCGTGCGCACGCCGTCCTCGTGCCTCAGTCCACGCTGGCAGTCCACCGTGCAATGTCCACCTACGTTTATCACGAAGTAATAAACATTGGTGGGCGGCAGCACGAAGGGACTGCGCTGGACTACCCTCGCTCAGTCCACTCTGCAAGTGTGTGGACGGCAGTCCACACTCTTGCTTCCTCCCTGAAATAGTTTGCCGATGCAGATTGAGGTCTTCGGACTGGCTTGCCCGTTCGGAGTTCTCAATCAAAGAGGCAATCTATTTCAGACAATCATACACTATCGCACTCGCAGGAAAGGAAATTCACAGCAAGCGGGTCGCCTGCCGTGAACTTCCTGCGCAAGAGTGTGATTGTGTATGCAGCCCTGTGGCAATATAGGATGGTTCCCGCAGGGATTAATCCGATTTTGCCACACCTTGTTTCAGGCAACCTCTCTCCCAATGCAGGAGAGTGAACCTGAGAACGTCCTGCATTGGTAGAGTGGATGCCGTCCACCGAAGCAGTATGCAGCGCAGTGGCAGGGGTCTCTACAACAGCAAGGCAGGAACGGACTTGCCGTTGCAGAGTTCCCCGGAACGGAGTGGCATTCTGTTTCGGTTCAAACAATCATTCCAGAACCCAAGGGTGTGGACGGCTGTCCACACGCTTGTCACCTCCCCGAAATTGTGTGCAGCGACGTGGCAAGGGTCTCTGCAATTGCCAGGCCGGAACGGACTAGCCATTGCAGAGTTCCTGAAACAAAGCTGCACTCTATTTCGGACAAACCAATAACAAAACACTCTCGCCCCTTCAGGGGTGAGTGTGTTTTACCTTGGTCGGCCCCGGCAGGCTCAATGGCGAACATCCCGGTGGTAAATGAAATCTACCGCCGGAGTGTTTGCCATTGTGCCTGACGGTCTGCATTAGGGATTGCAGCAGCCGTGCATTACGCAACGTAGTGAAGTTAAGCGCGGAAAGCCCGACCCGAAGGGGAATGCCCTAATCCATATTCGTAAAGTCTTCTCCCTGGTCGTTATTGATACAGTAGGCGTATTTCGTCCATATCATTTTATCTACCGCGTCGGAGAAATGCGTGGCCTCTTCCGGCAGAACCCCCGAGTCGGGACGCTCGGATTTCTTATCTTTCTGCAACTTGCCCTCTACTGTCTTAACCTTGGCATTGTTCATTGAAATAAGGGTGTACTTACATTTGTCGCCATTGATGCGGAAGCGAGGGATATTCTCATCCACCTCTGCCAGGATGATATTCCACAGCAGATGCTTGTCACTCTGTGGCGGCTCCATGCCTGGGTGCTCCTCGACAGTGACATCCCAGCCGTACTTTTGCAGCTCTGAGATAGCCATTTCGTTGTATGTCATCGAGTTTAGCACATTCGGGTTCTTATGGTCGCCGTAACGGTCTTTGTAATAGATGATTTCCCTACACACATGACTTTCGTAGTAGTGCGAGAACTTGCCGATAAGGTCACGGATCATCATGTTATCACCGCCATCCGGTTTGGTGTAAAATTCATTAATCTGCGTCTGACACACCACCTGTGAAGCGCACCCGGTGACAAAATCCCAGTTGCGAGGCTGCTGCACTGTCATCACGCAGATGCTTGAACCCCAGTCGAACGACAATTCCAGCGGTGCGTTGGTGTCACAATCGCGGTCGTAGATAGAGGACTGGAAGGTGTCCTCATCCATATCGTAGTCCACCTGTTGAGCTTTCTCCACCACACGGCCATTGTCGAATGAGTTGTAATAGATATGCTTTTTCTCTTGCAGGCTATAGAAACAATCCTCCACCTTATCGTAGTACATATTCATGATTTCCACCATGAAGATAAGCAGCGGGAGAGTTTTTTGGTTTTTCAGCAGATAGTTGAAGCCCAGCATTTCAAGGTTATCGAAGGCATTGCTCAGCGTAAACAGCACGCCATCCTTCGACACGAAGGGAGCAATCTGACGTTTCAGGCGTGCAATCTCGTTCCATTGCCGCTGAAACTCCGGCACAAGCTCCGACACCTCTGCCGAGTTGCCGTTGGCCGATGCTGCCTTATATTGTGCCACCACCTTCAGCAGGTCCACCTGCTGCATCACTATTCGGTTCCAGATATCGAACAACCTGATGCCTCGTTCCTTCTTGTAATACTCTGCGAAATCAAGAATCCAGCGACCCTCTTTATTGATAGGCATTGAGGTGCTGAACTTGAAGCCGTGGTGCATAGCTATAGGGTGGCCGGACTTCTTACCGAAGAATTCAAGGTTGCCTCGGTTCGTGGGCGACACCTCGTTGTTGTATTGCTCGCGGTCGAGCAGCAGGGCCTCATCAGCGATTTCATAGTCCACGTTGGCACCACGACCACTGCCGGGTTCTGACTGCGATATCATAGCAAAGCGAGTGCCGTTTGAGAACGATATCACATTGTCGAACTTATTCAGCATCTCGTAGCTGTCGCGGAACCATGATGGCGGTTTCTTGCCGACCACATAGTTAATATCCTTCTGGTACCCGATTTGGTTCAGCAGCTTCAGGGAGGATGGCAGCGTTCTGGTCAATAGCTGGCCAAAGGTCTTGCCCGTGAGAGCCACCACAGCCCCCGGCATCGTGCGGACGATGGCATCCATCTTGAAGCCAATATCGAACGACTTACCCGAGCCACGACCCTCCACCGACACCTCGCATGGAGCGCGAAGCACCAGCTTGGGGAGTTGTGCCAGATTACCATTAAGAACAATCTCGGCCATAGTTTTAGCTTTCAAGCAGTTCGTAAGACGTTTCTTCATCTATCTCCCCGGTGAACATCGAGGTGATAGCCTGTCGAGCCTCCAACGGCATCTGTTCCAGCACCGATTCAGGGAGCCTTATCGCCTTGCCGTTGATGTTCACCTGAATAAGTACCGTGTTAGACTCCATCAGTTTTGGGTCAATCTGCCTGTCGGGACTATGCTCCAGGTACTTCTGCAATGTGGCGAGGTTTTTAGATCTAACCGCCTCGGTTGCGTCGGGTGAAGATATCTCTGACGTGAGACGATCGAGAAAGAAGGTCTCAAGAAACTCCTTCCTGATATCGATGTAACTCGACCAGTTTGCGCGTGCGAAGTCTATATATTTCACCGCCGTATTGTAGGCGCAGCGGGTAGTAATCATAAACTGTCGGATGCAGACATTTCGCTGTGGGTATTTCTTCAGAAGCCCGTAAGCCTCCAGGCACATGTCGAGCGTCTTCTGCTGTTCCTCGCTGAGGGCAATAGAAGAGCCTGTGTGCATATACTCCTTCACGACCTCTAGGTTCGCGTCCAGTATCGATTCTAATGACTTGCTCATTGTACCATCTCCCTATGTATGTTATCAGCACGTTTGAAGAAAGCCAGCATCTGCTCGATAGCCGGGGTACTGCCGTTCTTAGCAGACTGTAGCACCTGCTGGCGTATTTCCAATTCAGCCTGCAAGCGTCCACGTTCCCAAGCCTCGAACACGGGGCCTTCCTCGTTCATGAACTCGGCTCTTACGTCAGCAATCCGCAGAGAGCAATTATAGGCCACCTCCTTATAGGTGAGGCCAACCCTGCCGCAGATAAGGATTTCGTTGAAATCCGACTCTTTCAAATCTGTAATATCTCTAACCATTGTATATACCTACTATATATATAATAGACTTATCGGGGAACAGACCCCCTGTTGTTCGAATTGTCGAGCCCGTGGTGATAACATCGTCGAAGATGATCACAATCGGCTCCTTGATATCGGCGTGCAGCTCAAACACCGGATTGATACGCTGCTTGCTCTCGGTGGTCACAGCGTCGGGATAGTAGTGAATATTGAGCCGTTTGGCCACCTCCTTAGCTATCTCCTCGGCGAAGTTCTTAGTCTTGTGCCGCCTTTTTGGAGGTGTCACCATGGCGTATATATCCCGGCTGGCTGGGCCAATCAGTTTCTCGATAATCTTGCAGACACTATCGGCGAAACGTCCAACATTGTAGAAATCCTGCTTGATAGACTGCAATTCATATCCTGTTTCCGTCCGCTGGAACGCGCTGATGAGCGACATATCACTTCGCTGGTGGTACTTGATACGCTCCACCAGGTCGCTTCTGGGAATAGTGTAGGTGACCCCATCGTGCCAACCTGCCCGCTTGGCCTCTTTCGTGTCGCCTTTCTCTATACCCAAGGCTTGTGCCTGGTCCACTATATCTATATACTCGGCTGCTGCCTCTTCGTCCATCCTGCGGATATCCTCGCGGTGGCGTTGCAGCTCCTCGCTGTTCTCGAACTGACGTTGTAGCACTTCAAGGTCGGCATCGAACACGTGTCGAACTGTGGAGATGCTGCCGCGTTCCGGCTGAGGGTTAGAGGTGAAGTTGAGGCTCCCATATATAGACACATGCCAGTCATCGTTGCTGACGGTGCACACCTTGGCGTGAACCGGGGCAATGATGTACGGCCAATTCAGCTGGATAACCTGCATGGGTTCTGGGTTGCGCACCTTCACCCGTGGGTCAATCCACAACTTGAACGAGCGGAGGAGTCCCTGCTTGCGAAGAGAAAGCAGGTCGTCCACCGCTCGCGTAGATATCGCCCAAGTGCAGGCCACCACGTCAGCCGGACCCGTCTGTGAGAGAACATAGCTCAGAATATGGTGCATGGCATATCTACCAAACGTCCAGAAGTTGATAATCTGGTTCTGCTCTAGTTTTCCTACATGGGCGCGAAGGATATCATACGGCTCGCCCTGGCACAGCACGTCCACCTCGCCAGCGTCCACCGGGCTATAAGGTGACACAGCGTCACGGCAATTCCGATTGACAATTGCCTTATCCTGTACGCTGAAATCAAGAATTCCCACTATTACTGATACCTCTCTTTTCGCACTCCATCAGCAGGCCGTCGAGTTCAGCCGTGCGGACTGCGAGGCGCTGTTCCCATTCCGTCCGCTTGGGGCATTCGGGCATGGGGTTCTCTGTGTCGCCCTTCTTATCCTGCTGGTAAAGCAATTGATTATTGGCACGACCGATGGCGGTCTTAGCCGAGTGGATTCTTTTCATCAGGTCGATATCGGACAGCTTACTGAAGTCGGGAGCCTGTTCCTGCTCCGGCTTGCCCATTACGATAGTGAAAAGCTGCTCGGCGGTCATCTCTCCCGCATAGAAAGATTCCTTAGCCTCGTACACCTGATTGTAACGCTCTATAAGCGGCAGGCGTTCATCGAGGAGAGCCTTGCGCTTCTCGATGGATTCCTCATCATTGGAGGTACCCAGCTGAAACATTTCCTCGCTGATGCGTGCCATCTCCACCCACGTCTCGTGAATGATGCGCTTAGCGATGGCCCCGATATCACCCTTCTCCTCCTGCTTGCCGTTTGGATCCGGCTGCTGAGTGTCGGGGTTATCCTGCCCATCGTCCTCCTGCTGTTGATTGTTCGACACAGGCTGTTGTACATTCGGCACTGCAGCCTTTGCCAAGGCAAGAGCCTTGGGTGATTTAGCCAGCTTCTTCAGTTCGTACACCAGTTTATTCATGGCATACTTCGGCATGGTCGCCGAGAAGTAGCGAGCCTGAAATCTGTTTCCGCCTAGAGCAATAAACATCTCTACGCCCTCGCGATAGTCGCGGTTTGGATTCTCAATCCATTCTTTTATTGTGTTTTCCATACCGCAAAATTACCACTATAAACCGAGCGTTGGAGGGACGAAAAATTTTTTGAAAAATTTTGAGGAAAGCCATTTTTTCGTGTAATAGTTGTAATAATTGTAATATCTTTGATTTTCAAAGATTTACGATATTACAACCCCCGAAAAAATATTACAACATATTACAATTTGCCCTTTTGAGACCACTTCGAGGGTGAAAAATGGGCAAAATATTACAAAATATTACAATTTATTACAACGAAAAATGGCATTGTAATAATGTAATTTGTTGTAATTCAACAATATTACAATTATTACAATTATTACAACGTTTTTCGCTTCAAAAAAATCAAAATTTTTTTTTGCCGACGGGCATACAAAAAGCCCCCGGCATTGCTGCCGAGGGCTTGCTAGTAGAGTGAAAGTGAGAGATATCTGCTACTCCTCCGCGATGAGAGGGATACCGTGGTTCTCGTCTTCGGGGTCGAACTCGTCCCAGAAGATCTGCGGGGCGGGAGTGTTCCACTCGAAGTGGCACTCGGCACCGTTGGCACTGGTATACTCCTTGCCGGAGGTGGCGCGGGTGCTGTCAGCCAGGCTGACACCACGCTGCTTGGTACCGAGCAGGTGAACCTCACCGTTATTCAGGACCGCCACAATCACCATCTCCTGGTTGTTGTGGGTGGCAAGGAATCCGAGGATATCCTTCTTGAATGACGGGTGGAAGATTTCAAGCTCGGCTTTAAAGCTGCGACTGCCCTTCTGCCCCTGGGGGGTATAGACCAGTTCGCCGAGGTCATCAGCGCAGAACATCTTACCGAATCCCTTCCCGGTCGGCATGGTGATGGCCATGCCCTCCATGGTAGTGCTGCCGATAACCACGCGGTCGCGGTAGGTGCTCATGTTGGCCGGGCGGGTAGCGTTGATGGTGGTGATATCGCTCTTGGGGGCGAAATAGATAGTGGTTACACCGGAGGTGTTATTGCCGCAGCTCTCGCTCTCGGCGATGTTCTGCGTCTGCACTTGGCATCTGTTACTCATTTTATAGTCTCCTATATTTAAGGGTTAGACACTATTCGGTGGCCACCGTTTCAGCGGAAGCCCACACGAGTTTGTTGCAACCGAAGCCGACAGCCTCCCACCAGTCCATGAGCAGCTTCACGGCGCGGTCAGACTTCTGAATGTCGAAGTGCTGAATCTCATCGCCACGCTTCATGATGTGGAGCATGTTTTCGGGCAGGGTGGCCCAGATATCCTTCGTTCCGGCCATGGACTCCAAGCCCACCACAGTGTGGCTGGTGAAGTCGATGCGGGTCGAGAACTCGCCATCGGTCTTGACGTTGTAGAAGCCCTTCTCTCGCTTGCCTTCGAGATAGGCACGCTCGAACTCAGGAGCCACAAAGATCACCACGTTGCGATGGGTGAACTGGGACTTGATGCCCTTGCTGAAGTTTTCGATCTGGTCGAAGGCGGTAGTCACGTCCATCTCACCAATCACGCCTTCTTCAAAGACGTTGATGGGGTACTGCTGGTCGGCAGCACCGTTGATGAGCTGCTTGTGGAAGCCGTCGAACACCTTCGAACCTTCGCCAGCGGTTCCGGCGGTGGGAGCGGCATACTCACCCTTGTAGACCACATCGGTCTCCTTCTCCTCCTCGATGATCTGTGCATAGTACACTTCCATAAGGTAGCGGACGATGGGCCACGTTTCGAGATTGCGGCTGCTGTCGCCAGCGAGGAAGCCCAGCCAGGACTCTTCAATATCTTCGGGATAGATGAGGTCGTCGACCTTCATCTGGCGAAGCTGAATCTCGTTGGGATGGAACGACACGCCACCCTTGTTGGTGAAAGCCTTCTGGAACTGCTGGAGCACCTTGGCATAGATAGGATTAGCCATCTGATAGATGGTGTCCTTCGTCTTGATGTGACGCATGCCGGGAGTCTTCAGGGTGCGGCCTTCGACGAAGGGAACACCGAGAAGGCGGGACTTGTTCTGACTGCCTGCAAGATAATACTTGCCAAACGCAGTGATGATTTCATCAATTGTTACCATATTATTATTAGATTTTAGGTGAATAATCGGTTACAGGCCGAGCTCGCGTTTAGCGTCGATGACGTGGGGCTGCTTGGCATACCAGTCCTCGAAACTCTCCTGGTCATCGTCGGTGTGGTTGTCACTGCCACCCTTCGGAGTCTCCTGTGCGGGGGTCTTGTCGATGATGGCCTGCAGCTCTTTGACCTTTGCTTGAAGGTTAGCCTTCTCGGTCTCGGCGGCTGCCAGTTTGTTCTCAGCTTCGGCCTTGGCGGTCTCAGCGGCGGTCTTGGCGGTCTCTGCGTTAACCTTGGCGGTCTCGGCGTTAGTGAGAGCGTCGTTCAGTTTCTTCAGCTGGTCATCGTCGAAGAGAGCCTTGTTGTCCTTGGCTTCCACCTCGTTCATTGCCAGCAGCGCGGCCAATGCCGCGAATGCGATGATGCTTTTCTTCATGTCTGAAAATTTTTGATGATTGGTGAATAATTTTTTGAACATATTTTCATAAAATGCTTTCTTCTTCCCATCCTCCTTGGTGTCGGGGATAGCCTCGGTGATAAAGCCGTACTCGATAGCCTCATCGACATTCAGCCAGATGCCATTGCCATTGTTTTCGTTCATCAGGGCTTCAAGTTTCTCGCGCTTGCACCCGGTTACATCCTCGTACACCTTGATCATGCACTCGTTCACCTTGCGCTGAGCCTCCAACTCGGCCTCCACCTCGTTCTCGTTGCCCCATGCACCGCTGCTGCACTTATGGATCAGGAACAGGCCGTAGCTGCTCATGCGGCGCACGCTACCCGCCATAGCAATGATGGTAGCGGCAGAGGCACAGAACCCCACACACTCGGTGGTCACCCTGTCGCCCATCGAGCGCAGAGTCTCGAAGATGGCCAGCGCGTCGTTCACGTCGCCGCCGTAACTGTTGATTTTCACCAGCACCTTTTTTGACCCGGCCGCAATCTCTTTGAGCTGGTCGGAAACAGATTTGAAGGTCACACCTTCGTCCCACCAACTTTCACCGATGATACCATAAACCTCAATGGTCACCTGGTCGCCCGATTCGACTATGTTGAAATAATGCTTTTCCATGTCTTGAATTTTTCTGCAAAATTAATACATCGGGCTGTCTATATTATTGACATTTTGATACTAAAAAAAGCAGCCCGCCAATGCTGACGGGCTGCCTCCAAACCACCGAAAAAAAAGATATCTAGTACATGCGCATCTCCGGTAAAGGACATACACCCTCGAAGCTCAGTTCATACGCCGTGGTGCCGTCCGGCTCTCCGTCGTTGCTGCTCTCGAAGCTCATACGCAGTGGGCAGTCCTCACAGCCATATAGCCATTCGGTACCGTTGTAGTCCACAGCCTTCACAAGGAAACGGCCTTTCGCCATCTCGTCCAGCGTGCGCACCACCTCCTGCTGGCTGCCGTGGTACAGCATCGTAACCCGATGGCGGTAGGCGTGCCCCTCCACCGGTCCACTACCATCTTTCGCACTGTCGGCCTCTATCTCCTGCCAACTGTGGCCGCTATTCAGGGAGATCACCACGCCGTCACTATAGGGGATAACGTGTTCAACATTCCTAATGTCAGCGTAATACACCGACTCAATGCCCGCCATTGCGGAGCAATTTCCGTTTTTATTCAATACTTTTTCCATATAAAAATGTATTAGGGACAAATTGCGAGTTGATTATTGTGTTCTTTTGTGTGGTTTTGCTTTCCTTAATTCGGTGATGTCGTGCAAAATAGAATCTTCATATTGTCGGCAGTGGCGTTGGTAATGCTTACGCAGGGCGGCAAAGGTGATTTCCTCATCCTCGTAGCCGTACTTCTCCAAAAAATAACGCATGGCGGTGTCGCGACCCACGCCACCCATGACGTGGGCTGTGGCCACCAGCTGGCACAGTCGTTCGCGCTCGCGGCGGAAGATGATGACTGATATATTTGCCTGCCTGGCGATGCTCAGATAATTGCCGTATCGTTGGCTGTCGTATTCCAATATATACACCTTGCCGTCCACCATGCCCTGAGGCGAGCGGCTGAACTCCCATGGCGACATTACCGGATGGCGGCGCAGTCCTTGGATGACTAGATTATAAAGCCACCCGCGGCCCAGGTTGACGGCCACCCCGTCGAACGTGCCGCATTGTTCTTTCAGCACCCTCCATGAGAGCGGCTGTAGTTTGATATCCACTATCTGTTTTATGGCCATATCGTATTAGTTTTAGTCGAACAGTTTCATCTGCCTCTTGGCCTCCTCTTCCATCTTCCTGCGGCGTTCTGCCTCGCGTTCCTCGTTCCACTTCGTCAGCATGGCATCCACCTTCTTCTCCGCTTCGCGGGCTGGGTTCATGTACCAGCTGCCGCCACCCTGCTTGGCCCACTCACGCTGCTTGCGCATCATCTCGGCCACGTCGAGAAAAAACTGCTCGCGGTCGCTCTCGATGGCCTTGTTCCTCGGACGCACGGCCAGCACAAAATCAATCTCGTTCCGCAGGATAATCTCCTGCTCTCTCATCATCTCCAATGCCTTTTGGCGGTCGGGGTCATCTTTCTTGCAGTTGAAGAAACGACGCTGCCGATAGCGCAGTTCCTTCACGGCCTCTTCAAATTCAACCTTGTTCATCTTCAAATAATTTTAGTTGGTTCGGGTCTTCTATTGGCGGCATATCTGCCGTGCGTATCAGTTCATATATTGCTGCCATATTGTTAGCTGCCCAGCGTAATTCCTTGTAGGCTTTGCGTGTAAACTCGGCCACCGCTCTTTGTTTTTCCATGTCTACCTCCATAACTCTCTATATTAATATGGTAACTCTTGGTCGTTCTTTGGATCATCATCATCGACTTTGCTCTGAACATCGAGGTCGATGCCGTAGTTCTCCACCAGCTTGCCATAGTTGAACACCAGGGCGCGGTTGGCTTTTTGCAGGGAGGTGATTTGTGTTCCGCTCTCGCTGAAACTCTTTCCGTCCCCGGGGTTCTGCCTTAGGCGTGTCGGCACCCGGAACTGCTTCACACAATCCCCCATGTATTCGTCCTGGGCGGTGAGGTAGTGCTTCAGGGAACCTTCGTCGATGATGCTGCTCTTGCTGTCCTTGGTGCTCTTCATCAACTTGGCGTAGCACTTGAATACGCGGCTGGTGTTGAGGTAGAGAACATCCATCGTCATGTCGTAGCTCTGTTCCTTGCGGTTGGCCCCGGTACCCTTGTAGCAGGTGGTACCGCTCTTGCCGAAGTACAGCTTTAGGTCGTAGTTGGTTTCGATATCGCCATTGGTGAGCATCGTTTCGACGGCCACCCAGAAATTGGCAATCTCGTTGCTGCTCTTCACCTCGCCGTTCTGCTTCTCCATGCCCTCGACGAACACACGGATGGCTCTGTCGTAGTCGAAGGGCAACTCAATCTTACCCATCAGCGTGCGGAGCATAGCCAGCACCATAGTCCAGTTCTGAAGGATACGACCCTCGATGTGGCGGGTGTCGGTGGCCTGCCTTATCTCCTCCTTGGTGATAGCCAACTCTTTCTCATAGTTTGCCAGCACAAACTCGCGCAGGGCCAGCAGCTCATTGGTGATGCAGGTGAGTCCCTGCTTCTCGTAGCGTTTCAGATCTTCATAGGCTGTGTTCTGCTCGGCGGTGAATACCGTTTGGGTGACAGTAAGATAAATCACGCGGCTAAACAGGGCGTTGTCTGCCGTGGTGCGTTCCTGTCCGGTGAGGATGATGCCGCAGTCCACCGGGGTCATCTCCTTCTTCTTATCCCGGTCCATATTCATGCGGCTGCGTCCGGTGCCGTCGTACAGACCTTTCAGAAACTCGATTTTGTCATACTCCACCGAGTTCTTGTATTCGTCGATATGCACCAGGGCATTGCGGCAATGGGAAACATGGTCGGCCATAGCCGGAAGGGTGGAGTTAGTCATGTTCAGTCCGTCGCCGTGGTTGCCGAAGAGCTTCAGCAGGGTAATAGCCATCTCGGTTTTACCCGTACCTTTCTGGCCGAAGATATTGAGGATGGGGAACGAGTTGAAGCGGCCAAACACATAATCGCGGAAGAGGGTAGCGAGATAGTAGCCGATACCCACCACGGCATTGTCGCCGTATACCACCAGCATCTTCTCAGACAGTGTGCGCAGATCTGCACCGCTGGGGTGGTGTACGAAGCGACGCTCGAACTGGAACAGTTGCGTGTCGGCGCGGTAGAAGCTCGACAATGCCGGAAGGTAGAACCATTGCTGTCGCACCTCCACGGTGCCCAGGTCATCGAGCGTCTGAAACTCATTCTGTTCGTCTATCACTCCATTGCTCCAAGCCCAAAAGCCCTCACGCTGCCAGCCCAGCTGCTCCACCTCGTGGCAGGTCTTGGTGTGCTCGTAGAGATATCGCTTAATCGTCATCAGGTCGCTATTGGTGCCGTCGAAGAGGAAATTGCCCGCACTCTCCACTCTGTTCTGGAAGGCGGCCAGCGACACCATATCCTTCTGGGGGATTTCGAGGTCTTTCGTCAGTCCCCGGTCGTTCTTCATGCGATAGAGGCGTTTGGCGTTGATGGTGCTCTCGATATGGAAGAGCGGTTGTAGAACGAAGTTGCTCACGATGCGGAAACCTCCTTCGAGGTCGCGCTGCATGCAATAGCAGCTATTCTTCTCGCAGAAGCGGTACTCCTCTATCATGGCCACCTGTTCCTTGTTATAGCCCTGCTCGTTCACCTCGCGTGTCTGCTTGCGGTCGGCTTGCTTCAGGGCGGCATTCCACACCTTTTTGGGTGGGATGATCTTCGCCAGCTGGTCGACGTGTGCGGCACGCTCTCCGTCCTCGCGGGTAAGTAGCAGGCCGCTCATTTCCGCTGCCACCGAAGCCACCTCTGCGGGGTCGGGGTTGTCGCCCATGGCGGCCCTGCGCCGTTCGGCGACAAACGCGAACCAGCTCTTTCTCTCCTTGGCGAACTCGCGGAAATCGTCACCGTTCTGAAAGAACGTGTCGGGGTCTTGCTTCTTGACCTCGCCTGTTTTCTCATCCACAATCTCGCCGTCGATGGTGAGGGTATAGACCATGATGCCAGCCTCCAGCAGCACGCGGCCATTCTTCTCTGTGGCCTTCTGCCCGGCTGCATCGCTGTCATAGAGCAGCACCGCGCGGCGCACGCTCTTTGCCAGCAGTTCAGCCTGCTTCTGTGTGAGTGCGGTACCGCAGGCGGCCACCGTGTTGGTAATGCCGATTTGGTGCATCTTGATGGTGTCCGGGTTGCCCTCCACAAGAATCACCTCACCCTGCCGCACGGCCTCAGCGCGGGCGAAGTTCCAGCCGAAGAGAGTCTCGCCCTTCACATAGATATTGTTCGGGTCGTTCTCGTTGCCGGAGCTGTTGACATACTTGCCTTCCTTCACACCCTCCTTGGACTTGTGCCATGGTACCAGGCGGCCACTGAACGCCACGGGGTCGCCGCTGGTGTTCAGGATAGGGAACATCAGGCGGTCGCGGAACTGACTGTAGTAGGTGCCCTGCTTGCTCTTCACAAAGAGGGTGCTGCGGGTCAGCACCTCATAGGGCACCTTTTTCTCCTTGCGAAGCCAGTCGAAAAGAGCATTCCAATCGTCGGGAGCATAGCCAAGTTCCCACTGCTGTACAGTCTCATCGCTCCAACCCCTCTCCTTGATGTACTGCATCACCTGTTTATTGCTCCTCATCTGCTGCTGGAACCACACCACGGCCAGCTTGTTCACGTCCACCTGCTGCATCTTGCGCTCGCGGATTTGCCTTTGCTCGGTGGTCTCGTGGTAGTCATCCGTGAGGGTGTAGCCCATGATGTCGGCCACATACTTAACGGCCTCGATGAAATCACACCCTTTCCTCTTCATCACGAAATCAATCGCGTTGCCACCCTCGTTACAGCCGTAGCACTTCCAATGGTTATTCTTGGGGTGCACGGTGAAGCTGCCTGTCTTCTCGTTATGGAAGGGGCAGCGGCCTACATAGTTGGCCCCGGCCTTGCGCAGTTCCACACCCAGGCTTTCCACCACACGTTTCAGGTCGGCCTCTTCTTTGATATGTCGGATTTGTTCTTCAGGAATCATGATTGTCTAGTATCTATTTCGCCAAAGCGATACTCTTTCATTTTGGCTTTCATACGTTCAATACGTTTCATTCTTGCATCGTGGTCCCGCTTCACTCTCAGCAGGGCCTCCTCGATGCGGACGTTCTGACGCTCGCCGCGAGCCACCGCCTGCACCAGGCTTTTGCTCACGCCCAGCTCTGCCGCCACGCGGCTGCATGCCCCATGGGGCAGTCCTTCAATCTTACTCATATTGCTATCCTTTCTGCCAACGCCTCGCACAGGCGGCGGCTTGTTGTTACTTCGACAGCATTGCCGATAAATTTCTTTTGCTCGCTCTGGGTGCCCACCAACTTGTAGTCGCGGGGAAAGCCCATGATGGCCAGCAGTTCCGACACTTTGAGCATACGCATCTTGATGTCTATAATGCCGTAGGCTGCCATGAACTCCTTAATCTGCTTGGTCATCTCGCTATCACTCTCATACACCTCGATGCCGATACCGTCCACGGTTTGCACCAGGTAGGGCGGTACCTTATCCATTCTCGCCACTAGGGTAAAACACGGGTCATCCACCGAGCTGCCATTGCTGCTATACGATGGGTTGTATAGAAAGCAACTGACGATAGACTGTTTAGGCTTGGTGGTCAATGTTCCTGCCGGAGCGTTCACCGAGGTAGGCTTGCCGCTCTTATACTGCGAATCGAGAAAACGCACCTGCAACTTTGCCATACGGTCGTGCGTTGTCAACGTGGGGGAAGCCTTATCCACCGACACCATGCTGCCATTGCCGTAGTAGGTGATTAGTGCGTGGTGGTCAATGGCCGTCAGGGTTCCCGCGGGACCCTCGACGCTGATGTTCTTGCTTGCGTCGTGGCCGCTGAACTGCTTGGAGAGGAAATGGCAGGTGGCCAATCCGAGGCGGTTCTGGGTGGCGACAGTAGGGCAGGGTGCATCTATCGATGGTGGAGTGTGGATGCCCGTCTGCTGATTGACGGAGTTATATTTCAGCAGCAGGTGGGCATCCTTACCGTTGGCCACGAACTTCACCAGTCCGGCATAGATGCGGCGCAGGGTAGCCTCCACGAGCGGCTTTTTCCGTCCGAAGATACTTTCGCCTTCGTCGGAAAAATCAAGCACCTCGCGCACAGGCCGCCACGGAATCATATCGAAAAGCCCGCCGCCATGTTTCGAATGAGTTGCAACGGGGAATGCTCCTGCCAACCCTTTGCGCACGAACTGGCCAAAAAAACGCTTGCGGCTGGTGTAGGCACCGAAGTCTGCGCTGTTCAGCAGTCGCCAGTCGAAGGTGTAGCCGTAGCCCATCACCTCATTAGTCCACCTGACATAATCGCGCCCGGCATCCTTGCTGATAGGCTTTCCGTTCTCGTCGAGGGCTCCCCAACTCATAAACTCCTCCACGTTCTCGATCTGAATGTAATCGGGCTTCAGTGCCTCGATGTAGCGGAAAAGGTGGTCGGCCAGCGTGCGGCTGTCCGCATCGCGCGGCTGACCGCCTTTTGCGCGGCTGAAGTTGGTGCATTCCAAGGAAGCCCACAATACCAGTTTGGCACCCGG
>Ga0326513_10001976_pt1 | contig 15367 bp, 19 predicted proteins | sample 2_2465_0518_D_FD_203654 | JGI IMG/M metagenome (GOLD analysis project Ga0326513, IMG submission 203654) | Bovine rumen microbial communities from UC Davis, California, United States - 2_2465_0518 | ecosystem: Host-associated > Mammals > Digestive system > Stomach > Rumen | place: USA...
GCCCAGAACGCATGGCAAAACTACCTAACGCCAACTAGCACAGCCACTAACCCTTATGTATGGTCGCAAAATGGCGCAGGCGGCAGCTCGTTTAATAACGCCAATACTGGCCGAGCCGTAACATTCGGTACGTACGCAACTGGCGCAGGTGCTAAAGGCAACGCCAATCTTATGGCGCTAGCCGGTCAATCGCTTAACGCGGACGAGTACGCAAGACTCCAGAGAATCGTAGGCGCTCAGGCAAACACCAAACATTCCGCGCTCAAAACCACGAAGTCTAACGCCTATCAGGATAAAAAGTATCTATCCCCCGCAGACAACGACTTTATGCGACGATTAGGCTTAACATTCTAGGAGTGAGTATGGCTTTATTCGATGACGAACTTAGAAAAGCCCAACAACAGCGCGCCATGTATAACGCGCAACTTAGGGCTAACCAAGCGCAAAAAGATTATGAAAACCAAGCAGCGCAAGCGCAAGCTAATTTAAGCCAAGCCCAGAGTAGACCCATGGGTGGTCTAGAGTCGGTATTGGCCGGTATAGGCGAAAAGTTTAACGACTGGGGCAGTACCATAGGCAACATCGGCCGAACCGTGATAGGTGCCGTGTCTGAGCCGTTTCGCAAAGCAGAAACTGACAGGATAAACTCAGATGATAGCGCAAGGCGTAATGAGATAGCCAAGAGGTACGGGTTCTCTAGTTATTCAGAGGCTGCAAATAGTGGCAGGGCTAGCCAAGATTTTTGGAACGAAATCAAGAACACATCAGATGAAACCAAACAAAAAATTACTGAGAAAACCGAACGCGATAATAATGCCATAGGCAACGTAAGAAACATCGACCTAAACAGTGCTAAAGGTCAAAGCCTTAGTGCTATTGGCGACCTATTACAGATACTAGGCCCAGTCGGCAACGTGGTAGGCGGCGTTACTGAGGGCATCGGCGGTTCATATAAGGGCGCGGCCGGAGGTACGGATGCGGATGTATGGGGAGGGGATAACCTTGGCAGAACGCTAGGAAACGCAGCCATTGGTGGTGCAACGGCTTTTGTCGGCGATAGAGTAGCAGGCAAACTTGCATCTAAAGCCCCTGGCAACGGGCTATTATCTAGGGCAATCCATAGCAACGTCGGGCGCGGAACCATCGCTGGTGCAGCAGCTGGCGCTACTGGTGGTGGTCTAGGCGCAGCCCTTAACGGCGGCGACGTACTACAAAGCGCTTTACAAGGTGGTCTAGGCGGCGCTATGGCAGGTGGTACCATGGCTGGGACTATGGGCGTGCTAGGCGGCGGTATAGATAGGCTTAATCGCAAGTTTAACTCCACGCCACAAACCCCAGATGTGCCAACTACTAAACCAATCGTAGACGAAGTAGCCGAGCAGTACACGAAACCAGCTACTATCGAAACGGCGCTCCAAGAGGCTCAGACGCCAACGCGCCGACAAATTGACGTACAATACGACGGCTCGGGCAACGGTGATGTAGCAGTTAGCCGCCAACGTAGAAATATGTACAGGCTGCCAGACCGCTCGGGTTCAACGCTAGACGGTATCCTGGGGCCAAACAATAAGACGCAACTACCTAATGCACAAAGACCGACTAATCCATACACTAAGATGACAGATATAGAGGTACTTAATGAGATATCACCATCTGGCACCGGAAAGGTGTATACAGACCTAGCCGACGCAATTCAGAGTGGAGATTTCTTAGGCGACGACCCTAAAAGCGTAATGGCGTTCCTAAAGGAAGAACTACCAAAAGAAACGTACGAAAATATCAAGAACAATATCCAAGATAGAGTCGACCTAGACAATATGTGGGCTGGCGAGGCTTATGGCGTAAGCAAAGGCGACCTACCATATCTAAACCGCGACGAGTACTACCGCGACACTATTGGCCGACTAGGCAATAAGGGCAACGGAAACTTGCGCGCCGAGGACGTGCCAGAGTCTATGTATAATCGCTTGCGTAACAGCGCCGGCAAAAATAGCCTAGGTGGCAGCATGACGGATAACGAGAGTATCTTAAGGGAGTTATTCGGTAATGCAGCCGAGGGTAAAGACAAATACGAGCTTTACGATATGTACCAACAAGTCGCAGAGGCTCCAGGCCCACGTACCTACAATATTGACGATATAACGGCAGCCGTTACTAACAACGAGTACAATAACAACCTAGGCGACCAAGCGCTAAATGCGATAGTCGCGCCATTCCGTCAAGATGCGCAACCAACGTCAAGACAAATTGGCGTACAAAGCGCGCCATCTATTGCGGATAGTATCGACGTATCCAGCCCTAACCGTGGCCGGGTTATTCAAGATGTCATGCCAGCCCAGCGCCAAGCCCAACCGCAAGTACAGGCACGGCCTATCCAAGAGGCACCAGTTCAAGCGCCAGTGCAGAGAGTACGACGTGCGGCGGACACTAGCGACATCAAAATCAACCCTAACCTAGCGCCAGAGGATGTGGCTAGACTTGAACGCCAGCTAACGGTAAGCCGCCAGAAACAAGGCGCAGCGTTACTCGAGCAGTATGGAACACTAGACGCGCCAGTACGACGCGCCGTAGGCTCGCCAGAGGACGTTTTAGCCACACTTTACGATGATTATGGCTTAAAGACCCCAGCCGACGTACAATACGCTGCTAACCACGTTACAGGGCGTAATGGCGTAGTATCCCAAATGACGCGCGAGCTAGCGGCTAGTGCAAATAACGTAGACACAACTATTACTAGAGATTGGCTACAAGAGCTGATGGACGCTAACGGCCTACTTGATGACGAACAAAAGACCGTCACCAAGCAAATAGCAGGCGCACTCAAGCGTGCCAACGTCAATAGCGACGGCGCCACCACGCTGGACATTATGAAACAGTTAGAGAAACAGAGCGCACGCTATAAAGGCAAAGATGGAACCTACCACCACGCTACAGAGGCAGAAACGCGCAAGGGCATAATCTTAGACCTAGTGCATGACGAGCTACAGGATAGACTCTGGGATGCGGCAGGCGATCCAAAGAAAGTGCTAACCCCGAAGCGGATGACTGAGCTTAAGAGTATGTACAAAGACAACGACGCCTGGACTAACTTTATAGATAATAAACTAGCCAAAGCCAAAAGCGGCGCGGAACTCCGTAGCGCTATGAAACCGCTAGTAGACGGTTCGAAGATTGTATATGGTTCGAAACAGAGCGCTGGTGGGTTCGCAGACAGAGCGTATAAGGCGGCGACTTCCGCCAACCCTGTCGTAGCTATGGGACAAATGGCATACGACGCGGCGCTAGATTCTGATAAGGTTAAGCAAATCAGGGCTAGTAGGTACGCTAAGGATGCGGCTAAGGCGAAAGCTCAACTAACTGGGCAAGAGGCACCAAAAGGTAACGGCCTAATTGGTACAGCTAAGAATATTGGTCAAAAAGCCGTAAATAAAGCAGGGAAGGCAGCAGAAATGTTAAATAATGAGACGGTTACAGGTTCGGCGTTAGGTAGATTCGCTACTATGGCTGGCAATCGTAGGATAGGTCAAGGCGAGGCGCAAGCGGTAGAAAACCGCGCAGCCTTACAAGATGCAACGCAACAGCTACAAGATATAAAAAGCAATTACGAGAACTCTATGCTACAAGCGCAGCAGGCTTATAACCAAGCTCAACAGGCACAAGCTGCTGCTATGCCTAGCACACTCGACAGAATTGGCGCAGGTATGGAGCGAGCGTTGGCGGCAGGGGATATAGAAGCGTATAGCAAGCTAGCTAGCCTATACAAGCAAGCGGCGCAGATGTACGAGCTACAGAACCCTACAACTGCTAAGAGTGAAGCTAAGGCGCTAAGTGCTAACCAATCTAAGGCTTTAACTGGGCTACAACAGCTCCAGACGCTAGCTAACATGACACCAGACCTAGGTACGGCTCTAGCCAACAGCCCACTAGGAGGTGTGGTAGATATGCTAGGCGGTAACGACTATGCTAACCAGGCTAAGAGTCTATCTCTAACGTTAGGCTACTTGCAGTCCGGTGCGAATATCACACCGCGCGAGGCCGAGAATATTGGCAAATCCTATATCCCTACGGCTTACGACTCCGAGCAGGTGCGCCAGCAAAAACTATCACGTGCCGAGCAGCTACTAAGGAACTACTTAGCAGATACAAGCGCCTTGCAATAAAATATAGCCCTCCGGGGCTATATTTTTAATGTATGGGCGACGAACCATATAATGGCTATCAACACCGCGGTCTGTACGGCGAGAATAAGCCACGCGCGTATGGGTAGCTTAGGCAGTGGTTTAGGGGTGGTATCTCTAGGCTCCGGCTTAGACTCTGGTTTTTTATTATGCTCATACTGTTTAGCGTTGAAATGAGCAGATACAGCAGTGATTATGCCAGCAATAACAAAAAACAAAAATATTATAACGGCCGCTACATCACTAATAGTCCATATAAACATATACCCTCGCAGTTACTTACCTCAATTATACCATTAAATATGGTATAATAAGCTTAATTGGCGTTGCGTAGTATAACACTATGTTTATCGAGGAAATCGAGGAAAAAGAACGCACTTTGGGGGACAAGTTCGAGGAATTCGGCAAGAAGTTAGGCAAGCTTTGCGATCTAGGCTTTGATATTCTAGGCGATAAGAAAATGGACGAGAAAGAGCGCTCAGAGTTTATCGACATCTTAGCCAATATCAAGGGTGCCAAGATGGCCGCTTATAAAATCATGGAAAATTATAGCGACGTTAAAAAAGAAGATCGCGAAAAAATCGACAAAAAAGCAGACGAGTTCGTAGCAGGCTTAGGTATCGAGGATAAATAGGAGGTAACCATGCAGGAAGATATGATACTACAAGGTATCCAGCCGCTACCGCTACCTCAGAAAGCCACCAGCACCGTATATATCGAGTCTAACTACACTTTTAAGGACGGCGACACTTTATATATGACCATCAAGACTAAGCCGGACAATGACTACACCGACGCGGACGCGCTGCTTAAAAAAGAGTGGGTTTTTGGCACGGATTGCGACTACGACAACGAGGGCTACTTAGCGCTTCCTCTATCCGAGGCCGACACGAGTATAGACTTTGGCGACTACTATTATGACATCAAGCTGGTTAACGCGAACTGTAAGGCTCCAATAGCCGTTGGGCCATGCAAGATACTACCTGTAATGACTTTGAGGGCTTAATCATGCCGAAAATTAAAGTAAATAACCCTAAGAATATTATTAAAGGTACGCCTACCAGATATTATTTTAAGCTCCACAACACTGGCGGCCCTAAAGGAGATAAGGGCGATACCGGCGATACCGGACCGCAAGGCCCTAAAGGCGATACTGGTAACGCCGCTACTGTTCAAGTAGGCTCGACTACCACGCTACCTGTAGGCCAAGACGCTACTGTAGAGAACGTAGGCAACCAATACGCCGCTATACTCAACTTCGGTATACCGCAAGGCCCACAAGGCCCTCAGGGCGTTAAGGGCGATAAAGGCGATACTGGGGACACTGGCCCGCAAGGTGCTACTGGCGCTAAAGGCGATCCAGGCACTAACGCCACGGTATACGTAGGTACTACAACTACTGGCGAGCCTGGCACGCAAGCTAGCGTTCGCAACTCTGGCACAGAGAATAACGCCGTACTTAACTTTACTATCCCACAAGGTGCTACCGGCGCCGTAGGGCCAGCTAACACGCTATCTATTGGCTCAGTAACCAGGGGCGCAGACGCAAGCGCTACAATTACCGGCGACGCTCCTAACCAGACGCTTAACCTGGTACTACCTAAAGGCGACACAGGCCCAACCGGCCCAACCGGCCCCCAAGGCCCCCAGGGAGTTCAAGGTGTCCAGGGCGTGCCAGGCAAGGACTTTTCAATCTACAAGACCTACGCCAGCGTCGCAGAGATGAACGCAGACGCGGCGAACGTGCCAGAGGGCGAGTTTGTCATGATCGCAAGCACTACCCAAGACCCAGACAACGCCAAGCTATACGTCAAGAACGGCGAGGGGTCATTTACTTATCTATCTGACTTATCGGGAGCGCAGGGCATCCAAGGCCCTCAAGGCGAGCAAGGAATCCAAGGACCACAAGGAGTCCAAGGCCCACAAGGCGAAACTGGACCAAGAGGTAGCGTCAAAAGCCAATATGTCGCAGAATTACCAGCCACAGGCGATGAGGACACGTTCTACCTAGTCGACAGAGATTTAGAAAGCCACACCGAATCTGGCGAATATATCACGCTCGAAACAACCCAGACGGCGGCGGCGATTCAGTCCGCTCAAATTGACGGCAACGCAGAACAAACGACTTATAGTGGGAAGAACCTGTTTAGCGGTCAATGGAGTCAATTTGATAATCAAGGCGGAACTGGCTCGACGTATGGGTATTTCAAACTGCCGACAGATGGTGCTTATACGCTTTCTCTGAAAGCAAAAAATGCAATTACTGCATCAAATCATTTCTTAGGGTTTAATACTGATGGTGGCTCGGTTGGTGGGCAGGCTACCTACAAGTGGGTATATAAAAATCTGGACGCAACCGCTGGTCAAGTATTTACCAGCGAAAATATTTCATACACTGGCGAAAATCGTTTGGGGTTTGTGTCCATCTACCCAAATAATGCAAGCACCCTTCAGTGGCTTGTTGAAAACTTTGAGATTCAGTTAGAGAGTGGGAGTTCTCGAACGGATTACGAACCATACGTAGGTGGAACTCCTGCACCGAATCCAGATTACCCGCAACCAATCTCAACCGTCACAGGCGAGAACGTGGTAAAGGTGGTGGGTAAAAATCTACTACCATTCACGAATCAAGACTTTACAATCAGAAACGTGCATTATTATGTACAAGACGGCTCGCTATACATTGACGGAACATCAACAGGTGAAACAAGTTCAGCCGATACACAATTCAAGACTAATTTCGCATTCATTCTACCAGCAGGCACTTACACCGCATCGCACAAGACAGGATTAAGCGGAGTTACAGGGTATATCAAGAAACAATCAGACAATTCAAACTTGGCAACACTCCGCGCAAACGAAGCATCGACAAATTTTACGCTTGCGGAAACCACAGAAGTATATCTTGGATTTTATGTATATCAGGCAAACAATTCAAACGTCAACACGACCATTCAGCTCGAACTCGGCTCAACCGCCACGACATATCAAGCCTATACGGAGCAGGATTACGCGATAAGTCTTACAGGCAAAAACCTATTCAACAAGGCAACATCTACGGCTGGTTATCGCATCGACTCGAACGGCGACCCATACGCTAACGCATCATACTTTATTAGTGACTATATAGCGGTACAACCATCAACGACATACGCGTATAGTCGTGGGGCTGCTGGCTCTGGCTTGGCTACTATTGCGTACTACAAGTCGGATAAGACCTTTATATCTCGTACGATGCCAACTATAGGTAGCTCGGATACCAGCGGAACGGTCACGACCCCTAACGGCGCATACTACGCAAGATTTTGCGACGTTAGCGAGGTGCTAGACTCGGCGCAGCTAGAGCTTGGGTCGACGGCTACGGAGTATGCGGCTTATTCGCCTATCGAACTAGCCAAAATCGGCACATATCAGGACAGAATCTACAAGAATGACGACAAGTGGTACATCGAGAAACAGGTCGGCAAGATGGTGTTTGACGGAACAGAAACCTGGACGGCAGGAGTAGACGGAACGCTCAGGCTATTTTATGGCGCACAATACCCCGACGTTCTTTCGTCAAGCCAACGTCAAGATTTCTTGTCAAATAACTTCCATTTCATAGCATCAGGGGGCGAAACAGGTGCGGGGTTCATTTATCAGCGAAGGTTCTACTTCTATTACGGCGACACGAACACCGATGCAACCGCCTTCAAGGCTTGGCTCTCAACTCACAACACCACCGTCTATTACGCCCTAGCCACCCCAACCACCACAGAAATCACAGACCAAACACTCATTGACCAACTGGAGGCACTAGCAAGCGCATCACTCAACCAAGGCGTGAATAACATCTTTACCGAGATTGCGACAGGCAACGCCATGCCAACGCTAGAGTTGAACTGGGTAGAGTGGGAAAAGTACAACAAGCACAACGTCTATATATGGAACGATGATATAGACGACTGGCAGGTAATAGTATCATAGGAGGTTATTATGCCTACCGGCGGTAAAAAGAAGAAAAAATAAGCTATAATATCTGCAGAGCCACCTTCCGCCCCGCCCATAACGGAGTTACTCGCAAGAGTAGAGAAGCCAGGAAGGTGGTTTTTTGTCCGACACAGATGTCGGTGCGTCCATATTCAACTTTAACGCTCTAACTTAGAATAAGAGATTTTATATTATAGCTTGTGCGCTATAATATAGATATTAAGGCCTAGTGGTAAAATGGCTGCCGATACGAGGCATAAGCAGACCAGTAGCACTGGTAAACCATGCGGAACCACGGAAAGGCGGAGCGGCGTAGCTAGCCTAACCGACACTTTCTTTAGCCCGTGTATCTGCCTTGAAAGCAGGAAAGGCTAACCACAAGACTAGCACCGAGAGGTGCTATTTTTGTGCTATAATGAGATAAAGGCGATGCGTAGCGACAAGCTATGGCATTATACGGGCTGGATGTCAGCAAATGGCAGAGCGTCGGTACTGGCGACTCCGCTAAAGATTTCCTTATTATTAAAGCTACTGAGGGCACTGGATATGTTGACCCTAACTGCGATAAACACTACCAACGCGCTAAAAGTAAAGGTAAACTACTAGGCTTTTATCATTTTGCGCGACCAGACCTCAACATAGGCACAGATGGCGCTAAGAGAGAGGCGCAATACTTCTATAACAACTGCAAAAACTACTTTAGAGAGGCTATACCAGTACTCGACTGGGAACAGCCAGGCACTACTGGGCAAGTATCATGGGCTAAAGCGTGGCTTGATGAGGTATACCGTCTAACTGGCGTACGTCCGCTTATCTATATGAGCGCAAGTGTAGTCAATGGCAACAACTGGAGCAGTATATCTGGCAACTATGGGTTATGGATCGCAGGCTATCCTAACGCTTACAACGTCAAGAACCCGCCGACACCAACGGCTGGCGCTATGCCATATAAGATTGGGAGTTGGAAGTTTTGGGCTATCTGGCAGTACTCAAGCGGTGCTGGAACACTCGACCATAACATAGCTAACATGGACGCTAACGGCTGGAAAGCGTACGCAGGTGTTAAGACTACTGCCACAACCACCACAACCACAACACCAGCCAAGACAGAGCCTAAGAAAGAGGAACCAGCTAAGACTGAACCTAAAAAAGAGGAGCCAGCCAAAGTGGATAAGAAAGAACCAGAACCAGTTAGCGGCCAGCAACCATCTAACGGCGCAAGTGCCGGCAGCAACGTGCCAGAACAGCCTCAGAGCGCCGATACAGGGCTTACGGCTGAGGAGTGGGATAAGATTATTGAAAAGACTCAAAAGACCGTTAAATTGGCTGAAAACACGGCTAAAAAGTATGGCGTAACTATTCCTATGTCTAACAAGGTCTACGACGTACTTAAAATAACTGTAGCTATCATTTTACCGTTAGTATCGACACTGTATATCGGCTTGGCGAATATCTGGGGCTTCGGCTTCGGCGAGCAAGTCGATAAAACGATACAACTTATAATTGCGGCTATCAACGCTTTACTAGGTATGGCGATCGTTAAATCATCTAGCGACTACCATAAAGGGAGCTGATAGAAAGAGGCGTTGTTGCGCCTCTTACCGTCTGGCTAACCCTCGCATTTTAGCCAGGCAGTAAAGGGCGTAAACCCTGGCACGTTAAAACCTAGCTTACATACAGAAAGGGGGCGTTATGTATGAGCAAGAAAAAGAGGAGTCGCAGACCACCGCCGATAACGGCTAAAGACCGGCACCATATCCTGTACCAAGAAAGGTATTGGAATAATGGGTACGCTAAGGCCCTTAGAAACGCTTTTGTGCGACCTGTACCAGTACTATGGCATCGTGAACTACACCGACTGTTGACCAACGTTCCAACGCCGAATAACGACCTTATACGGCAAGCCTGGGCAGAGTACCAGGCTGATAAGGACGCTATAGACTATATGGGCTTGTGCCAGGCTATTGCGTGGCTATACGTGCATATCCCAGATGCAGAGTTTAGGCGTGCTATGCAGTTCCAACTTGATTTTTTTGTTACTAAAAACGAGCTAGGCCCGGGGGCGCTCTACTAAGACGCCCCCTTATACCAAAATTAAATAGAGTTAAATAAAGTGTCTGATCCAGTAATTATAGCGATAATCGGAGCCGTAGCAGGAGCCTTACCTACTTTAGCGACTATTATAACCGCTATTCTACAGGATAGGTCGAGCAAAAAGAACTTTGCTAAACAGTCTATCCTAAACTTAATAAATGAGGACAAGACAGAGGCTTTATATGGCAATATGCCGGACAACTACCAAAACGTACTACATGAGTTCGATATATACTCCAAAAATGGCGGCAATTCATACGTAGCCGGCAAGGTAGACGACTATAAGCACTGGTACACAGACTGGCAGAAAACCCATATTGACAAAAAAGGTAATGTCTGATAATATGATAGTATCAACTTGTCAATAGATAACCCCAACTAACCGGGGTTTTTTATGGCTCTGGTACTAAAATATGGCAGCTTAAGCTTGCGCTCCAAGTTTAAGAAGCTATCATAAAACAGTTAAAAGGCTCGATAGGAGCGGCGGCTTTTTGACTGACTATTAAAGGAGGTAATTTTATGGGGAGTACGCAGAGGATAGGAGAACTGCTTAACAATGTAACAATGAACAATGTTGTTAAACAAAGTTTAACTAACAATGAACAATGTAACAATGTAGGTATGTGGAAAACTAATAGAATCTCATCGGAAGAAGCCGAGGCAAAAGCGAGATTCTTAGTAGAACGCTTAAAAGCACCAAATTGTCGCAAATTCTTTCTAAAATGTATCTATCACTTACCTGAATCGGAGATACAGAACGCGCTAGAGAGTGCCACTAGACCTTATGTAAAGTGTCAAGCAAAGTATTTTAACCGGATATGCAAGATCAAGCTAACTGAGCGCGGTCTATAAGATAAAGAGATACTCCCTCAATATCAACTATTAACAGAGGGAGTTTTTTATGCTTATCAGCGAGGCTTTTAACCTCTATAGAGACGACTATATACGACTCAAGAATCAGTCCAGACGTACCGAGGAAACCCACGAAACCTGTAAGAAACTGTTACTACAATACATACAAGATAAACCTATAGAGTGCTTAACTTTATCAGATATACGCGAGTGGTGTAATGATCTAGCTAAAACTAGAGCCACCAATAGTGTGCGCGTATATGTGATAAGGCTAAGGGCTGTTATAGCTTATCTGAATATCAGAGATATACCATGTATAAAGGTTGAACTTGTACCAGTACCAGCGCGCGAGGCTACAGTGCCAGTATACCTAACCGAGTCCGAGGTAGACGCTATGATAGCTTGTGCCTATAACTTGCGTAACGCCTTTGTAATATCTCTGTTGTATAGTTCTGGCATACGCCTATCCGAACTTATATCACTCAATCGTGGGCAGATAGTAGATAGACGCTTTACAGTAATAGGTAAGGGTCGTAAGCCGAGGCTATGCTTTATAGACAAGCGTACAGAGCATTTAATGGAACAATACCTAAAGAGCCGGAACGACCATAATAGCGCCTTAATAGTATCGTTCGAGCATAAGGCAAGAATGACGGCCACTAACATACAACTACTCGTCCGCAACTCGGCAGCTAGAGCCGGCATAACTAAGAAGGTAACGCCCCATACACTCCGCCACTCATTCGCCACCAACTTTCTGAAGAACAACGGTAATATGCGCTACTTGTCTGCTTTGTTAGGGCACGCTAGCCTGGATACTACTATGATGTACGCTCATGTGGTAGATCATGACCTACAAAAACAGTACGAAAAATACCATACAACTTAGCATAAACCTATTGACTTTTATGCTAATGTTTGCTACTATAAGAGTATCGAAAGAGCAGATTGAAAAACTGAAATATTCAAAAATACAAGGCTTAGGGCTTTGTATTTGGGGTCGTCGGTAGAGCCTTTCCATGGTAAGGAAGGGGTCTCGAGTTCAAGTCTCGAAGGCGGCTCCAGATACAATTTAGGTTTTATAACCCCCACGCTTTGTGGGGGATTTTTGGTGCCGATTGGGGTTATCTATCGACAAGTTGATAACTCCATAGGTACAGTAACGCACTATGGCTTGCCAGTTAAGAGCTTTAACAATTTGATATAGCAATCGTTTATTTAACAGATAAACTACCGCGCCGCATTGAGTAATTGAATAGTGGCGGCAGCAGGTTAGCTTATCTTAATTCCAGCCGCTAGTCTAGGGTCTCTACTTGTTACATATTACTCTGCAGTTACGACAGTTTCGTGAGGCACCTTGTATAGTGTTGATATTCTTTGAATATTCAGCTTTGAATCTGCACAAGAGACCCTAAACCGGCGGCTGGCAAGTCTAATTATTAAAATTAACGTTTCGCTACCAATCGCTCGGTACTAGCAAAGCATAGCTTTTCTTCATTTTGGTTATGGCTCCCATAGATACTTTATGAACCATTTCTTCTCCTTAATAGGCACACTCATTTTTGTATCTCTTTATCTCTAGCGCCGGGCGACCGGTAGCGAAAAGAAAAGAGGTACTTTTTTATGAACAAAACCAAAAAAATCTTAATTGCACTAGCTTGTCTAGCAGCCCTATTCTGTGGCGCTAACATGATAGGTCAACACCGCGAGGCTCGCATGGACGAGTACGCAAAAGCCCATAACTGCACATGGCACTACGACTACTACGTTACGGAGGAGCCAGTATGCAAGTAAATGGCGATAACCAGATTATTAAGGCCGCGAGTAAAGGCTATAACTACAACTACGCGAGCCTAGCCGATATAGCTAAAGCCGGTAAGCAGATACCAAAAATGCGAGTTAAGCCAACTCCAGACGGCGATTATATCGAGTACTTAGACGAAAACAACGAGTGGCAGATAGGCGCCAAGATTGTAATACCAGAGATGGCTAAGAGTAACGAGGCGCAAAAGTATGGCGCAGCAGTAACTTATGCCAGGCGCGTAACGGCTCAGTTGGCGCTATCGCTAGTATGTAGCGATGACGACAAGATAGAAACTCATAGCGAGGCAGACGCTAAGGCCAATGAACGGCGCAACTCTAGCCGCCTAAACTTTGACGAGATTAAGGCTAAACTAGACACGCTTAACACTATCTCAGAAATAAACGCTTTTGCAAAAGAGGTAAGCGCGGCATATCCGAACCCAACAGACAAACAACGCCACGCGATCCAGACCATGTTTAGCATCAGACGCGAAGAAATAACAGAGGCGAGGCTAACCCATGCGCGTGATTGAGGTAGAACAAGGTAGCACCGAGTGGCTGAGCTTTAGGGAGGGAAAGCGCACCGGTACTACCATAGGAAAATTATTCGCTAAGAGCCGAGTAACCGGCGAGCTTTACGATACAGACAAACCGCTTATAACCTTTTACCAGAAAGTAGCGGAGCGTCTAGCCGAGGGTACTGGCGACGACGACGGCTTAGAAAGTAGCCGTGAGCGTGGTAAAGACTTAGAACAAGAGGCAATAAACGAGGCTGAGCAGCGGCTTGGCCTTAAGCTTATCCGTGGCAACGTATGGCAAGACAGCAAAGACCCTAACCATATCGAAAGCCCAGACGCTTATACGAAAGACTTAAAAACGGCAGTAGAGGTTAAGTGTTTATCTAGCGCCAGACATATACAGGCTATATGCCAGAACGAGCCACCTAAAGAGTACTACGCGGAGTATCTTAACTACTTCTTAGTAAACGATAAGCTAAAGACTCTGTATGTGTTTTTATATGACCCGCGCTTTTTATTAGAGCATTTGCGCTGGCACGCTTTTAAGATTGAGCGCTCAGATGTTGAGTACGACATAGAGCGTATGCGAGATATAGACGCGCGAGCAGAGCAGCTTATCAACGGAGTAGTAACTAACCTTATGAAAGGCGACATATGAGCGAACAACTAACTAAGATGGCCTTAGAATGGCACAGCGACGGCCTGGACGATAAGAGAGTGCTAGACAACGTACTAGACGAGGTACTGTACGACTTTTTAGATGAGTACGGTTTGGAGCTTAGTGATCGCGAGGAGCCTAGGCTCGAAATGATACTAAGGTCGATTATTAGCGAGAATATCGACTGGGATGCTTTGCGAGAGGCAGATGATGAGGCGCGCGCCTACGACGACGCTAAGAGGAGTGTTTTTTACGAATAGCTTGGGGGCTTTGAGAGCAGCCCCTAAGCATATAGTAATCGATGAGATTTTGGCTAACAAAAAACTGACAGGAGGTAAATATGAAGAAACACAAACTGTATAGACCTAAGAATCTAGGCAAAGAGGAGGAAAAATACCTAAATGCTCAACTACGCCGCGAGCTGATTATGGCGGCAATAGTAGTAATTATGGGTGTAGCGATAGTAGTAGCCATTTTTGGCTTAACTAAACAGGTCGCAACGCTATGAACTTTAGGGATATGACACCAGAGGAAAAAGCCTACTACGAAAAAATTAAGCAGCGCGAGGAAACTATCGACTACGTGCTAAGAGTTTTAACGGTAGTAGCAACAGCGACACTAATATCAACTATAATTATGCTTTTTGCATAGGAAAGGCAGGCATGAGCGAGGCAACAGCCTGCGACGGCAAGAGCGCCTTTAAGACGCGCCAGATAGCCGAGAGAATAGCTAGAGCCATGAACGCGCCTAAGAGGTCGCACAACCGGAAGGACACTGGACACGCGCCAGCCCATGTATATAGATGCCCATATTGTGGCGAGTATCATATCACGGGTCGCAAAAGCGTAAAGATTGAAGTAAAAGAGGGTTAAACCATGTCGAAAATTAGCGAACCAGAATATATGACTATCAAACAGCTACTAGCTAAAGGCTACGAAGGCGGCAAAGTCGCAGAGATTGTAGGACGCGGACGCGGAGTAGTTAGCCGCATAAACACGTCTACGAGCTATGAAGAGTTCATAAAACGCGGCAAGGCGACTCGAGCTAAGTATAAGAACAAGTACAAGACCCCAGTACCACTTAAGGCCCAACAACTACCGCTAGATACGCCTAAAGAGACCGAATTCGACTTAATATCAGGTATGGTAGATAAGATTGTGGCTTTACGAGACGATATAGAGCTATACATGGCTACCCCGACTTGCGGCACACGCGAGCGACAGAGAGATGCGAAAATGGCGCTAGTAAAGCTTGAAGAAGCAGCCATGTGGCTAACCTTCCACTGGTAACTATAA
>Ga0326513_10001979_pt1 | contig 15338 bp, 17 predicted proteins | sample 2_2465_0518_D_FD_203654 | JGI IMG/M metagenome (GOLD analysis project Ga0326513, IMG submission 203654) | Bovine rumen microbial communities from UC Davis, California, United States - 2_2465_0518 | ecosystem: Host-associated > Mammals > Digestive system > Stomach > Rumen | place: USA...
CTGCGTTCTGAACGCTCATCAAGTCGGCAAAGCGTTTTGCCTCTTTCATTGTCCAATTACTCAATTCCGTGTTGCTCATACGGATAGCGCGTATTATTAAAATTCCACCTCCAGACGTTCCATCTTCATACTGAATTGGCGTGAATCCATATAATCCCCAAGCGTCGACATCGCCTTTGCAAGCATCCGTGACCGCTGTCATTATTGCGTGTTCGTCATTTATCGGCGCGGGTTTTATTTGTATTTCGACGCCTGCTTCATACAAAATGCTATGAAGCGATGCCGTCGCTCGCATAAATCGGCGTACATTATCCGCGACTCGTCCCATCACATAATCGGGGAGTTGCGTCAAATCGAGGTTTATATGCAAATCGTAACAATGCAAAAGACTTGAATCGATAACATTACCGTTGTCATCAAATGCGATTGTGTCATCAATGGTAACACTCATGCCGGGGTAGATATATCGCATCAATGCTTTAACGGCTTCGATCGTCCCAAGCTTGCGGATATTCACAATCTGTTCAAACAAGAATTGGTTGCGATCCGCGCGCGGCAAATCGGGATAGTAATCCGCAGTGGAATATATTTTATATGCCGCTTGCAGATCATCCTCCGATAATGCCGCGATGCCTTCAAGCGTCCATGGCGATTCCAGCGCATCTTTGAAGCTGACGCGCTGTTTCATCCACGCATCAAGCGCGTTGCACGCGAACTCATAGCCCTCGGCGAAACGCGGCAAAAGTTTCATGGATTCGAGTTCTGAAAGTTTCATAATTCCCCCTTAAATCCAGTTCACCGTTGCATTATTCCACTGCGCCGAAATAATGAACTTTTTACCTACCCCTGGCTTGTGGTACGACGCGTTACTCTTGAACGTCGTGGCATACACGCCGTTTTCATCGGGCTTGCAAAGCAGGGCCTCTAACTCGGCTTCGATATATGGCGTGTTGAAATGTGTTAATAATTTCTCCCGATATTCTGCGAACACTCGCTCGAAATGGGCTTGCGCAAGCGAGATGCCGTCATTGTTCAGCGCCTGAAAACGTGTCTCGTAATAAATGACAATTCCGATTATGTTCAAATACTCGGCCTCCCCCTCGGTCACTTCAACATAATCGGTAACACATTTCACGGCATCCGAAGACAGATAATCGCGAATAATACTATTTATCATCATCTTGTAGGCCGTTGTCGCAATCGACGACACAAACAAAGTTTTAATCTTTACTTTTCCCGCCTCAAAACCTGTATCGCCGTCCCGTAAGCAATACACATCTGCAAGGATCCCGTCATAACCTTTTTTGGCCTCATACTCATAATACGACGCTGTGCCAACGGATAGCGCCTTGATACCTTCAAGAACATACGCACGAAAAGCGGCGTCGTTCTCAGGTGTATATTCTTCCATGGAATCGATCGCGCCCTTAGATGCGCTGCTCGCTATGAGTAGGACTGTGTCAGGCAGTTCGATCCCATCAGAGATCATTCCGTTATACTGGCTACCCAATTCGTCGCAGTACAAAAACAGACTTACCGTCGTTCCGTCACCGGGCAGCGATACCGGTGCGATATTCTTGAAATCAACATTTTGCGCGGTCGTCGCCACGATCTGCCCGACGTCAAGAACTACCGTCGATCCCGATATGCTTTCAAGCGCAATCGCCATACGTGACGCCGTAGCCCCCGGACGTGCAATCCCGAACGATGCAGCGATATTATCGAGAGCCAGACCTGTCGCGGTGTTAATGCTGACGGCATCCGCACCGCGTTTTATGGCTTGTTCAAACACGCGCAAAACATAAGCCGCGACTGACGAAAAAGCAAATTCCTCGGAGCCGATGCGCAACGTCTCGCCCGTTTGCTCGTAATACGCCGCCTTGAACAGATCAAGAATTTGCTCAGTAGTATATGGTATCAAGTCCGCCATCTATCTGCCCTCCACGCCACGGAATGTTATTGTATAACGGTATTGTCCAAGCGCAAAATCGCCCGCCGTAGACCGTCGCTCAATGGACACAGAATCCACATCCGGATAATACTCGGCGACCTGATTTTTCACCTCGCCATACGACAATCCGTACGGCGAGTCCACGTTGTTCAAGCCGTACCCACGAAAAAGCGGATGCTCACCTGGGCGACATAGGCCCAAATTACGAAGGCAATTTTGAATTTTAACACTCATATAACCTCCTACGTTTGCGTTCGGACTTCCGCTGTGCTCGGCGTGGACGGCAAGCGCGCCGAGGGCAAACTCACAGACACGCCGATTGCGCTAATGCTGCCCAAGCCATCAAGATCGATCGCAAATGACACGCTCTGAACGAGCACAAGTCCCATCGAACGACCATGCAGAACGAGCGTTCCCGTTTTACCCACCATATCTTCTAAATCATAAATTGCCTGAATGAAATCAGAACAATCAAAATGATTCAATGTGTATGATACCGTGTGCGTTTTGCCCTTCGTGAAACGTCGCCTGCGAATACTTTGCGGTGAGCCCGAATAATCATAACACCGCCGGTCTGATACTTCCAACGCCGCGCCGACGTCGTAGCCTGATTCATCCGGGAAGGCGTGTTCCACGTCCTTTATGATAATTCCGTTTTTCATATCATTCCCCCGGTTCCGGTGTCATCGTAGGCGTGCCAGTCGTTCCACTGCACGGGCCTTCCGGGCTCATTAGCATATCTCCCGCGCGGTGAAGGTGGTCATGTAGCGATATGTCACCCGCTTTGCACTCATTCGCTTGCACTGTACCGCTAACTGTGATACTATCACCGAACTTTTTTTGAAAATCACAAGTATCAAAGCCAACAAGCAACGCGCCGAAACCTATTGTAGGGTCTAACACGCCGAAAAAGCGGCTCCCCGCTGCAATATCGCACTGTCCCTGCCTATTCATGTATGGAAGGTAAAACGTCCCCTCAATAGCCTCATCATGCTCTAAACGCGCCTCGCACGTGTTGCCATCAACAGATTTTACGATAAAAAAGCCTACCATGTCGCCCTCGCATCAATGAATGAGCGCCCGAACGAGCCGCGTCGAACAGCCTGCCCTAGGCTCTGCCCTGTGGTCTGATTGCCCGCCATATTGAATGTCTGCGTGAAGTTCTGAACGACCTGCGCGGCTCGCCCGCTTCGTGCATAATCCAACGGGATCTCGAGCTCCGGCCCTCGCTCGCCTACGATCGAACGGCCAAACGCGATACCACCATTCGATTTCTGCGTCGTGGAACGGCTTTCATCCGTGGGACGCTTTTTCTCGCCACTGAAAAACTCGCCAACGCCAGCGACAGCGGATGCGACGCCTTTCCCAATGGTAGCCCCAAGAGATGCTAGATCGCCCAAGCGATTCGCGAGCCATTCGACAAGACCAACAAGCGCATCCGCCAACTTGTCAATCGTACCGTTGTCGATGAGCGCGGCGAGCTTGTCCATGAGCTTTGAGGCAATCGGAACAAATTTGCGCAACAACTCATCTTTTTTGAGCTGCATTTCACGCAGTTTCATAGCCGTTGTCTCCGCCGACGTTGGTAGAGTGGTCATGCCACCTTTGCCAACAACATTCGACAAAGATTCCGCGTCAATGGAGGCAATACCGCGTCGAACGGCGTTCTTGTCCTGTGCCCGCCAAACGTACGCATCCCATTTGAACGCCTTCAACTGCTCGCCGAGGTCTTTGGACGGATCAGCCTTGCGCAGGAACGCGTTTAACGCTCGTTCCATTGCTTCCTGATTTCCCGCAAAGGCGGATGATCCCTGCAAAGCCGCGTACGCCGTAACGTACTGCATTTGACTCCACCGATTTCCGCCGAGACGGCTACGACGCGCTGCGTCCATGGCGTCGCCAAGGTTCACGCCCGTCTTTTGCTGCAATAGACGCAAGCGCTCATTTAGACGCTCGTACTCTTTGCCACGTCGGCCTTCCCGTGTCGATGCCTGGAACAACGCAGCCGCGCCGGGAAATTCAAGCTCTGCCTTGGCGGCTGTGACTACATCCTCGTTCGTGAAGCCTTTGAGCGTCGTTGTCACACGATTCACCGCGTCCACAATCGCGTTGGCATCCGCGCCCGTCTCTATGCGCATCCGTGTGAGCAATTCCCGCCGGTCTCTCTCCGAAAACGGGCCTTTCATACGGCGCATAACGGCTTCATCCTCCACGAAGCGATCCGACGCGCTCACCGCGCCAGCGATCCCCGCAGCGGCAAGACCACCAATCGCCGCGCCCGCCTTCGCGCCACCTTTGAGCGCCATGCTACCGACTTTTTTGAGCGCTTTGTAACGGCCTTCAGTCGTTTTCAAGCTCGCGATAAACTCTTTTTGCTTCTTTATCCGCTCAGTTATGCCCTTGAGGTCTTCTTTAAGAAGCGTTTTGAGCGTCTTACGCTCCCTTGTTTCCGCTTTGAGCTGTTCCTGGTTCTGCTTGGCTTGAAGTCGCAAGAGCTTATTCTTGGCTTTGAGCTGTGCGAGTTCTTCATCCGTGCCCTCGATGACAGTCTTTTGGAGCGCGCGAAGCTCAGCCGCTTCGTCCTTCGTCAAGTCAGACCGCTCTTTGAGCGCCTTAATGCGTGCACGATCGGCCTTTCCCTGCTCTGTCATGGAGTAGTTAATTTGCGTCGCCTGCTTGCTCAAATCATCCAAGAGCGCTTTAACGCCCTTGTCATACGTGGCAAGCTGTTTCGACACATCATTTCCCGCTTTTGCGGATTCTGCTATACTACGTTTCAGCGCATTGAGCGACTTCGCGGCGTCATCAAACTGCATGTTCGACGCCTCTTGACGCATCCCCTTCAAGCCCTTATTTATTTGGGCAAGCTCAAGGTTAATGCGGTCTGCATTCTCTAACTCAATCGAAACGTTGTAAGATCGCAGGTCACTCATATACACACCTCCAAAAGGATGCTACACCATGGACGAAATTCTACACGAAATCACGCCAAAAGACAAGGCGCGAATACTTCGGAAAATCTACAAAGTCGCGTCGAAAAAAGCCGACGTGCTCGCAAAGATAAAAGGCCGTAGGCTCTCCGGAAAAGCCGTCAAGCCATTATTCAAAACGCGGGAACATGGGCGCACCATGGGCGTATTCGGAGCGTATCAAAATCCGGTCAACCTGCCTACGATATTCACAGACCTTCCCAGTTCGCGCCGAGTACCTTGCACGCCTCACCGCGTGAAGCTCGATAGTGGCAAATGGGTATTCACCAAATCGAACTCTGACAACCGCCGAGCACTTCCTGCACAAGGCATAGACGTGTATAATGCAGATATTCGAGACGCCTTCACGCCGGGGAGCGTATCATTCTTTTTCGGGAAAAACAGAAAACAGGTCTTTGCGATAGACCGGAAAACACATAAAATTATGCCTGTGGCTACCACGTGGAGTATGCCGGACACAATATCAGAATCCGAATGGGACGCTCTACTCGGCGAAGCCGCCGACGAAGTTTTGCAAGGGGAGGAACTGCTATGAGTTTGAAAAATCTAATTGCCACCGACATCAAAAGTGTATTTCTCGGCGACGCCGAGGATTATGGCGAAGCACTGAAAATCGGAATATCATCCAGTAACGTTGTCAACACGTTTGGCTCGCTGCAAAACAATCTCATCGACAACAACACTGGCACGAATCCGCCACAATCTTATGCATGGATGCTTCTCGTTCCAACGATGGACATATCGGAATTGCACATCCGCGTCGGCCAAACGATTTATATAAACGATACCGCGTACAAGGTCACAACCATTTCCGATGAAATGGGCGTCAGCAACATCGGCTTATTGAAAGGGAACTAATTATGGAAACATTATTCGACGCAACATCTGTCATTCATGCAATTTGTAATTATCTCGAAACGGCTTTCCAACAATACAAGTGGTCTGGCTTCTTGTTCAAAACAACGGATAACACCGCCGAGGCAAAACTTGCAACGCCGAGGGTGTACCGTCTTGTCTGCCCACCAGATGAAATCAATGAGAGCGGATTCCCCGTTTGCGTGCCATCCGTCACCGTCATGTTATCTTCGTCAACGCTGTCCACTGCGGGCGAAATGTCGCTGCGCATTGAACTCCACACCGCGCTCGTTTCCCCATCGGTCGCCGACGCCGAAAAAGCTGTCCCTGATCCTGAGCACGAAGGGCAGTACGTCATCGATGAGAACACTGAATACACACGGGAAAACGCGCAACGGGAACTATATCAATCCTGCATCCTATTCACGTCGCGAATTGCGCGCATCCTTCGCGCCTCGCCTTTCTCGCTCGGCGACATCTCCATTACGCCGCCTGAACCTTCGCTGCCTGATTTCCCATTCATTACATCACGCATCGACACAAGCTATGCACAGGTGCTCCCCAAAGCGGTATGCACTGAGACTGAGACGGACATAAACACATTCATCAACGAATGGTTATGACAAAAAAGCCCACAGGACTCTGTGGGCTTTCATTTTACCAGGCGCCGATATTATTCAAAACGCGCTTCAAAGACACAATCGACGTTGGGCAAAACATACTTGCCGTCGCTGTTCTTAACCTGCTTTACGCCATTGACATAATACCCATCGAACGACACACCCGAGGTTGTGGTCGTGGCATCCGCGATCGTGACCGCGCTACCGCCGAGCTGATTGCTGAGGTCTGCGGGAAGCGTCGCATTCTCATCATCGGACTCAAACTCAACGCTGATAACCGGGCCAACTGCGCCGCCGGAAATCTCATTGCTGTTCTGCGCGTCCATCGTGATCCAAGTCCAGTTACGCCACGGTGCAGGGAGCGGACGCGATTCCATGCGAACGGACACGCTCTGATTGCGAAGGTCAATGAACTGAGAACCGATGATCTTACCGCGCATCTGTCTGAAAGCGTCGCTATTGACATCTTCAGAAATGACCGCAACGGGATCGCAAAGCACACAACCGCCGCAAAGCGTGTGACCAATTCCACGATCGAGGACGCACACGAAGCCTTTGGGAAGGTAGTGAACCATGCGGCCGTTCTCATCCTTGTACCCACCGCCATAGACAACGATGTCAATGGGATAGCCGAGGAAGACGCAGTCGGCAACTTTGCGAGCGCCTGAATAATCATCGCCCGTCAAAACGCTCTTTTCGGAATGGTACGTCTTGAAGAACGCCTGGTATTTCTCATCGAGTGCAAGAAGCGCATAGGCTTCAGGACTGATAAGAAGGATGCGCGGATCACCACCATGAATGGAGAGTGCCTGCACCATTGCACAAATGTCATCGTACGGCGTTGCGCCACTCTGTCCCCACGCATTGGCAGGAAGGTAACGCTGCTGATTGCCCGTCGAATCGTCATAGAACTTGATTTCGATAGGAACTTCAGTGGGATCGGTCGGCGATTTAGGCATCGTCCCTTCAATAGCGTTATTTAACAAAACGCTCACGCACAACTGCTCAATCTTGCGAGAGACACGCTCGGCCGCGCGGGCCGCAATAATGCGCTTGTAGTCCTGGAACGCGATCGCACGATTGCCCTTGGCATTATACATAAGGGACTCGAAAAGCTGTCGATCCCTGTCCGTAGGATCAATAGAGACTTCAAGACCACAACGAGGCGGCTCAACGGCCGTGGCTTTCCACGTCACGACGTTTTCATTCTTGTAGCCTTTCGACACCATCGGAGCAACGCCAAAATCCCCTTCGTCAAGGTCGAACAATACTTCTTTGGTCACGAACTCATCTTCGCTGCCAGTGGGGAAAAAGACTTCCTGAAGAAGTTTCGCTTTCGGCGCTTCAATCAGGTAAGTTTTCGCCTGAGTTACGGTGGATGTTACAGAAATAGTATTAGCCATAGTTCACCTCCTTATCGAATATAATCGGATACATTTACGCGTTTCGAGAAATCAGCGAGTTCCTCAACTTGCTGAGAATGCGCTTCAGGTGCGTTTTCGTCGCTCTGTTTAGCCGCGCTCGCCGTCGGACGAAGCAAGCGGGCATAGAGAGAGTTAAGAAGCGCGCGCTTTTCATCATTCGAGCCGCACTCTGCCATTTCGTCATCCTGCTTTTTCCCCTCGCCTTCAAGCACAGCCAAACGATGTTCGATCTCATCGAGGCGATTCACAACGGCCTCCATGACATCTTCCATCGAGCGGTCTTCGGCCTGAGCGGGGGCTTCCTCTTCTTTCTTCTCCGGCGCTTCCTGTGTAAAAGTCACGCTGGTCTCTTCGGCTTTCACCTTCGTCTCTTCCATAGTCACTCCTTTGCGCACACCGTAGCACGCGGCGACCCTCGCCCGTGCAAGGCTTACGCTCTCATCGTTATTGTCAATATATTCCGCAAGACCAAGCGACACCGCTTCATCTGCATTTATCCACTTGTCTTCTTTCAGATCCTTTTCCGAGTATTCCGGAAAATGGAGATGAATTATATTAAGCTGGCTTTCGTTTGCCCGTAAAATACCTTCGTCGATAGTGTCTAAAAAGGCATTATACGCGCTATGAATCATCAGCTGCGAGCCACGCGCCATGCGGATACGATCACACGCGAGCGCGACATCGGACGCTGCGCTGGCGCAAATCCCATACACATCCGCCGTAAATCGGATACCACGCGAACGTGCGTTCAGAATCATTTGCCCGATACCTGTACCCACAAAGCACAAGCCGCCATGGGACAAAATTGTAACATACGCGTCAACGCCGTCAGGTATCGTATTAAGCCACTTTGTGAAGTCAAGCGCGACTTCCTCAAATATATCAGCTATGATATAAAATTCATGTTCCCGCATTTACTACCTCGCCATTCGCTTTGTGCCCAAACAACGCTTCCGCTGCTTCGTCACGTGTGATAAGACCTGCCTCAATGGCACGTAGATAAAAATCAATTTCTTTGTTCGGATCGAGTGTGAGCGGACTGTCGTTCGACAACCATTGTGATTCAAACGCAATCAAATCCGCTATATCGGGATCACTGACAATCTCGCTCAGAAAGACACGGAAAACAGGTCGCAAGAACTGTTCAACCAATATGCTACGATACTGACGAACCGTGTGATTGAACGCACTGCACGCGCCCTTGACTGCGCTAAAGTTCGCGTCAAACCGACCGCTCAAAACCTGCTCCGGAATACCAATCGCCGCGCCCATCATACGAATTTGATATTCACAGAATTGTATAAATCCCGTATGCGGCGCGGTCGGCGACACGAATTTAATGTCCTCGCCGTCGCTCAAATGTCGCGTTTGTCCTGGCTTGATATAGTGCGCTTTGTCCACAATGCCAAACAAGCCTGTATCACCCATTGGCGGAACCCACGCAAAGTCCTTGCTCGGCTCTGCTTTCTCGCCCTCGGTAGGCGGTACAAGCGGCGCATCCAAATCACGAACGGTCAATCCAGCGAACGGATTGATTGTAGGATTCGTGTTTGTCGTAATAATCAGCGACATGTTTGTCTGCAAGATCGCCATCTGCGTCTCGCTCTCGCCATACGCATAGCACGACCAAATCTGTGATATAATTGGCGCAACCAAAGGAAGGCCGCGCACTTGGTCCGGACGCTCTTGCATGAACACATGAAGCACCATAGGCAAACCGTCATCGCCCATATACTCGGCGCGGTCGTACGTTTCCTCGCCTTTCGAGGCGTCGCACACATAGCACGCAACGGGCTTGCCGTCTTCGAGCTCGATGCCGTCAATGATGATATTGCCATTGGGCAATTCAACGACGTTATCCACCTTTCCGAACTCTTTGGGCGTTCGAATGCAATCGGGCTCTTTGGCAATCCAGCCGTGTTCCTTCCGAAACAGCCAGCACTCGCCACTTACGAGAAATGTGCGAAACACCAACTGCTCAAACTGCGTGAATGTCTTGATACCCCTGGCATCAAACCACGTCGTGGACGCGATGTCTGCCCACCGCTCCTCTAGGCCGCTGCCCGAATAATCGAGCCGCGTGGACCGCTTTGGCGCGGCGTATCGAATCCCGCTACCCACAACACCGCCAAGCATGACGCTGTGGAACGCACGCGCCACATCGGACACGCAGTCAAGGTAACGTGCACGCTCAACGATCGTCTGACGCGACCGCATATCAGAATTGGCGTCTTTTGAGCGTGCAAAGAATCCGGCCATCGCTTGCGATGTGAACGATCCGGCATTTGCATTGAATCCGTCTAAATTGGTATCACCTCACTCAAAAGAAAAATGGGGGAATAAGGAACTGTGGGTCTTGATACGTGTATGTCGATGTATCGCGAACCGGACGTCCACTCAACATCGCCTCAATCTCGTATATCTCTCTGTCAATATCCCGCAACGCTGCGCGCATATCGCCGAGGGACGAACGGGAACGCGTCACGCTGCGATTGCCGAGCGAGTAGCTAACCACAGATGCGCCGCTCATAAGTTCCAGGATCGCTTTGTTCAACGCGTCCCTAAACTCATAGAGCCTCGCCCTGTCCTGCATTAGCTTTTCCCTTAATGTCCTTGGCGCTTCCATCGTTCCCTCCACTTAAGATTTGGCCGCCACGCGGGCGGCCTCCTTTTTGGGGCTCGCAAACAGGAGAAAACCCTACCCCAAAAACCTATTAACGTCAGCGCGATAATCTACGCCATCCACGATGAGCTTGCCAGTGGCACGGTCAACGTCGTACGCCTGGTATCCCGTAGAATCTTTCTTCGAGATCGACACACAGTTCATCGTGTAATCCGCGGTAGAAGCCGAGCCGAGCTCCTTCGCGCCATCAGGGACAGCCGCCACATATCCCGCAGCAAACACCGTGAAGCCGACGGCGGTCTGCGTCTGGTTCGGCCAAACGATATTCTGAACCCACGAAATACGCCATCGTTTCAACCCCGGGCCGACAAGCCGACGCGTCTTAGGATTGTCGCACTCCAATGCCGCCGTGACCTGGATGTTTCCAAGACGCGTGGTATCAGGAACGGACAACGTTCCCATAAACTGAACGTCAGCGCTCTCGAATTCAAGCGCGGGAAGCGTGACCGCCACGTCCACCGCCGACGGCTCACTGTTGCTCTGCCATTTATCGTCGCACTCGTAGATGGATGTTCCAGTGACCTGTGTATATCGTTCAATCTGTTTAAGCATAACCCACCTCCATTACGCGGCAAGCAGTACTGAGTATCCCTCGGACGTAAACACGATTTTGAGATCGATGTAACGCGCAGGCGCAGTGACTGTGAGAATGTTCGTGAAATAGAATTTACCGCTCTGGATAGTCTCAACCGTGTTGTCATCCGAACGAAACTCGCACTTGGGATAGCCGAGGAGCGCGCCTTGCGATTTGAGGTAATCAAGGTATCCCTGCTCCTCTGCCAGGATCGCGTTACGAAGCGAGAGATCAAGCGGCGCGTCTATGGCATTACGCCATATTTGCTGGAAGCGATTGCCGAGCATGAGCAAAACCCGGATGGTGCTAGTGAAACGACTGCGTTCGTCATCCACCCCCGTCGGCGACAACGCAGCGGTGCCATCGCCCCACGTGTAGTACCTGCCCGCGCCAACATTGATAAACGTCGTGATCCCAGAGTCTGCAAGCTGCGTCGCCGTTTCCTCTGGCATAACAAGCGGCGCGGTCTGGTCGTCAAGCAAATACATTCCGCTCATCGCAGCCGCCGAGAGATTGCCCTGTGTACGAATCGGGATGTTGTTAAAGTCCGCATCCGCGAGCGCCATAAGGCACGCAACGTAGATGTTCGCAGCAATGTATTCATTGCCAAGTTTCACATGCGGCCAACATGGGATGCCCCGTTCGGAGCTACCTCTCTTGCGCGACCTCACATTCACGGCATTGACGATGTGCGTCCCTTCAATGACTTCATCGACGTTCTCTACGACCTGGTACAAGTACATGCAGTCCCAGTGCCCATTGATCTTCGTGCAATTAGCCTCTACCGCTTCGCGAACGTCGCTCTCATCCGCGAAGATCGTGGGGACGATCAGCGAAGGAACAAGGCCGAGCTTCGGATATACTTTCTGGATCGCATAAAGGCCCGTCTGCTCGGTCGCGTCGCCGATCATGTCACTCATGTCAACATCCGTAGACACCGCGCCAACACCGACGCTAATGAACACAGCCTGTTTAATGTGGCAACGCTCGAACGCAACACGCGCGGCGGTAGCAAGCCCATCGCTGCCCAACGTCGTACTCGCTCCAAACTTTGACTTGAAATCTGAATAAGACGAAATAAGTTCGGGCTCGTTCGCCGTGCCCGATGCGGAATTGCCCACAAAGACAAGCACCGTCTCCGTCGAGACGGGCGTCAAGGCCTGCGAGCTTAGAAGCTCTGAATCTACGCCATAATAACTCATGTCAACCACCTCCGGCATGAATGATGTTAATCACCTCAATGATGTCCCTTATGGGCATCCTGTACAAGTCAAGCATTGAACAGTGATAGGTTACGGACAGAACCACGAGCTCTCGTGGCAAGTCCCTTCAAGCCGTGAGGTATTCGTCGAAGCATTCGTCCGAAAGCTCAAGCGTGTCACGCATCGACAAGCGCACGCAATCTTCAACCACAAGCCCCTTCGTCCCTTTCACCGCTGCAACCCACGCAAGCGCGATGCGCAAGCCATTGTCTAACTTGGGAGATACGTTGTCGCTTGCACTCACCTCACCCATCATAAGCCGGACTCGGCGCACCGTCGAAAAGTCGCCAAATGATAAGCTATCCCAATCGAGATTTAACACTTCAATCGTTTCGCCCGCGCCTGTGATGATAGGCTTTTTGAGCTTGTATTCCGCCATGTTCGCACTCCCTACAACGGCTTCAAGCGCTTGCGATGCGCTCTCGGCAGCTCCGTTGGCTGTGCCTGCGCCTGTACAGGCATACTCGTACTACTATCCGATTTTATATTACCCGCATTTTCCACGTTCTGCAACGCTTTTTGTTCGTTTTGTACATCTTTTTTCGGCGTTTCATGCGGCTTTTCATCCTCAATCCCGCGCTTTGTCGTTACCGATGGGAGCTGGCACAGTGACAAACGCACCGATTCCGCGCCTGCCATTGCGTACACCATGCAGTCTAACGCCTCGTTTCGTCGCCCTGCCTTCACGCGATAGAGCGAGATGCCGTTCTTCGTCTCGTACTTTTCCTCACTGGTGAGCTGTTCAAAGAAGTTCTCATTCTGGTTCAGGTCCGGAACGGCCGAAAAGTACAGGCCGCAATCCCTGTTCTGGATGACCTCGCCAAGACGGTAGTACAGCAAGTCTTTGCAGTAGCGCGTATTAACCCAGGTCAACGCGATACGGCCCGCGCCGTTGCCCACCGAGTTAAGCGCTCGCCGTTGCACGCGGTCAATGATCTGTCGTTCTTCCTCTGCCATGCGGTACGAACGCCCGCGAACCGGACGCACGTACGGGCTTTGCAGTGCAAGCGCATAAACCGACATCGTGGCATGGCCGCCTGCGTCTATCATGGTAAGGCCAATAGGCAACGAGCGGCCGTCCACCGTCTTGAACACCGTCTGCCCAATGTACGCTTTCAACGCTTCCCACACCGTCGAATCATTGATCACATCGCCAAAAAACACACGATGCTCTATCACCGCACATTTGAGCGTATCGACAGAATATCCCGCAACTACCATCTCAAATCGATTGTCCTGTGTGTCCACGCCCGCAACAGTGAAGGCAACCCATTCGGGCAGTGATTCCCGGTCGTACATAAGACGCCGTGACAATAGTCCGGTGAAGTCGGTTATCGCAATCGAAGGCGGCTCGTACGGCTCGCCAACAGTGACATTACGCCAAGACCTAATAGCGGGAAGCCCAATCGCTTCCGCTTGCCGTCGCTCCGCCTCTATGCTGTCCCATGTGTACGCCGAGTGCACAAGGGGAGCCGTCACTTTGAACGACCTCGCTATTCGCCCGTTTTTGTCACTGTACGGCGTTTTGTTCTCAGGCGGTGCGTACCCATGTTCAAGCTCAATTACGTCTCTCTCGGCGTAAACCTGTCCACAGAACGGGCACGCATAAACCGGCGTGCTCCCCGTGAAGTCAATGTCATCAAAATGGACTGGCATCCACGCGCCACACGCCGAGCACTTCACCGACCACACCTCGCACGTTCCTAAGCTGTAGTACTGCGTGATACGCCCATCGGGAATCGTCGGCGTCGATGTCATTAACGTCATAGAATGTCGATACCTCAACGTGCGTTTGATTGCCAGTGTCACCGGATCGCCTTCGCCGTCAAGCTCCCTGGCATACCTGTCCACTTCATCCAGGCACAAGAGCTGAATTGGCGTCGATGCCAAAGCCGACACACTCTTGGCGCTGCCTGCGATAAGGTTCGCACCGCTCGCCAGCGCGATATTGAAGTTCTCCGAACTCACATCCAACACGCCGGACGTCTGCCCTTTTTGCAACGAAGGCACTTTGGCGAAGTCACGCAAAGCAGGTTTAAGCCTGTTCTTAACCAATCGCCGCGCCGAGTGTTCTGTGTCAAGAAGCAGCATCGTGTTTGCCGGATGATACACAGCCTGATGGCACAACACCGCGATGATTGCCGTTGTCTTGGCACTCTGTGCCGGTGTGCTTATCACGACACGGCATGTCGTGTACACTTCGCCCGCTGCCCTGGTGGGCTCTCTCATCCACGGCGTCTCGCTATACCGCAAGCGCCCAGAGTCGCGCAGAATAATGTTCTCCTCGGCCCATTCGTCCACCGTCTTTGCCGCCAAATGCGCGAAGCACGGGATTGAATACATATCAGTCTCTGCTGGCATACGCTCGCACCTCCCTCTTGCTTCGATGGGATCCCGTTGCCATCGCGTCCACTTCATCCGCCGACTTCAATTCGACTCTCACCTTGGAAAGCTCCACAAGCAATTCCTCAATAACCTTCGCGGCCTTTTCCGTTTGTGCCGCGTCAAGGTGACAATGATCCCGTAGAGTATGTGGCAATCGTTCAATGGCATCGTGCACAATCTTAATCACGGCCGAGAATTGATCGACCGCCGCGTCCTTGTAGCATAGCAAGTCACGACGCCGCTGCAAGGCTATGTTCTCATTCGTCGCCTTGCACTCAAGGATTGCCACATCGGCGCGTAGCTTACGCAGTTTGAGTTCTTCAGTCTCATCACGTATCGCCGAGCGTTCGGCGAGACGCGCCGCTCTATCCGCCGACGCGGCTTCGTACGCATCCGCCGTTTGCTTTTTTACCGCTGCTACCGCGTCGATGGCTTCGCTTGTCGATACCGCGATTGTTTTCTTTGACCGCGTTGTCTTGGCGGTCTTTGTCTTCGTATCTTTAGGCATTGTTCGCCTCCCTTAACTAATGTCCCTTAAAGTTACGCCCTTTTTTGCGAGAAAAGGCGCTCGCACGAAATGTACCATGAGCTCTG
>Ga0326513_10001982_pt1 | contig 15335 bp, 17 predicted proteins | sample 2_2465_0518_D_FD_203654 | JGI IMG/M metagenome (GOLD analysis project Ga0326513, IMG submission 203654) | Bovine rumen microbial communities from UC Davis, California, United States - 2_2465_0518 | ecosystem: Host-associated > Mammals > Digestive system > Stomach > Rumen | place: USA...
TCTCTGCCGTGACGATATCAGTTACCTTCATTAAAATGTCAGAAGGTGCTTTCTCTACTACTTTGCACTTCCTCGCATTCAGATCCAGCGTCCTTAAGTGTTCACATAAGATCACGCCTGTTGTCTTCGTTCTTGAATCAAGAGAAACATGAAGAGGAAACTTGTTGTCGGTATTTGTAATCGGGCAGACGACGGCAAGCTTCGTCCGCTTGTTAAACTCATTGTTGCTGATAACTATCGCCGGACGGAAACCCTGTTGTTCGTGTCCTGTCTTCGTATTAAAACACACCTTGATAATGTCGCCCTGCTTTACCATACTTCTCTTCCCTCAGGAGCATCCCATATAAATTCAACGGGTTCGTATTCACCCTTGAAGCCTTCAAAGAGTTCCACGATGTTTTTCCTTTGTGCCGGACGTGAGCGCTCGATTATTATCTTGCCGTCTTCGATGAAAAGATCGACCATCTCATCTTCAGACCAGCTGAGCTCGTTAAGATAATGCTTGGGAATCCTTATTCCCTGGCTGTTTCCCCATTTCTGGATAGTAATGGTCATATTCGTGCCTCCTTCGAGATGTTTATACAAAGTATATACACAATAAACCGGTATTTCAAGTCCTTTTCCTTTGACCTTTGGGCGATAGTTTTATAATATAAGCCTGATTAACCCGGGGAATCGTTTTATATGAAGAGCTATTTCTTTAAAGTTTTACTTTGGATTGCAACTACTGCGCTCATAATGCTCGGACTGCCGTGGCTCGCAGTCACTTTTTCAGACAACATGAGCGGCATGATCGTAAACCTCATCCTTTTCTATGCGATCGATCTCCTTTATGTGATCGTAATGGGCGCCTGCGCCGGACAGAATCTCAAGGGTTACTGGTATCTTCCTTTAGGATGCGCAGGGCTTTTTCTTCTCGGCATCTGGCTTTATCTGTCCAAAGATCTGTCGCAGTTTTATTCTTACGCAATCGTCTATCTGGCGCTTGGCATGGTCTCGATGTTCATCTCATTTTTCTTCAAAAAGAGGATCCGCACAAAGTACTGAAAGCTTAGTGCAACATTTCCATTTTCTGTCTTGTATATATGATGTCAGGCATGACGGAGATAACATTTATCTCTGTGTTTTCGGATGATCACAGATCTTCGAAAAGCATTGCCGCCGTATCTTCAGCGCTTTTAATTGCCTCCTCTGTGTCCATGGTTGGAACAACGAGAGGAACTATCCTCTCAAACCCTTCCTTAAGACACTCTTCATAACCACTCCCAAGCAGGCCCGTGATCCCATACACGGGCTTGTTCTTTTTCTTTGCAAGTAAAAGGACCTTATACGGTGCTTTGCCGTTCACGGTCTGGCTGTCCATCCTGCCCTCGCCTGTTATGACGATATCAGCTTCACTGATAAGCTTTTCCGCACCGGTTATTTCCATCACGATATCCGCACCTGACTTAAGCTCTGCACCGAAGAAATTCTTTAATGCAAAACTCATTCCGCCGGCAGCACCCGTGCCCTCTTCAAACGGATCAAAGCCAGATATCTCTGCAAAGTTTTTAAGCCACTCATCCATTTCAATACATGCTTTCTCATCAGCACCTTTCTGCGGCCCGTAAACACGGCTTGCGCCGTCAGGTCCGCACAAAGGATTGGTGACATCGCTTGCGACCGTTATGTCTATATCCTTTCCGATGAGGTCTGCTGTATCGACTTTGCATAAATCTTTAAGACCTGCCGCGCCCTGTTTTATATCATTGCCGTCTTTATCCGTAAGCTTCGCACCCAGTGCCTGAAGCATGCCTGCCCCGCCGTCATTTGTGGCGCTGCCTCCGATGCAGATAACCAGTCTTTTGGCGCCGTTTTCCATAGCATCTTTCATCAGCTCGCCGACACCATATGTGGTCGTTAAATTAGGGTTGCGCTCTTCCTGTGAGATCAAGGTCAGGCCCGCAGCTTTTGCCATCTCAATGTATGCGGTATCTGTTTTGGGATCGAATATGTATTCAGCTTTTATCTTTGCTCCAAGAGGACCTGTGACAGTTAATGTTTTCGCGATGCCGCCTATATATGGAGCAATGGAATCAATGGTTCCCTCGCCGCCGTCAGCAAGCGGGAGCACCGTAACTTCAGCACCCGGGTGAGACTTTAAGATGCCGCGCTTAACGGCGTTCCCTGCCTCAAGAGAAGTAAGACTTCCTTTGAATGAATCCATTGCGACTACGACTTTCAAGGAGACCTCCGGATCAGAAAAAATGCTTGCATCAGGAATATAACATGTGCGTTTTTCTTTTTCAAAATGTATCATTAGTGTATATGAACGGAGGTACTTAATATGAGCAGAGTTGATTTCGGTGCACACCCCATTATGCTTCCCCAGCCGGTACTTATCGTCGGCACTTACGATGAGAACGGTGTCCCCAATGCGATGAATGCAGCGTGGGGAATCACGACGGATTTCAAAGAGATAACCATCAGCATGTCCGAGCATAAGACGACCAAGAACTTCGCCATTACAGGCGCATTTACTGTCAGCATGGGCACGGAAGACCAGGTCGTTGCATGCGACTATGTCGGAATCGAATCAGCAGACAAGGTGCCCGACAAGTTCGCAAGAGCGGGCTTCCACGCCACAAAGAGCTCCTTCGTTAATGCTCCTCTGATCGACGAACTTCCCATGGCGTTGGAGTGCAAAGTAAAGAGTTTTGAAGACGGCATCCTGATCGGCGAGATCGTAAATGTATCAGCTGATGAGAGCGTAATCACCGACGGCAAGATCGACCCCAAGAAACTTAAGCCCATCGCATTCGACCCGTGTAACAACGCCTATCTTGCAATGGGTGACAAAGTCGGTAATGCGTTTAAGGACGGAGCCGCATTGAAGTAACCATAATATTAGCTTTACGGACACATTACCTTCTCGTTAGCATGCGCATAGCAGATGCTTTTTGGCGAGTAACTTAGAACCTTGTCCCAGTCAGCCTTAAGTGCAGCGTTATCAGCATACGCTGCAAGATATTCATATGGCTCAAGATCACCTGCAAGACATATGCCTTCATCCAGCATGACGCATATGCTGTCCTCACTGTGGCTCGGCGTGGAAATGATCTCTCCGTTAATTCCCATTTTCGCGAGAAAAGAACGGGACTCTGCTGAAGATAGCACGACAGCCTTACTCTCATCTACCGGAACATAATGAAGATCAGGCATCCTCGCGAAAATCGGATCTGAATAGTGCACTGATCCAAGTTGAGGTTCCATAACGACCAGCTGTACTCCCTGAGACATCAGTTCACTTGCAAGTCCGCAGTGATCAGGATGGTAATGCGTGCACAACAGATATGTGATGTCGGACACCTGAATTCCCTGCGCCTTAATTGCCTTATAAAACGCAGGCAGCGTACCTGCAAAATCGGTATCAACAAGAAGGCCCGCACCCGTGCCCTTTATAAAAAATGTATTTGTATTTCCGTATCTGATCTTAATTAACATGAATATCCCCGAAAATTGATAACCCCCATTATTATAGGTCCGCTCCGGAAAAGCGGCGGCTTAAAAACTGCACAAATTGAGGGACGGAAAATGTTCAGATTTGAATTAGCACTCTCACCTTGACAGTGCTAATCAGGGGACTATAATGCAGTTAGAACAAGGAACGAAGATCGATAGATCAGACCTCCGCTCTAATGCTCGGATAACAACGATCAAAGGAGATGATTATTATGTTGATGTCCGGATTATTTGGAGAAGATTTGTTCGATGAGTTTTATGGCTTACCTACACAGCGTGAACTTGCCAATATCGACAAGCACCTTTACGGAAAGAACGCGAGAAACCTCATGAAGACCGATGTCCACGAGACCGATACTGATTATGAGATGGATGTTGATCTTCCGGGCTTCAAGAAAGACCAGATCAACGTCAAGCTTGAAGACGGCTACATGACCATCAGCGCGACCAAGGATCACGACACCGAGAAGAAAGACCAGCACGGCAAGATCATCCGTCAGGAAAGATATGCCGGCAGCATGCAGCGAAGCTTCTATGTCGGTGATTCAGTTCAGGTCGAAGATGTTAAGGCCAAATTCGAAGACGGCGTATTAAGACTCAGCATTCCGAAGAAGGAATTAAAGGAACTGCCGGGAAATAACACTATAGCCATCGAAGGCTAATGAAGCATAAGGAACAATTACTTGAATCAAAGGGACTGTCTCACAACGGATGAGACAGTCCCTGATTTTTTTCTGTGAATCAAGATCGGATCCGAGGTTTGCTGCAATATGAGGGGCGCGAAAAAAACTACAGCCGCAGCATATGGAGACAAAACCTTTTTCGCGATGTGACATCAGCCTTTTATGGCTTCAACTACTTTAATATCAGCAGGCAGCCACTCAACGCTTCCCAATTCATTCATGGAAAGCCACTTAGCTGCTTCGTGTTCAAGAAGTTCGATGTGTGAATCGTCTTTAAGCTCGGCCCAAAAACACTGCATCGAGAGGTGGAAATCAGTGTAGTCGTGCTCTACGGTGACGAGAAGATCTCCGACCGTGATATCGGCATTCAGTTCTTCCTTGATCTCGCGGGCAAGCGCCTTCTGGGGAGTCTCCCCTTCGTTTATCTTGCCGCCGGGAAATTCCCACCCGTCCTTATATTCACCATAGCCGCGCTGGGTCGCCAGGATCTTTCCGTCTTTCCTGATTATCGCGGCTACAACATGTATCGTCTTCATAAATAAACTTGTATCTCCATCTTCCGGATTTGTATCATTTTCGACAGGTCAGCTGACACCTGTACGTAAATCGTACAGTAATCAGGTTATTTTACTGTACGTTTTAGGTATTCGTTAATTCGCATTCTGCAAAAAGAAGATGTCAAATGAAATCCTCTATTAAGTTTCTGTCACGAATCCGCTGTCGATCGCATTGGCAAGCTGCTCAACTGAGTAGGGCCACTTGTCTGCCGTACCCACACGGACCTTGATGAATTTGCCGTCGGATTCGATGAGAATGTTGAATATGTTATCTTCGCTGGTGGCGTAGCTCAATGCGCGCCTTCCGGAGTTAAGCTTGAATTCCTTAAGGATCCATCCCATGACCGACTCTTTTGTCGAATCATATAAAGTGCCGTCATCTTTCTGGACCATGATGTGGAGATAGCATTCGGTAGCGGTGCTGCCGCAAAGATAGAAATTGCCGCCCTGGCCTGTGTACTGAAGGATATCGGAATCGTAGCTGAACTGATATGTCTCGCCTTCTCCTGAGCCTTTAAGGGTAACAGTCTCAACGAATTCACCGGTCTCAATTTCCTGGACCGTCGTCTCGGCCGTGGAATCCACGAACTCATGAGCAAAGGATACCGTTGTAGCTTTCGGGCCGTGAGTGTCAGCGGTGCAGGCGCATGCTGATAATGTCATGCCGGCAAGCAGGATTGCTGCTACTGTCTTTCTGATCATGTTATCCCCCAGGTGTTTTAATGTGGTTATTATACATATAAATTTTTTATTTGTATTTTTAGGGAATCGCCACCGTGTATAATGTACGGACGAAGACTGCGAAAAAGCAAACGGGGATAACTGATTTGAGAAGACTTATTTATGGTTTGATATCGCTTCTGCTTCTCGGCACCGAGGTCCTGATAGGCCTGTTCGGACAGGGCTGGGTCAGGATCTATCTGGGCGACGTTCTGGTAGTGATCCTTTTATACACGATCGTCAGGACAATAATTCCAAACAAAAAGACACCATGGTTCGTCATTCCGGCCGTCATTTTGATATTTGCATTTGCAGTTGAATTTCTTCAGCTCTGGGGTTTCTGCGACAGGTTCGGGATCACCAATGAATTGCTTAGGATAATCATTGGGACGGGCTTTTCGACCATTGATCTCATATGTTATCTGATCGGAATAATACCATGCTTCATAGCCGAGTTTGTGATCAATAAAAAGCTTGGCTGATTATCTCTTGCACTCGTTTTGAAGCGAGATAACGATGCCAATCAGGACATCAGAGTTTTGAACCGCAGGAATCGCAGAATGAACTGCCGGGATCAACTATGGGTGCACCGCAGTTGCCGCAGAATTTCTTCTGTATGGGTGCCGCCTGAGCAGGCGCAGTGGGAGCAGGTGCAGCCGGAGAAGGCTGGGCCTGATAGACGGGCTGGGGCGCATTGACCGCAGTAGGATCGATCGGTACGCCGTACTGGTTCAGAACGGGCTTGTAGTTGCCATTCTCATCTACGGGCATGCCAAATTCGTTGAGCTGTGTGTTAACAGGCATACCGTACTGGTCAACGGGTACACCCTGCGCAGGAGTATTAGGATAAGGTGCATATGATGTCTGGTCGATCGGAACGTTGTAAGCGCCGAGCATGGGATCGTTCGGATCGGTTCTCACAACAGGATTGGTGTTAGGATCAACGTAATTGCCTTTGGGAGCGAATTTCGCGATCAGGAATGAACCGAGAGCGCCTAAGCCGGCAAAGCCGTAAGCAATGAAGACTGATCCGTATTCGATCTCAAGGAAGCTTCCGACGAAGAAACCGAGAAGTTCCATGCCAACCCAAAGGATGATCGTGAGCGCAATAAACAGGCCGGGTCTCCTGCCTCTTGCAATGGCATTCCTTCTGTTGAGTTTGCAGAGGCTTACGATACCGAAAATCTCTAACATACACTTATCTCCTTTTACCACACCATATAATCAGATTGCCGGCTTAACAGCTGCTGATACCGCTGTTGATTCTACCATTTTCGCTTTTAGTTAAAAGGGTTGCCTCACTTAAGAGACAACCCCCGTTTTTACTTGTGATCAGATCATTGCGCTGAGGTCTGCGCATTCATAATCAAGTGCGAGCGCAACATTCTTATTTACGATTTTGCCGTCATAGCAGTTAACGCCTGTAGCTATTACGGGATTTGCCTTGCATGCATCCTCAAGTCCTGACTTTGCGATCTCAAGACCATAACGGAGAGTAGCATTGGTGAGAGCGATCGTTGATGTTCTCGGAACAGATCCGGGCATGTTGCCTACGCAATAATGTACGACACCGTCTTCAACATAAACAGGATCATCATGTGTTGTGACATGTGAAGATTCACCGCATCCGCCCTGGTCGATAGCTACATCTACGAATACCGCACCGTTCTTCATCTCAGGCAGATACTTGCGCTTGAAAAGCTTAGGTGTGGAACCGCCCGGAATAAGAACAGAACCGATAACGAGGTCTGCGTTGATGACTGCTCTTTCAACATTTGAATCGTTGGAAACGAGAGTCTGAATGTGTGAGCCGAATCTGTTATCGAGCTCTTCAAGTCTCTTGAGGTTAACGTCGAGAATGGTTACGTTTGCACCCATGCCGACTGCGATCTTACATGCGTTCATTCCGACCGTACCGCCGCCGAGGATAACAACGTTTGCCTTGGGTGTGCCGGGTACGCCTGCAAGAAGAATGCCTTCGCCGCCGAACTTCTTTTCGAGATACTTGGCACCTTCCTGAATAGAGAGACGGCCTGCGATCTGTGACATAGGAGCAAGGCACGGCAGCGATCCGTCTTTTTCCTGAAGCGTCTCATAAGCAACTGCCTTCACCTTGCCTGCGAGAAGGGCATCCGTCTGCTCTTTGTCTGCAGCGAGGTGGAGATATGTATAAAGGATAAGTCCTTCCTTGAAGAACGGATATTCTTCCGGCAGGGGTTCTTTTACCTTGACCATCATGTCAACGAGAGCCCATACTTCGGCGGCATTGTCGATGAGCGAAGCGCCCGCATCGATGTACTCATTGTCAGTAAAGCCGGAACCGACGCCTGCGCCCTTTTCCATGTAAACATGGTGGCCGGCCGCAATATAGGCCTTGACGTTGTCAGGTGTAAGTCCCACACGGAACTCATTGTTCTTGATCTCTTTTACACATCCGATCTTCATGGTTTATATTCCTCCCAAATTGATTGTTCGGATAGCCGAACAGTTACTATTATATAGTATCTTTTAATATTTGTTTTCGATTCATTCACAACATGCTTTTTTTAGGTGTTTATACTTTAAACTATCGAAAAGGAGGACTGGTTTTGGATTTTGCAAGGATCAGAAGATTTACATATATCATCAACAGTGTCATCCTGTTTCTCGTAATCGCGCTTGCAGGGTTCTTCTTCCTGTGCAAAGCTTCGATCCTTATCTGGTTCAGCATCCCTACATTACTCGTTTACATCCTCGGTTATGTCCTGATATCCAAAGATCGTCTCGATATCTATGTAAGACTCGTTTATTTCTGGATCACATTCTATATGTGCCTGTGCACTTTCTGTCTTGGATATAAGATCGGTTTCCATCTCTACTGTTTCTCGATGATACCTATCATCTTCTACACTGAATACATGGCTGACAAGCTTGGCAGGACTAAGGTCAATGCTTTTGTGGCAAGCAGCATTATCGCCATTTGCTACCTCCTGTCCACCGGATATACCGCATTCAAAGGACCGATCTATCCGGTCGATAATTCGATCGCGGGCGCATTCTGGACTTTCAATTCGGTCATCGTAATCGCCTTCCTGGTCTTCTATTCCAGACTCATGTTAAGCCTCATCGGCGACTACGAAAACAAGCTTAAAGATGCCGCTCTCATCGACAAGCTTACAGGTCTTTACAACCGTCACTACATGATGGAAAAGCTCGAGAAGACCGTTAATGACAGCGGGCCCAAATTCGTCACCATGATCGACATCGACGACTTCAAAAAGATCAACGACAGATATGGTCACAACGCGGGTGATTATATCCTCATCAACGTTGCACGCATCATGCGTGAAGTCTGCAAAGACAGTGACATCTCCCGCTGGGGCGGCGAGGAATTCCTGATCTATTCTTCAGGAAACCTTCGCGCCAAAGGACTTCCTATGTTCGAGACGCTCCGTCAGAGAGTCGAATCCGAAGATTTTGTTTTCGGTGAGGAACATATAAAAGTAACTATCACTTCAGGCATGGCAGAATACACCTCTGATTCATCCGTTGACAAGTGGGTTAACGCAGCTGACGACAATCTTTATACAGGCAAAAAGACCGGAAAGAACAAGGTCGTCTACTGAACCGCGGTATATCCCTTGTGATATAATTTGCTCAAAATTCCATGGGGGTGATCTGTCATGGCCAAAAGAGCTGATATCCGTAATTCAATTGACAGATATATTAAGGACCAATACGGCGCAGAGCCTGAATATCCCTGGCCGAAATATAATCAGCACGCAGTATACCGCCATCAGGACAACAAAAAGTGGTTCGCACTTATCATGGAAGTTGACAGGGATAAGCTCGGGCTTTCCGGCAGCGGTTCCGTGTCCGTAATAAACCTCAAGATAGACGATGTGTTTTTCCGTGATGTGATAATAAAGGAAGCCGGCATCATGCCTGCCTACCACATGAACAAACAGCACTGGATAACCGTTCTGCTGGACGGAACAGTGCTTTCTTCCGAAGTCGAAAAACTAATCGACGTCAGCTTCAATGCAACAGCGCCAAAGCGCCGCAAGAAGGTCAGAGAACCACGCGAGCCCAAAGAATGGATCATCCCCGCAAACCCGAAGTTTTACGATGTTGAAGCGGCGTTTGCGAAAAACAGCATCATCACATGGAAGCAGGGCGCCGGCATAAACCAGGGCGACACAGTCTATATGTATGTCGCAGCACCGGTATCGGCAATCCTATATAAATGCAGAGTGCTGGAAACAGACATTCCCTATGACTATCAGGATAAGAATCTATCCATCAAAGCACTCATGAAGATCGAGCTTCTCAAACGTTACGATCGAGATGCATTCACTTTCTCAGTGCTCGGAGACGAGTATGGAATCTTCGCGATCAGAGGACCGAGAGGCGTACCGTTTTCGCTGAGTGAGGCGTTAAATGAATAATACCTTTTCATGTCATTGAAATGCTTAACTATGAAAGTAGTACATTCGATACATACGTCATCAGTGTAACGGCGACGTTGATCATCATCAGCACCGCGAAAACCAGGAAGTGCGTTTTGAGCTTGTAGTAGACGGTCGCGATGAACTCGCGGATGAATGCGTTAATGAAAAAATAACTCTTTGTTTTGCTGCCGATGCCTTCAGCTTTTATGTGCTGTCTTGCTGCAAGGAAGCCGGCGCGGAAGACGTGATAGTTTGTCGTGGAGAAAGCGATCTTCGGAGCTTTCTTGTTGGAAGTTTTCTTTATGAGTTCAACTGATTTCCGGAAATTCTCGTAAGTGTTTGTAGCCTTGTCTTCAGTGATGATCGAAGACTCCGGAATATCCTGACTTACAAGATAACGCTTTATTGCTTCAGCTTCACTGATGACTTCGCCTTTTCCTTTGCCGCCGGTGGGAACGAAAATGATGTCTTTGCCGGTTGCGTTTTTCTGCATGTTTGCGAACTCGACAGCACGGTCGATTCTTGACTGGAGGAGTTTTGTGGGGGTTCCGTCTTTTCGCATCTGGCAACCGAGTATCAGGATATAGTCCTTGTCAAAAGCAGGAATATGCCGTGCTGCCCTGATGCTGAGGATGATGGAACCGGCAAGGATGCATTCGAAGTAAACGACTATTATGCCCGCGGTGTTTTCGATGAACATGCCGATGAAACGGCCGGTGCCGGTATATTGATGCACGTCGATGAGTGTTGAATTCTGAAGAATGTATGTGACCGTGGCCGGTGTGAAAGTGGCTATGACTAACAGGAGACTCAGGAAGATTGCAAGCATGTTCGTCCATGTGCGGCCTTCCCTTTGCAGAAGCCTGATGTTGCTTACCGTCGCAAGGATAGCCATAAGCACGGCAATGGGCATCGTGAAGATGGCAAATGTCTGTAAGTAACTCATGAAGCTTCCGAACACATCCAGGATGCCCATCCTCTGGACCGTTAACAGTTCTAAAAGATTCAGCAATAAGCTTCCGGCCATGAAGATGATGAGGCCGCAGGTAAGGATGTTGCGCGAAAGGTAAAGGTTTTTTCTAAGACCCCTTCTGTACATGATTATGAGATCCATCAGAAGTATGGCGAGATAGACCGCAAGACCGACCCTGGCAATGAAGCTTCCGGTGAAGTCACCGAAATAATCGTCGTGCGTAATTACTCCGTTCTTATGAACATAGAGAACAGCGGTAGAGGTTTCTTCGTTGCCTGAAATTACAGTAAGAAAAGCACGGCCGGGATTTTTGGACCTTACTTTTACATATGCGGTATCCCCTTCTATATGGAGATATAAGATCTCCAGTGTGTCCTGTCCGCCGTCATCGATGACTGCGACAGGAGCAGCGCCGTCTTCTGACATTCTGAAGTTTGTGACCGGGCATACGTATTCGTCTCCTGCAAAATAGACATACACATAACAGGCGAGGATCATGACGATCGCCAGAAGAAGATATCTCAATTTCAGGAACAGATTTTTCATACAAAGAGATTATACCTGAATATCCTTGCGCTTTTGAACATAATAAAAGGTCCGGGGGCTGTGGAACCGGACCTTTCGGGGGGAGGGTATTATAGGGTTTTGAACAAAGAGCTTTTGCTCTGATGGGTTCATTATCTGCCTCCAACTTTAAACGTACTTAAAATTGACCAAGTTATTTTTTATAATATGAAAAGTGAAGACACTTAAAGGAGACCCTGCCCATGAAAGGTTATGAATTCATCGATAATAAAGGCACTTTTAAGCTTGAAGACCCTGATCTTTACAGCTATCTGTATTTCCCCGTAGGCGCTGCCAGCGGCATGATGGGATCTCTGACTCCGGAATTCGGAGGCGACCTCAAGACTTCGCAGAACACGTTTATCCTTGAGCCCGTCTCCTCAGATAATCTTCACAACAACCGTTCCACCAGAAACTTCTGGATATGCCTTGAGGACGGCACGCCCGTCTCCGCAACCGGCGCTTCCGCTTCTTCCCATGCGAAAAGATTTACTTCCGGCAAAGACAAGGCAACCCTTTACGGCGGTCTCCTCTGGCAGAAAGTTGAGCGCGTTATAAGCGGCACTGACTTAAAGACTGAAGTTACAACATTCGTACCGGTAGAGACTTCAGATAAGATCGAGCTCACGAGAGTTAAGATCACAAACACCGGATCTTCAGAAATTACTTTCACTCCCACTGCGGCAACACCCATCTACGGACGTTCCGCAGACAACATCAGGGACCACAGAAACGTTACTTCGATGCTCAACAGAATGAGCGTTACCGAATACGGCATCACAAACGATCCCACTCTCACTTTCGATGAGAGAGGGCACAGAAAGAATAAGGTGATCTACGGATTCTTCGCTTCTGAAGCTGACGGAACCAAACCTGTCTCCTTCTGCCCCATCGCTGAGGATTTCATCGGCGAGGGCGGTGCTTTTGATAACCCGAGATTCCCCGTTACGGGAACTCCCGCTTCACTGCCCGGAACACGTGCAGACGGCTTTGAGGCCATGGGTGCTGCGCAGTTTGCGAAGAAGACTCTTGCACCGGGAGAAAGTGCGGAATATATTTTCGCGCTTGCGATAAATGACATGTCAAAGCCCTCCGACAACGAGGATGACATCAAAGCAGAATCCGGCATTATTGAGGATATGGCAGTTAAGTATCTGAAGGGCGATGTTTTCGAGAGCGAGCTTGCGAAAAATAAGGAATACTGGGACAGGAAAAACAACGTAAGCTTCCACACTGGCGACAAGGCTTTTGACAGCTGGATGTACTGGGTCGGCGTACAGCCTATGCTCAGAAGGATCTATGGATGCTCGTTCCTGCCGCACCACGATTACGGCAAGGGCGGCAGAGGCTGGAGAGATCTCTGGCAGGACTGCCTCGCGCTGATAATCATGGATCCGTCGGACGTAAGGGGAATGCTCGTCGATAACTTCGGCGGCGTCAGAACGGACGGCACGAATGCTACCATCATCGGCAGCGGAAGCGGCGAATTCATCGCTGACCGTAACGGCATCACAAGAGTCTGGATGGATCACGCTATGTGGCCTTTCATGACGATGGACCTCTACATCAAGCAGACAGGCGACCTTAAGATCCTTGACGAGAAGGCTCCCTACTTCATCGACCGCCAGGTAATGCGCGGCGAAGAGCTCCTTGATAAAGATACTGATCTCAGCAAGAAGTCTGAAGGAACTGTTATCGAGCATCTCCTTCTGCAGAACTTCGCTTCATTCTTCGATGTCGGCGACCACGGCCACATGAAGCTCAGAGGCGCTGACTGGAACGACGCTCTGGACATGGGCAAGGACAAGGGCGAGAGCGTTGCCTTCACGGCAGCTTATGCGGGCAACTACAAAAAGCTCGCTGCGATCCTCAGAGAATATAAGAAGACCTTTGGGAAGGACACTATCGAAGCTGCAGCAGAGCTGGAAGGCCTCCTTGGTGTCTATGACGAGACTAAGCTCCAGTCTGTATTAAATCAGTACTGTGAATGTGTTAAGACGGGATTCTCAGGCTCCAAGAAAGCATTTGCGATCGACACGCTCGCTGACGACCTCGAGAAGAAGTCCGATTGGATCACCAATCATATCAGAGAGACCGAATGGTTCACCGATACAGAAGGCTATTCACGCTACAACGGTTACTACGATAACAGCGGCAACGCACTCGAAAAGAACGGCGACAAGCACGGCAATCCTGCCATGATGCTCACAAGCCAGGTCTTCACTGTCATGTCCGGTATCGCATCCGAAGATCAGATCGCTGAGATCGTAAAGTCAGCAGATAAATATATCTACGATGCTTCCATCGGAGGCTACAAGCTCAACACAGATTTCCGTGAAGTTAAGACCGATATGGGCCGTATGTTCGGCTTCTCCTACGGCCAGAAAGAGAACGGCGCAGTCTTCTCACACATGACCGTAATGTTCGGCAACGCCCTTTATTCAAGAGGCTTCAAGGCTGAAGGCTGGAAAGTATTGGGTACGCTTTACGCTCACGCAACTGACTTTGCAGACAGCAAGATCTATCCCGGCGTTCCCGAATACTTCGACCCTAAGGGCAGAGGCGTTTACCACTACCTCACAGGTGCGGCAAGCTGGCTGATGCTCACAGTCCTCACCGAGATGTTCGGAATCAAGGGGTCCTACGGTGACATGTGCTTTGAGCCCAAGCTCCTCCCTTCACAGTTTGATGACGAAGGAAAAGCTTCGGTAAGCTTTGAATTCAACGGCAAGCCTCTCACGGTCGTATATAAGAAGACTTCCGATGCATCTGCTGTTAAGAAGATAAGTGTTGACGGCGAGATCGTAAGCGAAGGCTCCAACATACTGCCGAAGGACAAGATAGGAAAACTTATCGAGATCGAACTCGACTGATGAAAACGGGTACGTAAATATACAGTATCGAACTCGACTGATGAATATGCGTACGTAAATCGTACAGTAAAACTTCATGATTACTGTATGAAATACGTATTTTCGGGCAGAAATACGTAAACCGTACAGTAAAACATCTTAATTACTGTATGAATTAGTACATGTTTTTTCTCGTGAATAATCCCGCTCGGAGAGATTCTATTTTATGTCTCAGCAGCTTCTGTTCGAAGGAACGTCTGGTCCGGAAGTTTGGACTGGACCAGGATGGTGTCGCCGTTGAGATTAAAGGTGTATTCCCAGCCGCCGTGGTCTTTGCCTGTGCCGAGCTCGGAAGCTATCGTTCTGTCTTCGTTATCGAATTCCATCTTGTAAATGAATTCTTCGATCTGGCCTTCTTCGTAGTGCCAGAAGACTACCTTGAATCCGTCAGCAGTGACACTGCTGATCTCGAAATGTTCTTCAGTATCAGTTGCCTGCCATGAGCCTTCCCAGGCGGGTATCTCTACAGGTGCTGTGGTCTCTTCAGCCGTTGTCTCTGAAGGCACTTCGGTTGCCGATGTCTCTGTCTCAACAACCACAGTAGTTGCTGCCGTTATCTCAGATGTCTCCTGAGGCTTGCTTCCGCATGACGCCGCCGTGAGAAGCAACGCTGCCGTTAATGTTGCTGCTATTACTTTTTTCATGTTAACTCCGCGTTTTTGATTGGACTATTATATACGCTTCTTAAGTTTTGAAAAGAGTATCTCTAGCGCAATGACCGCAGCGACAGTCAAAACAAGCGCTGTCACAAGCGTGATAATCAGCTTATTTCTGCGGTAAGTCTTCCATGTGGAAGTGAATTCTTTGGATACGTAACATGAAGCGGGGTACTCCCTTACAAGCTTCTGCTGGATTGCGGCTGAATCACCATCAACAGAGATGAGCATGTGGGGATACGGTTCATCCGTCTTGTCTTCGTAATATGCATCAAGTTCCGTACGGAACTGATCCCATGTGGAAGGATCGTATTCGTAGTAAAGATATAGATCCGGCTC
>Ga0326513_10001983_pt1 | contig 15318 bp, 14 predicted proteins | sample 2_2465_0518_D_FD_203654 | JGI IMG/M metagenome (GOLD analysis project Ga0326513, IMG submission 203654) | Bovine rumen microbial communities from UC Davis, California, United States - 2_2465_0518 | ecosystem: Host-associated > Mammals > Digestive system > Stomach > Rumen | place: USA...
ATAAGAACTGGGGAGACAGGACTTATGGGGACTTGGTGAAAGATAAGACCAACTTCACTGAGGCAGTCTGTAACTGGCTGATGCCTTCCGACAATCCCGGTTTCATGATAGCTGGCTTCATTGGCATTGACATGGAGTTTGCTGAATGGATAAGAGAAGCGCCTATGACTGTCTTGGTAATGGGACCGAATAAACCTCCATTCGATTATGTGGCTCATCTGCAGTCCCTGACAAGGTGCCTGGATTCCCCGGCTGTTTCATCTGTATTGGATGCTGATTATGTTAGCAGTTCATGGAAGCCTACTTTGCTGAATAACAAGAAGGATATCCCGGAGTTCCTTCATGCACAGCTGAGCCTGAATGACTCTCTTATCCTGCAAGGCCCTCCGGGAACTGGTAAGACCTATCAGATTTCCAAGTTATGTGCAGATCTATTGGGAAGGGGCTGCTCAGTTCTGGTCACAGCCTTGACCAACAGGGCACTGATGGAAATTGCCAAGAAGCCATTCTTGGAACAGTTCCTGCAAGAAAGGAAAGTGTTCAAGACAAAGATAACGACAGATGAGGAAAGGGAACTTCCACGGTTACAGCTGGAGAAGCTGGTTGCTCCGAAGAAGGGCTGCCTGGTCTTGTCCACCTTCTTTATAACAAGTGGCGTGGCAGCTGAGCTGGCGTCAGATGCACCGTTTGATTATGTGATAGTTGACGAGGCAAGTCAGGCTCTACTTCCGATGATTGCCGCTGCAAAGAGGTTAGGACGTAAATCGTTGTTTGTCGGCGACGTGAAGCAATTGCCTCCTGTGGTGCAGATGAAAGGATCGAAGATCAGGGAGAACAAATATACCCATTTGGTGGAAGGCCTTAACTCTATCACTGAGATGTCTTTGTATCCAACCTATCAGCTGACGGAATCCAGGCGATTGACGGAACGGGGTACTCAATATACAGGAGTCTTCTATGACCATTCACTGGTATCAAAATCAGAACATAAGGGGGCTGACAGCTACGGCATTTTCTTCATGAATAGCCAGGGAGGTCCAACTCTTTTGAAGACGGATATGGAATATGGGGAACTGACTGCGCAGTCGGCAATGGATCTTGCCCTGGCAGTAGTGGCCACCATCCACCAGAATTGCAAAAGCAAGGAGGTGGCTGTCCTTGCATGTATGAAGGAGACAGTTCGCGGATTACAGAAGAAACTGAATTCAAACCTGAAGAAGTCGAATCTCATTGTAGATACTGTTGCAAGAGTCCAGGGCTTAACAACTGACATTTGTGTTTATGTGATTCCCAATACTCATTATCTACGCTCCCTTAATCCACGTCTTTTCAATGTGGCTACAAGCCGTGCAAGATATCAGACAATAATCATTGCCGACAAGGAGATTATGGACTATTCAAGGATGGACATTCAGGTGAAGGAGTATCTGGAGAAGCTAGATGAAGAATTTTCTTTCTATCTTCCTTACAATAATAAGCTGAAATTGACGTTTAATAATATGGATCAAAATTTAATCGGTTGAGCATATGAATATAATAGAAAAGGCTGACAAATACGCTGATGGCAAGGCGAACGAAGCTATAACAAAGGCTATTGCCCAGGCTTATCTCGATGGCTATCGGGATGGCTACAATGACAGAGAGGCTGAGATTCCGGCAGATTTCAGAGATAACAAGACAACCTATATCGATCTCGGCCTGCCGAGCAGAACACTCTGGTCAGAAGACTACGAGAAGGACGGTGATGACCTTCTTTACCTTCCCTATGAAAGGGCTGAATATATGAAGCTTCCGACAGAAGAACAGTGGAAAGAACTTATTAATGAATGTAAGTGGGAAGTCAAATGGTATAGTGATTCTGATCCAGATATTCTGCAGGTGAAGTGTATTGGCCCCAATGGCAATATCCTTAGATTCAATAGAACTGGAAAGATCGATACAGACGAGGTCGTTGATAATTATCAAGTATATTTCTGGGTTGAGGACATGGATGAAGGTACATCAAAGAATGCTGTCCATATCTATAATCCCAAATATAATTTTAAGAAAAAAGATCACTATAAAAATTTAGGGGGTGTTTTCTCTGGCTATCGTCTTCCTGTAAGATTAGTAAGATAAGTAGATATAATATCAGAAAAATGAATTAGGGAGCATTGCTCCCTTTTTTTGTGCCTATCTCAATACATGAAAAATGCGAGAGGGCAAAATGCCCATTTTCTCACTGGCCAGCATTTTTAGGCCTCCTGCCTTTGGGTACTTTACAACATTTTACGTCGCAAAGTTATGGCGAACAGTAAAAGCGACAAGTACCGACATCCTTGCTGATAGTATTCAGCCGTAAGTCTATTATCCGTATATTCCACTGGCAGCCTTCCACAGTTTTCAATTGAAAACGGGGTATTCCAGATGAATATACGGTAATTCCTTGTCTTCATTTCCATGATGTTTGCCATCTTCTAAGCGATGTAAAAAGTTTATACCCTACGGCATACAGCCAATAAAAAAAACTGCCCATGAGGGTTCAAAAAGTAAAAAGTTTGCCCCTTGGCTCCAGTCAATAAAAACTTTCAAAACATCGACAACATGTTAAGATACGCTCTATATAGTTACCTTCCGCAGCGATACCTAAAGCGGGCAAGCTTCGAGCAGATTGACCTCGATCGTCGCATCATTGACTTTAAAGACGGTCGCAAGTATGCCTCGAAATGGGCTGCAAGGGAAATGGCAAAGGCTCTCTCTTTAATGGATTTGAGCAATACCGCTATCGTTTGCATACCGGCAAGTTGCAAGCGTACGAACGACATCAGATACAAGCATTTTACTGAGGATCTATGCGAAAGGGTTAACGCATTGAACGGATTCAGTCATATCGTGGTCAACGGCCATCGTCAGAAAGTTCATGTCAGTCATAACCATCTACTCGCAGACGGAGCAAATGAATACTACCACATTGATGAGGATTTCTTCCGCGGAAAGAATGTTTTGGTCATTGATGACATTACCACCACAGGAAAGACTGCTAACGCTTTCATAGAGCGCATTGAGGCAGCAGGTGCCAACGTTCGTATGGCTTTATTCCTTGCTAAGACTCGAAATTTCAAACGTCATAATTAATTAAAAATCAGATATTAACATGAATGCAACTACAGTAAAACTTAGTGTTAAGCAATGGGCATCGGAAGACCGCCCAAGTAACAAACTCCAGACTCTCGGCGCAGAGGCATTAACAGACTCTGAACTGCTGGCCATCCTTGTAGGTAGTGGCACCACGCAGCGTAACGCTGTGGAGATAGGGCAGGATATTATGAGCCGTTTTGACCATAACTTAGGTAAGCTTGCAAAGGCTGATTTCCGTGAAATCAAGGACATCGATGGTGTCGGAACGTATACCGCCTGCAAGATTATTGCAGCTATCGAACTTGGCAAGCGCAGGCAGATTGCGAAGGCAACCTTGACTCCTGACCTTTGCACCGCTACGGCCATCTATAACTATATGGCTCCACGTATGCAGGATCTCCAGGTTGAAGAGGCTCATATCATTCTGATGAACCAAAACTACAAGCTGATTAAGAGCGTCTGCATAAGTCATGGTGGTATCACTGAGACAGCTGTCGATATCAGAATCATCATGAAGGAGGCCGTGACGAACAATGCCACAATCTTAGCCTTTTGTCACAATCATCCGAGCGGGAATATATGCCCAAGCCGTTATGATGATGAACTGACAAAGGCCATCAAGAGGGCTTGCGAGGTTATGCGAATCCATTTTAGCGACCATGTTATCGTGACGGACGGAGCTTATTACTCCTATCATGAACAGGGGAAGATTTGAGGTTGCACCGCCTTAAATCTTCGCGCTCTTATGAGGAAGGATCTCTCGTAAGAGCGTTTTTCATGATACATTTGATGAATCATAGCAGGATCATAACTGGCTTCTATAATACTGCCTGCACCACAGCACCGCCACACTTGCACTACAAATCCACCATCAGCACCTCCCGTTTTTCGGGCTTCGGCATTTCCGATTTACCACAAATGCACCATATTTGCACCAAAGCACCAACAGTTAGCACCACTTTGCGTCATGTAACATGACGAGTTTTTCTCGTAACCTCTCACCCGTACTTATACGACAAACGGGTGGCGTCGTCACGGCGTAGACGATGGTGCTGAAAAATGACCTGAAAGATGATAGATTTACTAGGTTCCGGTTTGTCTTTGATTTATGTTGGTAATGCGATTTTTCATCAAAAATGACGTTTTTCTTCCCAAGTCCGAAAACAGCAAAAAGTGTGCCATTTGTCTAAGTGCTTGATAGTCAGTGTATTGTAAAATTTGGAGATTTCAAAAAAATGTTGTAACTTTGCACCCGCAATTGGGAGACTCCCAAAAGCGTTTAACTAAATCTTGTTCTAATGTTTAATTCAACAGTCAAGTATGCTAAACTCGCATGGGTTTACGCAAAAGGAATTTGTGGCTTTCGCCGCAAAGTGTATGACCTGTCATTTGTCTATGTGCCCGAGGATAAACTCTGGTACATCGACATGCCCTGGCCTGGAGACCGCTACAATCTTGCAATGGTGGCAGGATCCAATCATCTTCTGACCTTTCTCGATACGAAGAGAGAGAATCGCGTAAGCGTACTTGTACGTCCCTCCAAAGAAAAACTTACAAGCATGAACGGCTACTTTGAGTGTGTGAAACAGTTTTCAGGACTGTTTGCTGGTGCTACGTATAAGGTGAATGGCCTCGAAGGCTTTACACGGGAAATATGGATCTGCCCTGTTACCCTTACTGTTCTTGGGTATTATCCCAAGTACATCTACATTAAACAAATGGAGATTAACCACTAATTGGAGATTAATGGGAAGAAAGTTAAGATGGATTGACTTGGCATTACTGCCATTCGGGTTGTGTGTTCTGTTCCTGCTCTTGTTAGGTAAGCTTTGTGGGCTTACCTACAAGCAGATCTCTGTAGTGTTCAATCTTTGGGTGCAAGGGGGCGTCTTGACTTTGTCAGGACTGGCTCCCTTTGGGTTGGTAGTATATAAGATGTTCCAGTCCTTTTCAATAAGCAGCTTATTTCTGGCTATCGCCTTCTTGCTATATGGTATATTATATGTGTATGCATTTATAAAAATGCTGAAACATTATCATTTGCCGTTCAACTCTGCATTCGACCTCTGTGTTTATGACTTAAAGTGTATAGCCAGGAGGTGGCATACCACCTATCAGATGGTGAACCTGCTTATCTTTGTGCTGTTCTATCTCATTCTCTTGGGGATTAATGTCCTTATATGCTATTACTTATTATCATATTAAATTATCAACTATGGAAATATATCAAGTCATTTTGATGGTCATTGGTGCTGCAACCCTTATTTATATTATTGTCAAATTTGTAAGAGGATTCTTTTGGATATTAGGGAAAGGTATGGAAAGCTGTTTCCGTGAGAAATATCCTTATGATTTTGAAATCAACTTGAAGTGGGTTACATTAGAATTGGAACAGAGAGGTTATAAGCAATCTGCTACTTTGGACGCAGGTGGTGATTATCCGGGGGTGATAATGAATAATCCAGAAAAGGGAATAGAAATGGAGGTCCGGCTTCGTGCTCCTTTGTTTTCCGATAAAGGCTATAGCATTATTGTAGCCAATCATAACAATAACACAGCTATTGTAATGCAAGATTCTGCGTGTGATGAGAATAGGAAACTATTGGCAAAATTTCTAGAATAAGTGTCTGGACGCATTAGGCAGAGAAGCAGATAATGATTGATACAATAAACTGAGGGGTTCATACAACGACCCCTTTTTTTCTTTGTGTTATTTCATACTCATTGTATCTTTGCAGTGAGAAAAAGTAAAGGGTATGAAGACTATAAAGAAAATTGTACTGGCATCGCTTCTTCTGGCAATCATTTCAGCCGGATATGTTGCGTGGATATTGCTGGGGAGTAAGACAAGCAATCCCGACAACTACAAAACGATAGGTGAGATTCCGACACCTTGGGGCTACGAGAGGGTAGAAGGAAATGATCGTGCATATAGCGAGTTCTTGCGCTCGCTCCCTTTGAAAGGTAAAGGCTCAGAGGTGATGCTATACACAGGAGGCAAGTCACGATTCCAGTCATTGAACTATGCGGTGGTTGATCTGCCTTTGTTGTCGAACGCCGAACAATGTGCAGATGTATGTATGCGCCTGCGTGCTGAGTACCTTTTTGATAGAGGACAATATGGAAATATTCATTTCAGGGATGTGAACGGAAAGACAATGCGCTATTCAGGAGGCTCCTCCAGAAAAGCCTTCAATAGCTATCTAAGAAGAGTATATGGGATGGCCAGCACATATTCGTTAAGCAGGGAATTAGAGCAGAGGGCGTTGGGTGACATGCAGCCGGGGGACGTGTTCGTCTACGCAGCTGTAGACAGACCGGGAAACCAAAAATACGGTCATGCAGTAATGGTCGTTGATGTCGCAGTCAATAGAAGTGGTAAGAAAGCTTTCCTTTTGGCCGAGGGGAATACACCAGCCAGAGATATCCATATTATGCGTAATTTCGAGAATCCGTTCCGTTCGCCATGGTTTATGTTGGATGAGGATGCTGATAATCTGATACTTTCAGTATTTCATTATAAGGCCACTGATTTGAAGCGTTTTTGACGTTGTATGGTGTGATGTCTGATAGATTGCCTGACTATGTTATTGCTTATTCGTGTATTTGAGTATTTATTTTATGTAAATGAAGCCATCTATAGAGTATATTTCAAATTTAATTTGTATCTTTGCAACGTGTAAATAATCAATGTAATGGATAGCATTGTTCAAAAGAATCGGACAATAGATCGCAAGTCAGCCAGGTATTTGGTCGAGCGGGCTTTAAGGATAATGGACTATCCCTTTTTTGTCGAAGAAAGACCTGATGGGACATGTCGTGTTCACCTTGCATACCAGGGTGCAGATTTCTTCATTAGAATTGATGATAGTGATTATGTCCGCCTGCAAATGATTGACGGAACATACTGTGCGGCGGAAGACGTTGAAGAGTTCTCACGTTTGAAAAGGTCTGTGAATGAGGCAAATTGGAAGTCTTCCGTAACTATTGTCTATACTATCCTGGAGGATAGTCAAGAAGTACTTCTGAACTTTGTATCATTCGCACTTGCCATCCCTCAAATACCTTTATTTGAAAATTATCTGGAAGCAGAACTGGACCAGTTTTTCTATGCACAAGAAAAAGTTTGGCTTGAAATGAGCAAAATGAAGAGGTTTGAGAAACAACTTAGAAAAGATCTATTTCTCTCACCTGATGAATACGATAATAAAAGAAAAGAAATCATGAAGCAAAAGGACGAAACACAGGATTTGTTTCTCGAGACTTTGGACGAAATGGGATGTCCTTATAGTATTGATGAAGAAATTAATTGTATTATCCTTGATTACAAAAAGGTGCGTTTCCTGGCGCACGTGCAATATGAAACGTCTGAAATCTTACTCATGCTCCGAGGGTGGGAATCGGTAGATTTGAATGACATCGACGAGGTCATGCGCATGAAGCAGGCTGTTAATGTCGCCAACGAAAAAGGTTTTGTGATGACAGCCTATGAAAATGATTATGATAGACATGAGTTATTGGTCAGTTCAAAAAAAGTAATCTATTTCTGTTCTCATATTAAAGACCGTAAGAATTATTTGAGAGCGAAGCTTGATGATTTCATTGATGTTCAGCAAATAATTGAGATTGAAATGGAAGAACTTCGGAAAGATAAATAGCACGTAAGGCTTCAATTTCCAGTATCCATCAATAAACTCATACATCAATCCTGCCTGTTCATACAACGGGGCAGGATTTTCTTTTTCAGTTCAATAAGTATATGTATCTTCGCATTGTCAAACAAGAAGTGTGCGATGAAACAATTAATCATGACCTTGATGATTGCGCTCATGAGCGTGATGGCATCAACGCCAGTTAGTGCGAAATCTAACAAGAGTGAGTTGAAGAAGAGTGTACCGACAAATCTGATTGTCAAGCAGACAACTGTGTTTAGTGACGGACGAACGCTCGTCGTGTATTACAAGAAGCAGGGGATGAACTGTGAGGTATACTCTCCATGCAACGCAAAGGACTATAGTATGTCAGATGCGTCAAAGATTAAATCCACGAACTTTGAAGTGGTTGATGAGGTTGAAGGAAAGCTATACAAGAAAGCTTCTGTCGGTGAGGTAACGAGGCTCATTAAACGGATGGTGAACAAGTATCTGTAATGATGATGGTCTATGCTGAAATCCTGTTGCTGTGCATTACCATAGCGGTAATCACAGCAACTTCAAAAGATAATGAAAGATGAAACGAAGTAAGAAATGGGGATGCTTCTCTGTCTTTTTTCTGCTCATCATTGTGGTTGCAGTCTTCGGCCTGCATTGGGCGTGGAAATATTACGGCCTTCCTGAATTGCCGGACCGCAGGGAGTATAAGACGATTGAGGAGAGGGCAGAGAAAGCCCTTGCCTTTGCCAGGCGGCATAACATGAACGAACACTATGCCCTGTTCGTTGACTATGGTATTCCGTCAGGAACACCGCGGTTATTCGTGTGGGACTTTCAGCAGCAGAAGATCGTTGCAAGTACTTATGTGATGCACGGCCCGGGTGGGGGGAGTACAGCAGAACGTCCAAGGTTCAGCAATCGCCCAGGAAGCGAGTGCTCGTCATTAGGCCGATTTCTTGTAACAAAGGATCGGGGAAATAGGTTAAAGCGAAGTTTCCGGCTCAAAGGAATGGAAATAGATAATCAGTCGGCTTATGTAAGAGGCCTGATGATCCATAGTTCCGGGTGGGTAGACAAATGGTGTTGGAAGAAGTACATTCCGCTTCATCGTTCCAGCTGTATGGGCTGTGTTACGGTATCTTCCAGAGGAATGAACTATCTTTGGCCGCTTTTGAATAAAGAGAAAAAGCCTCTTCTATTATGGAATTTTGAAAGTCATCAATCTGAATAAATAATGGGTATATTCGAATGTTCGTTTATAATATGGCTCTTTGGCATCTTCATAGCTATCTGCTGTCTTGCAAGCGAGAAATGGCATAATAAGGCTAAATTGTACCTGTGCTGGAGCCTTTTCCCTTTCCCTCTGATCTTCCGTCCAAGGAAACTGGGGTATCTGAAGAGTTGGGTGTTGTTTCTCATCTCACCCTTTATGATTGTGATCTATTGGGTCATTCTGATGGTACTGATTATATCATCATTGTCAGATATGAGCCAAGGAAAGCCTTATACAATCCCATATCATACTAATGAGGATCTGAGGAGGATTACCGGTGTGGAATTCCCGGAGGTCATCCCTGCTGATTCCGATTGTGTCGATGATTGCTGCCTGTCGGAAACCATCATGAAATTCGTACCAAAAAGGCCTTTGAGCAGGAAGTTCTTCCGTAAACTCGATAAGGCCTGCAAAGTAGATCCCTGTTGCTGGAGTAAGGACAGTCTGGGCTATCGGTACTATATTTATCCGGAATTACCAATCGACAGATCAAACGGGACACACAAAAGACAGGTAGAGGTTGATGGCAAAATGGTAGATGATTGGGATGGGAACTTTATCGAAGTGAGAATTCCCTATATTGGTGATACAATCTATGTAAAAGACGGTTGGATTAGGTAGCAAAGTTAAAAATAAATAAAGACCTTCGTGTGTTTCAGTGAAAATTTGTATATTTGCAGAATTAAATGAGGCTTCGCATGGAATGGCTCAGAATATCTACCAGCACCGAATTGGTGAGAGTCGCTACGGACGAGATTGTCTATGTCCGTGCCGATGGTAACTATTGCGACCTTGTATTGACGAATGGCACGAGGCGCAAGATGACATTTCAGCTTCATTTTTTTGAAGAGATATTCCAACAGCTTCAGAATAACACCTTCGTCCGGGTGGGAAGAAGTCTCATTGTCAACAAGAGGTATATCTTCGTGATTAACTTGCCGGAACAGCAACTCATATTATTTGGAGGCAATATAAAGGAGCCAATCGTTTTTTATGGGCAATCCAAAGCCGACAGCCCTCAGAACGTTACTCTCGCTCGCGACGGATTAAAACAGTTGAAGGAATCACTTGAAAACGAGAAAGCAGTAGACAATGGATGATATAAACATGCAGAAACCAGAAGTGCCCATCATCATCATCGAACGAGATGATGAGCCACAGCCCAGGGAGGTTGTGACCAAGGTCGTTGCTCCGTCCAGAAAGCAGAAATGGCTGAAGCGATTCCTTGCATTGGTGGCTGTTGGCTGTCTGATGGTGGCTGTCCTTGCTGGTTATTACCTCTGGAACTACTATTATAATATTGGTGTCACCGTTTCCGTCACACCTGAGCAGAACATCGAAAAGCTTCAGCGACCTGCAAAGCAAGAAGCTCCAGAAGTGGTGATGACCAGCGACAGCATCCTAGGCGTCGCTATGGACTTCTATGCAATTCATGGTCTGAAAGCCACTATAGAATTTGAGGAACCTGATACCGCAGATGCTTCTGTCTATCTATATGCCCGATGCGCCGACCATAAGGCAGACTCCACATATATCGGCTCCCTCGTAGTCAATGGTAAGGAATATCAGAGTGACACACACCGGTTAGGATACATGGGTATGCTTGGAGGTAATAGTGTTATCGGCATCTCAAGAAGTGAGAAGGTAAAAGACTATGTTCAGGAACATGGCGGATGTTTCTTCCGTCAGTTTATCCTTGTAAGTGACGGCGCAATCCCAAGCCGCTTCTTCCTTCATGGCAAGGTTGAAAGGCGTGCCATTGGTAGAATGGGGGATCAGTTGTATTATATCGCAACCCGATACAAGGAAACATTATGGGATTTTGCCGATGCATTAAGAGAATACGGCTTCATAGATGCCATTTATATTACGGGTGGCAATGACTATGTTTACTATAGAAGCAAAGAAGGTGTACGCCATGATGTCGGCAATCCATCTGATTATCCGCACCTGAAATGGAAAGGCATAACTCCATGGCTGGTTTTCAGGGCAAATAGATAGAATCATCAAAACCATTTGTTATGGACGAACAGCATAATACGATTGTAAGGGAACAGGAGTATTCGGATGCAGCAACCCAGCGTACAATCATTGATTTGATTGATGTCGAGTCGGGTGAATTTGTAGATGCCAACATGCTTGACACGATGACCGAGGCAGAGTTGAGTGAACTAAAGGAACTGCAAAGTCTTGCTAAGAAGAGTGGAGAGTATAAGTATGTATGTGCTGTTTGCGGCCAGCCTCTTAGGCTTGACTCCCGTCATTATGCTTCAAGGAAATACAAGTCATATTTCTTCTCGCATTATTCAAATGGTGATGACTGCCCCCTGAAAACGAGTTCAGATGCGGTGGATCCTGTACGCTCTACCATTAAATGGTATAGCAGGTTCAAAGAAAGTCCCCTGCATAAGGACATGTGCCAAAAACTAATGAATATCTTGTCGATAGATGAAAGATTCAGTAATGTGGTTTCATATCCGACGATTAACATCTATGGAGAGGATGTTCACTGGCACAAACCGGATGTGGCTACCGATTTCTATGGAAACCAGTTGGTCTTCGAGACCTTGATGTATAATACCTTCCTGAGCAATATCATAGACAAGAATTCATTCTACAGGATGGTAGGCTCTTTCTTGCTATGGGTGTTCCCGCATTTCTCTATAGATAATCAGACGATGTGTGAGAAGGACGTTTATTATACACACCGAAGGAATATCTTCGTGTTTGATAGCGAGAAATACTATCGAAGGGATGATGACAAGGACAGCTCCAAGCCGCAAAAGCCTATTTTCGCCGAAAAAGGATATTTGTATGCACAGGAGGAGTCCCTGAAACGCGGGCGACTCATGCTGAACTGCTATTGGCAGATTCCTGTCGTTGAGGGGAAAGAAGTGAAGATCGAGTGGCACCATAAACTTGTAGGGATAGAGGAACTAACCTTTGACGCGATAAGAAGAGATGCGTTCTTCCATAACAGTGATTATGATTTTAAGGAGGTGGCAGATCCTAAGAAGCGTGAACTCATTGAGAATTGGGAGCGGGCTAAAGAGGACCGGTGGAGTAAGATCTTCCAGGGATTAAAGGAAAGAAAAGAACGCTATGAACTTGCCGAGGGGAAGAAGGTGGCTCGTGAAAATGAGCAGAATATCATAACAAGGATATTGGCGGGTGAGGTCGTTCCTGAACCATTCAAAGCCGATGATGGCCGATATGGATACAAAGCAGAAGACGTTGTTGTTATAAAGCCTCAATATGGTATGGCATTCCCATTCAGGAATGGAGTCGCTATCGTGGCAAACAGGAGAAAAAGACGAGCCTTGATAAACTTCAGGAACGAACGTGTCATTGACTTTGTTTATGATAAGGTGGTATGGATTGACAAGGAAAACCGAAATATGTTGTCTTGTGGCTCTGGCAGTGAAAAGTCCTTTTACTTATACAATATTCATGGGGAAAAAATAGTAGAAGGCATTGTTAGGGGGGTGAAAAAAGTCGGAGACAACTATATTTTCGTAACCACTAATAGGTATGATAATTACAAGTTCGGTATATTGTCTTCAGAAGGAAAGATTCTTATTACACCTCTATATGACAAGATTACTCCTAAGGAAGATGACAAGTTCGTCCTGCAATATGGAGGAAGGACTAAAACCATAAAATTGGATTCCGACACATGGAAAACAAATCTGGTTTCTGAACTGTCACCTGGGATGTTCGTTGCTGAAAGGATGTTATTCTTTGGCGTTGTGGATAGTCTTGGGAATACTATCCTTCCTTTCGAATATACCAAAATCGAAAGATTCTCTGATAATTATATCAGCATAGAGCAAGTACAAGGTAAGGACAGGTATTATGGACTCATGAATTCTAATTTTGAAGAGGTCGTACCTCTAACCTCTGAGCCGGTAACACCGCTGGAGAATGGGTATGTTATCCGGAATGGAACCTTATATGACACTAGTTTTTCGGTAATTCTTGAAGGATATAACTCCATCGAGCAATGCGCTGACGGAAAATATATCCTTTGTATGACAAATAAGCAAGGGTGGTATAATTATATCAACAAATATGGTCTCGCAGACGAAACAGGAAAAGTCCTTTTCCCCTGCTTTGCCTCAAAGATTATCAAGGGGGATGATGGTAATGTTGACTTCTCCGTAGAAAGTTTGGGAAATGGGAGTAAAATTAAAGCTTTCTCTGGTATCTATGCATTATTCAATGACAAAGATGAGATGCTCACAAACTGTGAATATAGCAGTATGCGGCAGCTGCCTAATGGTAATTTATTGGTCACATATAATGGAAAATCAGGAATTCTCAATACTGATGGAGAAGAGATAGTTGAATGCAAGTATTCAGATCTGAATCTAACTAAAAATGGCGATATAAGGATAACCACAACCCGAATCGATGATTTCTGTAGGAAATCAAAACGTCTTGACCGTTATGCCTTGGCAGATGCCAACGGTGTATGCCTGACCGACTATATATACAATGAGATAGAATTGTTGACAGAAGGGATTTATATTGTCTATGAATGGGTTGACCCCCAGTTAATGGACAGGACTGGCAAGATAATCTTTAACCCTATGGGGTATTGTACATTTGAGTTGCTGGGCGATGATAAAATCAAATTTGGAAAGCTTAATCATTTTGGTTTACTAAATAAAGAAGGAATCATCATACTTCCTTGTGAGTATTCTAGCATTGTATCATTGCCAAATGGTAATATGATGGTTAAAAAAAGTGACCGTCAAGAGACACTATATGGAATCTATGGAAATGATGGCTCCGTTGTTGCCGAGTGTGCTTATAAGGAAATAGTAACTGATGATAATGGTAATATCTGTCCTAGTTATCAAAATCTGAATGAAGGATTTTTGTCTGCACGCCTATATGACAAATATGCATTGGCTGATGATTCGAAGACTTTGTTGACAGATTTCTTGTATGATACGATAACTGTCTTTGACGAGTATTATTTTCTTGTTACCCTCAGTAATCAGAAAGGTCTGATTGACAAGAAAGGACAGGTAACTTTGGCGTTGGTAGATTATGATATCGCTGGATTTTCTTCGAAGGATAGGTTTGTCATTCGTTGCGCTTCTGGTAAAGGAATAGTCGATTCAAATGGTTCTATCATTATTCCTCCCTTGTTTACTGATTTTACAAAATTACCAAATAATACATGGAAAGTTGAGAGTAAACATTTCTATTATAGCAATAGTAAGTTTGGGTTATATGGAGATGATGGAAACGTAATATATGAATGTAAATACGAAGAGATCCTTACCGATTCGGATGGAAATGTAATTCCTTCTTTCTCAGGAAATGATGATTTCGTCTTCAAGGCAAGATTATTGGACAAATATGCTCTATGCTCAAAAGAGAAAACAGTATTGACGGATTATCTATACGATGATATCATTTATGCTGGGGATGGGTTCTTAATTGTAATCTCGAATACTCAACAAGGAGTTATTGATTATGAAGGAAATATTGTTCTGCCGTTAGGTGATCTTGTCATTGAAAAAGTTATAGATAGGAATCTCTTCATAATTCAAGATAATTTCTCACGGCTTTATATAGTCAATGAAGCGGGAAAAGCTTTGACCTCGGAAAAGTACGCAGACATTACTGTGTTGAAAAACAAGACATATGTAGGTAAAAGAAATGATCCGCACTCATGGCATTATGGCTATTTATATGATTATATAAATTATGATGGCGCTATTCTGTTCACAACGAATAAACAAATAGAAATAGCAGACAATGGCTTGCCTGTAACGTCAACAGCAATGTCTATTGGAAATACTGTGGTTAAGGAATGTTCTGGTAAATTTGCAATAGGTTATGAAGAGAGCATTTCTTTCTCTGATTATTTCTTTGACTCTGTCGAGAAACTGAACGACTCGATACTGATAGTCGGTATGTATAACAAATTTGGTCTTGCTAACTTGCAAGGCTTGCTTATCCTTCCAGCTAAATACAGTCATGAGTTTGAAGTCTGTTCCAGAGGAATTATAAAATTCTGTAACGATGACAATACTCAGAAATACTATGGACTGTGTGATTCCTCCGGGACGATTTTGGCCGAGGCAGAATATACCTTTATCCGTGAGAACAACCCTGGCAGTTTTAAACTTTTCTATAAAGAAGGTCGGGAACAGAAGTCAAAATTTCTTGATTTGAAAGGGCCAAAGAAATTCTTAATTGGTGAATCTTATTCTGGAGTTGTGGATGGAGTGCAAGAATATGGGATATTTGTAAAGG
>Ga0326513_10001984_pt1 | contig 15307 bp, 10 predicted proteins | sample 2_2465_0518_D_FD_203654 | JGI IMG/M metagenome (GOLD analysis project Ga0326513, IMG submission 203654) | Bovine rumen microbial communities from UC Davis, California, United States - 2_2465_0518 | ecosystem: Host-associated > Mammals > Digestive system > Stomach > Rumen | place: USA...
CGGATGGTTGATTTTCAGAATCTTTACTTTCCCCTGAACCCTCACCAGATTCTCCATTTCCCTGACTATCCTGATTATTTGAAAAATCTTCAGATTCAATATCTGGCTCTTGTATTTTATCTAAATCGACTTTTTCATTACCCTTATCTTCATCTTTCTTATTATCGGAGCCTCCACCAGACCCTCCTTTTGAAGAATCTGGTGGTTTAAAATTATCAAAAGACGGTTTTATACTATCCTCATCTTTAGGTTTTGGTACATGATTTTTAGTTTTATTATTATCATTTCCATCAGAATCATTTACAACGTCAGACTCCTTATAACGCATTTCAACTGTTTCTAAATCTACAGAGGAAAAAACACCTAAATCATTATTAGTAGGGTTGAATTTTCTCTCTTTTAAAACTATTCTACTCACTTCTTAATACCCTCCTAACTATTAATGATTATTAGAATCATCGAGTATAACAGGTTTACCCTCTATAACTTCACTTACCTTAAATGTACCATCACCATTTACAGCAGTAACTACACCAAACTTTCTTAATGCTTTTACATACACATAAGTTCCAATTTTAATAACTTTTGGTTTTGGTGGTTGACCTTGACCCATCATTTTCTTAAGCATATCCTCGATTTGCTTATCTTGCTCATCTGTAATACCTTTTTCTTTTTTAATTTTTTCAATTAAATCTTTTGCTTTCTGTTCTTTTGCTGATTTATTATTTTCAAGCTCTTTCATATAACGTTTAAACCGATTATACACTTCTTTTGTTAAAGTGTTATAACAAGTACCGTCATCTACTCCCTTACATTTTTTCATTAAGTCTTTTGCATGGTCTATAGCTTCCTGACCTAATTTAATTTGTAAAGTTTCAATAGCTTGTGCAAGTTTTTCTCTAACAGTATCCTCCCCATATTTAGATATAGCAAAATCTACAATATTTTGAGGCTGATTTTTAATAGAATCTAAATCTTCTTGTGAAAGTTTATCAGGCTCTTGCTGTGTTTGACCACCTTCTATATAAGTATTTTCTTCACTGTTCGGGTCAAATAATATAATTTGATTTCTCTTATAATTTCCGGCTTCTTTGCCTGAATCTTTATATTGATACCTGCACAAAATACTACCATCTGGTAACGCAGTTCTATCTACACCGTCCCTATCTGCATAAGTAAGTACATAAGTACCGGCATACATACCTTCATCACTATAAGACTTAATATAACAAACAGTAGTAGTATTTCTAATTCTTACCATTGTACCAACAGGAAAAACATTTGCATCAGTAGCTTTTTCAGTTTCAGACATACTTAAACTAACTGATGCTACACCTTCTGATAAAGTTTTGAATATTTCTCCTATTAAATTTTGGAAAATACCAGAACTTTTTCTAAACCTCTCTAACCCAGACGGAACACGAATATTTACAATAAAATCAGCTCCAGCTACATCTTTAACAGGATATTGATAATACCCATTTATATCTAACTTACTCTCTATATCAAGTTTTTTAGCAAGAACATTATACAAAGCCTTTACCAAAGACTCTTCATCTTCAAAGTATCTCAATCCAACATTATGCTGTGACCTCATACTAATAATTGTACCAATACCATTATTAGGTATAGGTGATTCTTTCCCCCTTGCAAACCCAGTACCTGCAAAACCCCTCAATCTTTTTGCAACTTCACTATTAATAAATCCATCCATACAAACATTTTCTATTGCATGTGAACCAAGGTTTGTCTCATTTGTATTTGTTTGACTTACTGTATTATTTACCACAATATGCATCATTTCATGTGAAATAAAGAAAGTAAGTAAATAAATATAACAAGCAGTTAAAGAAGGATAACAATACTTTCTTTGAGTATATTCTTCTAACGCAGTCCGTAAAATCATTTTCGGATTATAACAATATACAAATTTTCCTACAGTATGGTCGTAAGCTACAAATAAAGTAGTATTATCGTCATACTTTTTCATAGTATACAAGCTTCCACCAGTAAACAAACTATGTGCCGTAGGGAACTTTAATCTCATACCCTTTATAGCTTCATTACTGTATAAGTTATAAATTGAGTCAAAATCACACTGTTTTATAAAACTATTTATGGAACTTTCTGTATTCCCTTCTTTAAAAGAATTATCAGGAAGTCCCCAGAATTCATTTATACCACAACTATCTTTATACCCTTCTTTATAAACATCTACAGTTCCATTATTACCTACATAGTTAAAATCAAAACTATAAGAAAGTAAATTTTTATTTTTATCAACCTTATTTGTATTTTTATTTGAAAACAACAAAAGACTTATATCAACAGTAGATTCAGAGGAATGACTATTTATAAACTCAGTGGGTTTATTATAGTTGAAAGTTTTATCTCCTAATAATTTTTCAATCTCATCTAAATCATATAGTCCTTTACCCTCATTAACCCTATTATAAGCTACCTTATTAGGATTTATTAAAGATTCGATAAGCTTATCTTCCTCTTTAATTATTTCCCGCTGTCTTGCAGATAATGCCATATTAACCTCCAATCAGCTATTTAATTCCAAATATTTTTTCATATCGTCAATGCTTGTGAAATACTTAACTTTTCCACCAACATTACACTCAATTAACTTAACTATTACTTTAATTACTACACCAAACCCATTCTGTCCTTTTGAAATAAGATAAGAAAGTTTTGTTTTATACCCATCATAGTAATCTTGCACTTCTACTTCTAAAAAATCTACCCCATTATCAACAATTTCACGAAGGTAAGGAGGGTATTTATTAATACCCTCTCTTACGATTTCAAAGTCACCATCAGAGTCAAACAAAGTAATCATTTCATTTTGTTTATAGTCAACGGCTTGTAAATTTAAATCATCGATACCGGCACGGTGTAAAAACTCCTCAACTAAATCAACAGACAACATTATAAATTCCCCCTTTACAGAACTCTGGAACGTCTGCTTGTTACTGTTTTAGCAGAAATACCATTAATTCTATTTCTCATATCTTCAATATCTTTCATTGTAACAGAAGAAGGATAACAATCTAACACATTTTTAATCCATTGGTCACCAGTCTTTTCACCCATTAAATACATATCCTCTACTGTTTTATCAGAGCGCATCAATAATAAAGCCATATTATCTAATGTAGGTAGTGTTTTTGAAATTTCAGAAATGAACATAGCATAATTTTCAGGCGGCAAACTTGTTTTATGTGCTGACAAGAACTCTCTCATCAAAGCTAACATGCTGTCCACCATTTTTTCCGTATTACCCTTGAACTTTCCTAACAAAATTCTCTCTTTCTTAAAGAATGGAGCAATCAAAGCCTTATCTTTCAACATTTCAATGGTAATATCCATATCTACATCTGTACCGAACACATTATTAAAGTATTTGCCAAACTCACCTGCAAACTCTTTACCTGTATAAATCTCAAAGACTTTTTCTCTTTTTACTTCGATTTGAGAATCTAACATAGAAATACTTTCAGCCATACGAAGTATAACCCTCATAAAGTTTCTGCAAGTATTTCTAATAGCCGTATCCATAGGCTTCAGTAATGCCTCTTTCAAACGTTTTACTAATTCTTCTATATTAGACATGATACTGTCACTTGAAATTTTCTTTGAACCAGACCTATCAATACTTACCATATCACCAGCCAAGTAAGATTCCCATGAATCTTTATCAGCTAAAATCTGATTAGCAAAATTAATAACCAAATTACCCAGATTTTCAACACTATTCATTGGGTCATTTAACTTATTTCTCAAATCAAGTAATGTATTTCTCATAGCCGGGTCAGCAAAGATTAATTTACCATTAAACAAAGAGGATTCAAATCCATTAGGACCTCTCTTACCCCTCATAGACTTAATATCCTTACTTAACTGGAACAAAGTTCTTGTAGAAGGTACTGCTTTTTCAATGGTTCTCTTTTCAACTTGAGCCATTACATCGATAGATTTTTCAGTAGATAACGTTTTAAAGTATTCTACTATTGTACCGTCAATCGCACCCTCTTTTTTCTTATCTTCCATGAAATTTAACCATGATTTAACATCATTTTCATCATATTTCTTTTTCCAATAGATAGAGAAACGCGCGGCTAACGCTGGGTCTAATGAACCTGCTGCAGAATACCCATCACCTTCCATTTTACTATCCATTTCTGCATAAGACATATTACAAGCGGCAATAATTTTAACCTTATCTTTATAATTCTTGAAAGATACATTGGCAAACTTGTAATCTGAAATAGCTTCAAACATAGCAGACATAATAGTAGGATTCTTACAACGATTACATTCATCAAAGAATAAAATTACTTCCCTACCCTCTTTCAAGGCTTTATCAAACTCATCTTTAATTGTTTTATCAGGTGCTCTTAAAGTTAAAGAGTCTACCATACCATAATCAAGATTACTTGCGACCTCATTTACGATATTACTTAATTCCTTACCTACGGAACCAAGTTCTAAACTATCAAATCCACCACCTGATACATAATCGACTAATGTTTGTTTTACAGGCATACCCATTAAATCAACTGTATCTTTAGAAGCGAGGTTTACATTAATTAAAAATGGTTTTAACCCAGTCTTACGTTCAACATCCTTCATATAAGCATGTACCCTTGATGTTTTACCCAAGGAAGAAGGACCGACAAGTAAAGCAGGTACACCGGATGCAAGTGTTGATTTTAAGAAATCTCCTACATCATCCGGGTCTCTTTGTTCTTTTGGTAAACTCTGATAAGACATATACCCATTCTTATCAAGGAATTTCATAAAAGGTTCCCCTGCCCACTTTGAAACAAGACCATTAATAATATTTTCTTTATAAACCTTTTTACCTTTTCCACCATCTGCGACAAATTCATCATCAATAGCGTACAAATAGTCAGACAACATATCCCATGTACGATAATTTGGGAAAGTTTGAGATTTTATTTCATTATCAGATAAGCTATCATTAATAGCATCAATAACAGGTTTATCATTATAAACCATACCGCCATTCTTATCTAAAAAGTCTAAAACCATTTTATGAATATTAAGAGCGTAACCACCATTTCTTTCTTTTGTATTTGACCTTGCCCACTCAAACCATCTACCCTCAACATCTCCAGGCTGAACCACTAATGGAATAAAACGGTTAGAATAAGCAACGTCAATTTCCGTATTTACATCGTATAACTCTTCTAACGTATCCTTATTTTTTCTATGTTCATAATCTTCGTTTACATTAAGGTTAGTAGCTGCAACAAACTTGCAACCATTTAAAGTCATATTATTAAAGCGTTTCTGATTTAACAACTGAACCAAAATTCCATTGACCCCGTTATCTTTACAGCGTGTAATTTCATCGAAAAATAAAACCGGAGTTTTCTTATACTCTTTATATTTACTCATCGTATCTTGAATTTTCTTTTTCTGTTCATCTGTCAAATCTTTTCTAACAGACTCTACCCCTACTCCATCAGAAACCTTATCTTCTTCTAAATACCCTTTAGACAAAATATCATTTAATTTATCATATGCCTTTGCACAATACTCTCTAAAACCATCAGAACATGTTACTAACTCTTCCATAGGACAAGAATATGAGAATTTCTTACCTTCTACATCACCAATCTGGAACAAACCTGAGTAATCAAGACGGGAAGTAAATGCCACACGGAAGTCCACTAAACGGAATCCATGTTTCTTACACAACTCTTTAATTGTTGCAGACTTAAATACGGCAGTAGGGCCAATTAACAGTGGAACAACCTCACGTCCACCATTCTTCATATCTACCCCTTCTGGTAAGTTAAAATAAGCATCTAACCAATCATATACTACGTCCTTACCACGTCCAACAGCTGTATCATCATAATAAGCATCATTTTCTGCATCTTTTAATAAGTCATCTAAAAATGCAGTATCTTCATTAATTTTCGTATTTTTAATAAAAGAGTCAAAACTTACAGTATTTTTAGTTACAGGAATTTTTACCTCTGATAACAAACTTAAATCAGTTTTTGACCCATTAGAGGCTGAATTGATAAATATATCTGTAGCAACTTCCTCTTTCTTGTAAGAGTCGTTTACCTTTAAAATTGCAGATAAATTATCATCAACATCCTCCACTAAAATACGTTTTGCAACAGGTAAATAATCAATTTCAACAATATTTAAATTAACAGGATTTCCAAAAACCCCGTCCATAACTTTTTCTATTACCTGTTCTCTTTCATTTATTACGATAGTTCCGCAAGGTAAAACCCTATAAGCTTTAAAGTGATACTCTTTACTTATATTATTACTATCTACAGCACCAATAGAATCAGTACTATTCGACTTACCAAAATCCAAAGGACAATAAATATCAGAAAGATTTATAGACTCTTCTGCATTTCTTACAAAATCCCCTTCAGATAAAAACGGAAACAACTTATTAATATATGACATTAAAACATACCTCCTAACCTTTTTATTCACCTAAAAGAATATTTAAAATTCTCTTCATTGAGGAATAAAAATATGCTGCAGTACTTGGATCAATTTTAACATTTAACCAATCATCTATTGTTTTTGCATCAAACTCTTCAAACTGATTAAAATATTTCAATATATTTCTTCCAATACCGATATCTTCCAAATTAATATTACTTACATCCTGTCCGCTTCTTTTCATGTTTACAAGATTAATTAAATAAGTTTCAACTATTTTTGTAATTAACACAAAGCGTAAGAAAACTAACCCTATTAACACTTTCAGATTATCTTCTTTACCTTGAAAATCATTAACCCTATCCTCTAACGAATCAAGATATTTTCTTAATGTTTTCAATGCTCTATCTGATACCATCCATTTGTACTTTTTAGGGAACACATTTTCAAGTGTAATACTTTCAATGTTTAATTCCTGGTCATACATGGCAAGATTTTTGTCTAAATCACTTTTTGCATACTTGATAAAAGAAACGGCAAACGCTCTATACTTATCAAATACACTACCCCCACCAGCATTCATTAAACGTTTAAACCCTTTTAAGGATTTGTCCTTATAAATTAAATAAGCTCTCATACTTGACTACACTCCTATTAGAACCTTTTTAATAAAATATCACTAATCTCACTAAAAACCCTTCCTGAATTCATCATCTGTTTTATAGAAAATACAGGTAAACTATATTGTGAAAACTTTACTTCCCTCGTATACATACTACCTGCATCTATCTTTGGTAAAATATTTAAATTATAATAATTTAAAACCTGAACAAACAACTTTTCCTCGATACGGCTTTCTAACCAAAAATCTTGTAAACTATACTTCTCTTTCAATCTTTCATAAGCAGTAAAATTTTTAAAATCTTTGATTAAACCTAACGAAAACATAAATGCATTATCCCATCTAACAGCATGAAGCATATCTATGATATTATAACATACAATTTTATCATACTGTTTCTTTATTACATCTTCCCCCTTTTCACAAATATTATAATCCATATAAGAGAAAGACCCTAAAATAGAGGCATAAAATATGTAATCTATACCCCTATCACTAAATGTAATATTTTTTAAAATATTGAGTAACCATTTTCTTTGTTTAATTCCAAGTCCAAAAGAGGATAATGCAATTAAAAAATCTACATCAATATCATATTTTAAAAACTTTATAAACCTTGCGTTTAAATTAGGTACAGAACTTTCTAACAACTCATCTGTATTTTTGTACTTTAAAAGAGTTTCAGACAGTTCTTTTGTATCTGATTCTGAAATAAAAGCACCAAAATACTCTACCGCTAATTTCTGCCACTCTTCAAACTTACTTACACATTCGTAAGCAAAATTGATTAAACCCTCGATACTTACACCAATACTTTGTGTTGCATTTAAACTTTTCTCTTTAGATGCTTCTCTATTTCTAACCAATTCAAGTATGATAGAATTTGATTTTTGAACATCTGAATTTAAAAAGTCAAGATACATATTTCTAAATTCATTGGCAAAGTTTTGTATAAACAATAAAGGATTTACCTTTATAAGCTCTAACAACAATTTCTTGTCTACATACTCTGGCAAAGAATTACCATGAAAAACCCTGCTTGCAAAGATTTTAAAAATATTACCGATTAAAATATAACAATTAGGGTTAGGGAACAACCCTAATGCTATATTTCCTGTCTCTGTACCAACTGAAAGACCAAATAAATTGATAAAAGGTTCGGGCTCACCAGAAACCTTTTCAAATTTAATGCTACCACTTACATTACTTTTATTATTTAAAATAGACTTATTTGTACCAAATTTCTTTTTATATTTTAAATTTTTAGTATCACTATGTAGTCTAACCAAATCTACCACAATAGTTTCTTTCATGTTAAGTCACCTATCCCACAACCTTTTACACCTATTACCATTTATTACCATTTTTCTTTACTTAATTTTACTACATTTTTCTATTTTTGTAAACCCTTTTTCTTAAAAATTTTAAGGTTTTATTGGTTGATTTGCAAAATTTTTCAATATCCTATCAGAAAGTTTAGAAACTAACTTCATAATCTTCATTAAATCTCTTCTACCTAACCCAGCTTTTAACTCTTCCATAGTAGAAGTGACAACATCTCTTTGTCTATCACTATCAGTAACTACACCTTTTTCAGCTTTATCAAGAAACTCTTCATAAGAGATAACAGGATTCGATTCGATTTTATCGTTTTCCACCAACTCTGCTAATGTATTCGGGACATCATAACTACTGGCAGGTTTGAAGTCTTTAAAGTTTCTTTCATAAGAGCGAATTGCAGATTTTACATATAAAGCCCTATCATATGGGTCTTTCATATCATAGGAAGATTTTGACAACTCGGCATCCTCGTCTATATACCTTAAACTGTCTAAAGAGGACAATGCTTGCATTTCATCTAATGAAATTTTACTATTTTGTCCTACAAATACATCTGTTTGGTCAAAATTACCCTTAAACAAATTATCAGCTGCATCTTCACCTTCAATAAATTTGCTATTATCATTAGTACCCCTTCCACTAATAGATAAGGCTAAATTATTATAAGAATTTGAAATTTCTTCGAATAAAAGTTCTTTTCCTGCTATAGAAGTACTTTCAGAAACCCCTGTAAATGAAACTACTCTGTTAACAACTTCCCCAGTCTCATTATCTGTTATGCTACAACATGAACCCATTCTATTATTAAAATCTCTATCTCCAAGTGCTCTTTTCCCAAGATTTGACCAAAAATCTAATGTAGATAATAAGGTATGAACCGATTTATAATAATTTAATACATCAGACCAATATATAAATATTCTTGCTAAAATAATTTCCTCTAAATCATTATTTGAATCAAAATCAGGGTTCCAACTACCAGATGACTTTTTATAAGAATCCAAATCTATCTCATTTTTCTTTTTCTCTCTTTCATTGATAATTGAAAGAATAATAGAATTGCTTGATACTGCTACATTTTTTAATAAATCCGTATACTCTTTAACATCTAAATAAATATCTCTGTCTACCCCTTTATTTTTAGAAATATTCTTTATTAAACTAAATAAACCCCCACACTTCATACGGGTTAAAATTCTTCTAAACCCATTGCTATCCATTCTATTAATTATATTTGTGGCCTCATCATACTGAACTTTTCCAGATTTAGAAAAGAATGTAGACTTATAAGCATTTCCTAATTTTTCTTCTACTTCCCCTGTTCCAATCCCTGCCATATTTGCAACAACTATAGCACCAGAGCCAATAAGTATTACAGCGTTAAAATCTTCATCAATATCCATTCCCATAAACTTATAAGTTTTAGAAATATCTTTCTCAAAATGGAAATTTAAAGACATATAATCATCTTTAATATCATTTCCGTTTACACCATCTAGCTTTCTAACCTTGTCATGATATAACGAATTCACATCTCCTTCATAATAACCCCAGTCAGCTTTAAAAGTGTCTTTTTCAAACTTACTCGGTTTTAACCCTTTATCAATAGCCACCTTTTTAACAGGTGATACTGGACAACCCAACTCTGGAAAGTCAGAACCTTTAATATTTATGGATAATTCAAAACTTGACATTATAACCCTCCAATTTAAACCTTAATATAATCCTTCTATTAGTATATATAACCCCTTTATAACTTACTCCTAAACCATTTTGTTTTTACCATATCTTTTTGAATTGACATCCAATTATTGTTTAAAACAGTTAATACACACAATAAATGTTTACAAACAGACCCTTTTAAATCAGGATTTACTATTTTAGGAAATCTGTTTTCTTTTGTAAGTCCATACCCTAATTGATACGTCAAATAGCTATAACGATACTTAAAATCGGGACAAGTACATTTCACCTGCAAATCCCCATTTAAAAATAACCTTACTATATCCTTTTCTTTGAATTCCTTAAAATGTTTCATATCTTTTGCTTCTTTAAGTTTTATTGTTTGTATATATTTTAATCCTGGTGTATATTGACTATGTGTCTGAAACTGAATCCACCCGTTTTTTTGTGTTACACCCATGTACTTTGTTGTAAGTTTTTTAGCTCTTGCCTTTCTTGCTGAATCGGCTGCTTTTAAAATTTCTAACCTTGTAGCTTCATCTATTTTTTGATATTTCTGTTTGTTATTTCTTTGTTTTTTATTTTTAAACTGTTTCCCAAAATAATAAGACTCTTTATCACTTTCTATTAAATAAAAAAATGGAGAATTTTCCACAAGAATATCCTCCAAATCAAAATGAAATATTTTAGAGGAATTTAGCATATTTATTTGAGATAAACTCTTTTGCTTCATTTATTGCTTTTTCCTCCCCACCTATAAAATTTCCAAGTAAAATATATAACTCATTAATAGGGTAATCATTTAAAGGTTTTTGATGTATCTGAGCTTCAATTATATTATGTGTTAAAAGACTACTTACCAACTTCATATAGTCTAAAGAATCAAAATTATTTGACTCACTAATAGCACGTTTTAAATTTTTATAAAGAGTTTTCCCTTCGATTGCTTTTACAAAGGACTCACTTACAGTATCCCTATCTTCACCATTTAAGATTTTTGTTTGAATCTCTTTAATTAAAGCAATATCCTTTTTTTCTATTGCTTCATTTAATTGTTGGTACAAATCTTTATACATTATTCAAACCCCTCTTCCTCTGACGGTTCTTCTACCTTATGATTTTCCTCTTTGTACGTACCCTTTTCTAATTCTTGTAATATTTTCATAAACTCTTCAGAAGCAATTTCAGACGGTGAAAGACCAATTAACCCAAGTGTTGCTTTTAAGAATTTTGCTTTATCAATATACTGTGCATATTCTTGTAAGAATGTTTGTGAAGAGTCAAATACTGACATACAAGTTACATACTCTTCAACCCTCCCCATAGTATCTGATGTAGTAATAGGTCTCATTCTTATTTTGAACTTATTTATATCTGACAGTCTACCACGATAAATTAAGTAATTATTACATAAGGATTTAATCCCATTTACCATTATATTCTGTACTCTCTGTACAGAACGGGCATAACGAATGTCCATTTTAGCAAGTGAATTATTACCTAATATCCCACCTATAGACTCTTCAAACCCAAGATATGCTTTCGGGAACTTAATCGAAGCAAATTCTTTATCCTTAAAATAATCAATATCTACAATAGAACGAACATCAACTGCATCACCAACTGAATCAACTGTTACATCCCCTTTACCATCTCTTGTCGGGATATACACATTCGAATTGATAGGTATTGGTGACGGGTCTGTTTTCATACCTACATTTTTCTTTAACCTTGTAGAACCTTCTAACCTACGTCTAATATCTGATAAAATTTGTTGTGTTTTCCCTGGTGAAGCGTTACCAACTTCTACCTTTACTAAATTATACTGGGTAGAACGTGCTACTCTTGACAAGATTAACATGTTATCTAACATGTTAATAATGCGGAATATATATCTTGCATTATCCATGATAGATGTTCCTGTTACTTTATAACAAACAACAGGTTCTAACTTTTCACGTTTCTTACCCTTCTCATCTAAACCACCTTTTACATTTAAAACAATTTTATCCCGTCTTGATAATTTTGCAGAAAGAAAGTGTACAAAGCTATCTGCTTTCTCAAAAGTTGCAGAGTTATCTCCATTTGCTAATGTAGAAGAACTATTTACCTGTTGACCCGCTTGTCCCCTAAAAGTACCATCGTACCCTATCCCTGTACCAATACTATCTAAATAAAAATCATCATCTTCAAACCCAAGTACATTTCCCATATACTCAATTCTTGATACAGAATAAGGATTTAATACATCTTCATAATACACAGACTTAACATTAGAATTCGCTGAACCTGCATAATATTCCCTTCTACGAAGTTTAAAATCACCATGTTTTACTACTTCATAAGTCCATGTCCAAATCCGTTCCTCTATATTTACGTTATTTTCAAGAAAATCTGATAAAAACTTTTGTAAACCTTCGTCGTCTGATTCTACATTTACAATTTTACCTGTTCTTTCATCTGCTTGACAAATATCATCAGCAGTAATTTCCATAGCAGAACCGATTACAGAATCTCTGGACATTTCTTCATTTTCACGATAAACTTCATTTAAAGAAATATCTGCTTTTAACCCACTCAATATTTGTCCTAAATTAAAATCATCAGAAGAAATTAACTTTGACAAATCAGAGGGTGAATACCCAGGAGTACTACCTTCATTAACAACCTGTGAAACAGAATCTATTTCACCACCCAACAATTCATTATTTCTTTTATCCTCTAATATTTTTGTATTTTGAATTTTAGGTTGATGTACCTGCTCTTCTACCTTACTTAAATCTTTAATGATTTTATCACTTTCATGTACTTTAGGATTTCCCCTTCTACCAAAAAAGTTTGTAATAAAATTATCTTCAAATATACTCATATCTTTCTTACCCCTTAAAACCCTACAAGGCTACTTCCTGACATATAATCTATATTACCCATTTCATATTCTTCTATCATATCATCTATTTGACGATTTACTAACTCTTCTACATTCATAGCATCTGGCTCAAAATACTCTCTATATTCATTAATTTTCATAAAATCTTCAAGTGTACTACCTTGTGCAGATTCTTCAGTAATACTTACTTGTAACGCAGAATTTAAAGCACCGGCAAGAGCATCAGATACGTCCTTACTCCCTACATTATACCCTTTTCCAGAATAATCAGATGATTCTATTATTTTCGGATGGTCAACTTTTCTCTTTTCCCTATCATGAATCAAGTTTAACAACTCATGTCTCAATATAGGATAATCGTAGATTTTTAGTCTTCCTTCATACATAACTTCTACTAAATTAAGATATGCTTTATCTGTTTTATCAACAGACTGATACCCAACGTTAAAACCCATTTCCTCTAAAATCTGTCTTGATTCTTCTGAATTGAATATATCATAAGTTACCATTCCTATTTTCATACCTATAATAGAGTGTAAGTATACTACGAAATTTCTTATTTTATATATAGCAATTTTTCGTGGTGGTTTTGGTGGATTTACCCTTATAAAGAAGTCAACGGCATATACAGGCTTTTTTACCCCTGTTTCGTCTGTTAATATATCATCAAGATACACACTACAAATACCGGTTGAGTCTGTTCTATAAGATTGGTCAATATGTATATATCTTGGACGTTCAGGATGTCGTAACCTAAATCTTTCAGATAAATAATCACTTATTTGAATGTTATCACCTGTAGAAATTATAATTTCAGGCTGAATAAACGGATGGAATAAACGTTTATCCACACAATCATCATATACAACTGGTGTCGTAAACAACTTACCAGTCGAACCAGTCGAAACACCACCCAAATCTTGTAAAGAACGAATAATATTTGCTTCAAAACCTGCTTTTAAATCTATAGGTACCTTTAAAAACCTATCCTGCATATGTGGTGGTAACTTTTTAATCTCTTTCTCTATATCATTAAAATCTGTTAAGTTATCCACACATTTTTCTTTCTTTAACCCTTCTGATATTCTGAAACTATTTACATCGTCCGTGGATTTTACAATCATAGGCTCAAGGTAATTTGTACCCTTACAAACATAGAAAAATGTTTTAGAAAACTTGTCAGGCTTTACTTCCCACTGAGAAGGAGATGCCATAATAGTATGAGGGTCATTTCTTGACAATTCCATCTGTTTTTCAGTAGCGGAATTTTCATGTGTGGCAGATGATACTAAAATATTTAATGCGTGATTTACACCACCATCCATTATAAAACGTGAATTCGCACGGTTTATAATACCGGCATACATATCTAACGCTTTATTCGCATTTCCTGATGTGTTATTTCCATTACCAGCTACGAAGTTAGCTTCGTCAAGCATGGAACAAATTACTGACATACCAATAGAGTCAGAGGAGTTTGAACCATAGGCAAAAGTAACACCTTCAGGAAACAATAAAATAGAATTGATACGTTTCCGTCTTCTAAAATTATCATTAAAATAAGGTGAATTGTCAATAAAAGACCTAAATTCACCAAACCCTGTACGTTCTGCCTGTCTCTGATTTACTGAAAAATACAGAAACATGATACTTGTTTTACTCATTAAATGATAGAACGCGTTTATATTTTCATAACAAGAAAGTTCATATAACTTTCTCATCATAATAATTTCTGATATGGTGGATTTACCTGTACCAATACTACCAGAAATAATTACATTATTAATTTTTTCTTCTGGTTTTCTATCAGAGCGAAAAATATCAATAATAAACTCTTTCCAATACGGATAAATAGCGTTAGCATCTTGACCTACATAGTAAGTACTTTCTATCCACTCTTCTATAGGTACTATAGGTCTTATTTGTTTTGCTACTGTACTTTTCGCTCTCCTGTCCATTTCTTCTCTTAATATTTCTATGAAGTACTGTTTTTCAGTATCCGTCATATTTGTAAAAGAGGAGTCTGGACCAAGTAATTCTTCTAATCTTGTTTGTTTCATATTCTACAATTTATTTGACTAAAGACAAGCTAAACAATATAAATAATACTAACATAACACAGACAAATACATTATATAACCATTTTCCATTACACATAAACCATTACTTCTCCTTACCTGTTATATTTCTCTTCTATAAACTGACTAAAGTACAAACCAGTTAAAAACCCTACTAATACCCCAAAAAACAAAGTTATTATACAGCAAATAAAAAACTCAGAAAATGTAACCATAAAATTTCCTCTTAAACAACAA
>Ga0326513_10001985_pt1 | contig 15304 bp, 16 predicted proteins | sample 2_2465_0518_D_FD_203654 | JGI IMG/M metagenome (GOLD analysis project Ga0326513, IMG submission 203654) | Bovine rumen microbial communities from UC Davis, California, United States - 2_2465_0518 | ecosystem: Host-associated > Mammals > Digestive system > Stomach > Rumen | place: USA...
GCCTTATAGACTCTGACTACAAGGGTGAGTGGTGCGCAGTCCTCGAGAGCGCGAAGCCTGTGCAGTTCCGCAGGGGCGACAGGATTTTGCAGGCATTCGTCACATGGTCGTTCCGCGCTGACGGCATAGACGCCGATGACGCGGAGCGCGGCACGCACTCAGGATCTACAGGGAGGTAGCATGGCCATGACAATTGATGAGGCCATCAGGCATGCCGAGGACAAGGCGCGGGAATTAGGCTGTACGGAGTGCGCGGCGGAGCACTGGCAGCTGGCGTCATGGCTCAGGCGCCTCGCGGCACTTGAGGCCGACAAGCGTCTGCTTGACGCTATCGACCTGGCGAAGAAGCTCAAGGCGGCGCAGTGCCAGCTGAGGGAATTTCGACAGAAGAGGATTGAGGAGAAAGGAATGCACATCACAATTCACCCGCTCAGGGACAACTTCATCGCACCGAGGTACAAGACCAAAGGCGCCGCGGCTTTCGACCTGTACCTTCAGGAAGACCTTTATCTGACTCCTGATGAGCCTGCCAGCATCAGCCTGGGATTTTCTGCCGACATCGAGGACGGGTACAGCGTGCAGATTATCCCGCGCTCCTCGGTTGGTATGAACTGGGGAGTCAGGCTGTGGAACACGGTCGGCCTTATAGACTCTGACTACAAGGGTGAGTGGTGCGCAGTCCTCGAGAGCGCGAAGCCTGTGCAGTTCCGCAGGGGCGACAGGATTTTGCAGGCATTCGTCACATGGTCGTTCCGCGCTGACGGCATCGACGCCGAGACGGAGCTCAGGTACAAGCAGCTGACGGGCATCCTTGACCTTTTTAAGAACGTCAACTACTCCGTGTCATGGGAAAGCGACGGCGAACTGCCGGAGGAGGCGTGATGGCAGACTGGAGCTACGGCGGATATGCCGCGAAATACGGGGTTGTGAAGGGTGGCGAGTACGACATCGGCACAGGGCATGTAAAGTGCTGCGACCTGACGGAGGAACTGCCGGAATTCATGAAGCGGGCACAGGTCATCTTCGTTGATCCTCCCTGCTCGCAGGGCAACCTCCAGTCCTTCTACACGAAGGCCGGAGAGGGCAGGCCGTGGCCGTTTGACCAGTTCCTCTGCAAGCTGTTCAGCCATATCATGGAGATTGCGCCGCAGGTCTGCTTCATTGAGTCCTTCGCGAGCAACATCGATGATGTGAAGACCTTCATCAGCACAGAGTTCCGGTACATGGCGGTGATCCAGTCCCACTACTACCACAACCGGAAGAACCAGTGCTGGATTGTGGCAGGTGTCAACAAGGAGCCGGAAGGTTGGGAAGACTGGTGTATGTCAGTCCACGACATGGACGAGCAGTCAATCATCAGGGAGATCTGCTCTGCCATCATGCCGAAGAGTACCATCGGCGACCTGTGCATGGGGCGCGGCCTTGTCGGGTATTACGCCAATAAAATCGGCAGGCCTTTTGTTGGCACTGAACTCAACCCGAGCAGGCTTGCCGTACTATTCGAACGGATAAAAACAGGCAAATTGTGAACCGTATCACGAAAATATATGAAGAAATACGAAAAAAAAGATGAGCCTGGAAATCAGGCAGGTTGATTAATCAAGAAAAGATGTGTACCCGAAACAGTGCTTTTGGGTACATGTCGCGGAAACGTGTACCCGAAAAGGCGGTTTTGGGTACATATCGGACGGCAGGAGAGGAGTTGCGCCCCGGACGGCACTCATGATGCTTCCCGCCAGTGGACTTCCCGCCGATGGAGGCCGGCAAGTGTGCACTGTAAGGAGGCCTGCCGGAATAGTTAGGTACATTTTATGACATTCAGAGATGAAATTCAAGCTGTCCTTCCTGACCTTCTCACTGACCACAGCACCCACAGGCGCCTGCCTGTCGATGCGGAAACGCTCCTGCCGAGGTGGCGGAAGCGTCAGGCAGAGCAGGCGGAGCGGACGCGGACGAAGGCAGAGGTGGCTACTCCCTCATGGCTTGCGCGCGACATGACGGAGATGATAGAGGCGGAACTTATGGGCGACTGGCAGGCGTATGTCCGGGCGAAGTGTCTCGAAATCACTTGCGGCGAGGCTCCGTTTTTGTGCCAGATGTACGACTGCGTATCAGGCAGGCAGATACCGGTCAGTGAGCGGGGCGGCATTTTTGACCGCAAGCTGCGGCGCGTGTCTGAGCACTGTGAGACCTGCGGCAGATGGAACCTGTGGGCACTGCGAGCGCTCCAGTCCTGCTACGGCTACGAGTATCAGGCCGACAGCCTCGCCCTTGCGCGCATCAACCTGCTCACGGACTATCTCGACATCTGCGAGAGCGTCTTCGGCGCTCCGCCCGACGCGGTCATGATGACAAGTGCCGCCATCATCATCTCATGGAATTTGTGGCAGATGGACGGGCTGAAAGGACAGACGCCTGACGGCAGAGAGTGCCTGATACGTGACTGGGAAGCTGGTGAGTACGTGAGATGGAGCGAGCTGCTTGATGGTTGCAGGGGACGGAGTTGAACCGCCGAAAATCCAGGTTTTAAGCCTGGTGAACTATCCGCTATTCTACCCTGCACCTGAAAAGATGGCAGGAGCCTGCCATCAGCGTTAAGTATAGTTGACAACGCTCAGGCTGTCAATCTTTGAAGTGAGTCCTGTGAGCCCGCTCAAACTCCTTGAGCCATTTGCCGTCGCCGAGCCTCTGGGTGTAGTACTCGATGCCTTTGTTCAGGCGTTCCTGTACCCACTCTTTGCCGCGTCTCCTGACAAGATCGTTGAACTTCCACATCAGGAACCGCGCGAACTCCTCCTCGCTGACCGCATGACCTTTGAGCATCTTCTGCCACCTGTCATAGCCTGCTGTCGCGTGCTCCGCGTACTCGTCCATCTCCTGCTCAGTCATGCCGTCCTCCTCCACATGTACACCGCGATGTACGGCGGCAGTATCGAGAACGCTGCACCGCTTCCCGTCTTGCTGATGGTTATCGCATGCGTGTGCGCACCTGCCGCGGCGATGGCTACCGAGTGCGTGTGCGCGCCTGCTGCCGCGATGCTCAGGTTGTGCGTATGCTTGCCGTTTGACGCTACGGTGACGCTGTGTGCGTGCGCGCCTGCTGCCGCGATGCTCAGGTTGTGCGTATGTGCGCCGTTTAATGCTATCGTGACGCTGTGCGCATGGTCGCCAGCCTTGCTGATGGTCAGGCTGTGATAGTGCCCGCCGTCAGACTTGATGGTAAAGCTGTGAGTGTGGTCGCCTACGTAACTGGTAGTAAAACTGTGATGATGGTTGCCGCTTGAGGAGGTCGAGCCAGTCCACGAGCGGGAGGCGTCAAAGCCTGTTACATAATCAGGGTCACCGCTGTTTGAGACAGGGACCGTGCGCCCTCCCGTTTTGTAAAACGCGCCTGAATAACTGGGTTCAGCGCCATCATCTCCGACACCCGAGAACGATCCCGTGATGTTCATCGAGCCGCGTGTGTGCGTATGCGAGCCGGCATACTCTGTAGTACCTCCATGCGAGTGCCCCCCGTCTCCCGCTGTCCTCAGGTTTCCGCCGTGGTCGTGCACTCCGGCAGTACCCATCGATGACGCGTGATCATGGCTTCCTGCCGTGCCGGTCGAGGCATTGTGCGCATGCGCGCCCGCCTCAAGTGCAGAGCCCGAGTGCGCGTGCGCGCCTGCTGTGCCGGTCGAGGCATTGTGCGCGTGCGCTCCGTCCTCAAGCGCAGAGCCCGAGTGCGCATGCGTTCCTGCCGAGCCGGTAGATGCCCCATGAGCATGCGCCCCTGCCGCCGTCTCTGTCGCGGAGTGGTCATGCGCGGGCATTTCCTGCACCGTCAGGGCGTGATACGCGTTTCCGCCTGTTGTGCCTGCCTGCCACGAAGAGCCTGCCGCCATGAGCATGCGCCCCTGCTCGATGGCCTGCCACGTGCCGCCCAAAAATGACGCCGGAGAGATGTTGACGACAGACATGTAGATTGAGCCGACGGGATAGACCTTGTTAAGCAGGTCAGCCACAAGCAGAGAGGATGTGTAAAAGTTGCTGAGCGCGTGCCAGTACTTACCCTCCGCCGGCTTGATATTCGTGCTCGCGCGCAGCGCAGTCCATGTCGAGTTGTTGTATGAGCAAAGCGAGCCGGCGGGGTATGCCGCGCTGCTTGTCCATGACGGCACGCCGCCGTACATATAGAACCGCACCCACTGGCCGATGAGTTTGTAGAGGCCGTTGAAATCCTCACGCTGAGGGGCCCGTCCGCCAGCGTCAAGCGGCAGGGCGGTCAGCTGGGGAAAGAGTGCCGTCATGGAAGCGAGGCCGCTCTCGGTGTCTGTCGTCTCCGGAATCTCGTTCACGTCCGCTGTCGCGCCGAGCTCGACAGCCCATTTGTTAGGTTCGGTTACGGTAATTGCCATTATTCAGCCTCCTCCGAAAAGTCCGCCATCACAAACAGAATCTCAATCGCCTTGAGAGCCTTGAGGCTCTTCGCATCCGCGATTGCCTTCTGCAGCTTCCATTTCTGCTGGTAGAGCATCGCGCCGTTCATCTGAGCCTCCTTGAGCAGGAGACGCAGGTTATCAAGCGTCAGCTGATGGTCGCCGTTGTCATGGTCGCGGAAAGCTACAGGCTCCTGCCCGATGTTGATGAGCCCTGAGAGGTTGTCGCGTGAGCGTGCGTCTCCGTCCACGACAAAGCCGAGGCTTGACTTAAAGGTCATTCCGCTGTCTTTGCGCTCGGCGTCAAAGCCTGTGGTCGCGTTCTCCACCTGCATCAGCTTGAAACCCTTCATCTCCGCGAGCGTCAGGCTGATGCTGATGCCGTCCTCCGACACGTTGTCCTTGCTGTCCGCGGGAGTGTGCACCCAGCGCCGATGGAAATCGGGCATCTCGGTGTCGGGGTAACAGGCGCATTCATAGCCGCGCTCCGACGCCCCGGCGATGAAAGCCGCGCCCCAGGCTGTTGACAGCGTATTGTCGCCGCTGTACTTGCCGTCTTTAATACTGTAAATCATCTAGATACCTCCGGTAGGTTTTGTCCAGACTGATGAGAGAGCGATGGCAGTCAAAGCGGATCCAGCCTGACCGCCATGAGTGATACAAATCCCGATAGTCTGTAATGCTGATTTTACCGCATGCGGCAAGCAGATACAGCGTTTTGAGCCTCCGCCGCTCACGCGTGAAAGTCTCCCTGACAGGCCGCATCAGGAGCCTGCCCGATGCAGTAAAGGAATAGCGGATTTTGCAGAAGGTGAAGCCCTGCCGGAGCGGTGATATGTGCGTCTTGCGCTCACTGATGAAGAGTCCGAGCGCCGCCGCCTGCCGCCTGATGCCGTCAAGGACAGAGAGCAGGAAGCTGCGGTCATGGTGCAGTATGTATATGTCGTCCATGTACCTGCCGTAGTACCTGCATGACCTGACCACCTTGCAGTAGGTGTCTATCGGCGTGGGATACCATACTCCGGCAATCTGCGAGACCGGAGCGCCGATGCCGACAGAGCGGCGGAGGACACGCGAGCCGTCGCGCAGGCCTGCTGTCTCGTAGTCCGCGAGGGAGTTGTACGGCACTGCATCAAAATCGGTGTCAGTGTAGGACACATCGGCGGAGTAAGGCGCGAGGAGCATGGCAAGCAGTGAGCGTATGCGCGCGTCTCTGACTTTGGCGTCTATGGACTGTATCAGTCTGTCATGCGGTATGTTGTCAAAGAATTTGGCGAAGTCGATTTTGAGCACCCAGCCGTCAGCGCCGTACCGCCTCTGGTACTCTCTGAGATGCGCCGCAAGCCTCGCGCGCGTGAATGCCATGCCCTTGCCCCTGAGGCTCGCGCCGTTGTCGTAGATGAGATACGGCGTCAGGGCAGGCAGTAAGACCGCATCGCACAGCGCGTGCTGCAAGACCATATCAGCAGGATCCAGGGCGCGGATAAAGCGCCTGCACCCTCGCTCATTGACGATGAATTTGAAGCCCTTTCCCGGCCTGTAAGTGCCGTCAATCAGGCTCTTGCGGAGAGCGGTACAGAAATGGAGTCTGTCGCACGTGATGCGCTGTACCGATGATTTCCAGCCTGACGATTTCTCCAGCTTGCGGACGGCGGCAAGGAGGTTTGTGATATCGGTGAGACGCTCGAAAGGCGTTGAAAAAGCGGACATTTTTGCCCTGTTTCGTGATGGAAAAGCGGACAGGGGGCGCGCCGTTTGGAGCCTGACGACATATCGGCGGGCATCAGCGCGCGTGTTTGACTTTCGTCCGGACTGCCTCTCCTGCCCTGCATGACCGGATCGGGATTTACCCTACACATAGCCCGGCCTGATAGCATAAGGGGCGGACGCCATTCACGTTAGACGCGTTGTTGGCGTTGGCATTGCCGTTGCCGTTGACATTCGCGAAATTCGCAGACGAGACGACAATAAGAGACAGACCAAAGAGATTATAGCGCAGATTTGAGTTCGCGGTATCTCTTGTTGTCTGACTTGCGCCAGCCCTTGAGCAGGGCAATCTCGTACTCCACGCTGTCGCACAAAGGTGTGTATTTTGTCAGGTCAACGGGCAGGATATTCGCCGCAAAATCTATCTCCTGATACAGCTGATAGCAGGTTGCGATGGCGTTGTCCTGATGCTTGCGCCTGAGTTCCGCATCGGCGAAAGCGGTCGGATAGATGGAGTTGGCGGCGGTGACGGAGAGCACAAGCCGCCGAGTGAGGTCGGCAAGGCTCTGCCGCTCAAAGTCGATGAGCCATGCCGGAAACTCCGCTTCCGCCGCCGTGATGCCGTACTTCTCCGCAATCGCGAGGAATTGCGCCCTGTCGTCAGCCGTCATGCGCCGCGTCTCGATGTCCAGCTGTCTGACCTTGCTCTTTACGCCGAAGTCTTTCAGCAGAAGCGTCATGATGTCCTTGCGCAACTTTTGAGCAGTCGCGTAAAACTGCATCTTCGACTCGGAGCGAAAGCGTTTGAGTACTGACACTTTGTACCTCATTGAATGCCGCCCTATCGGGCGGCGGATTGAAGATTATACGAGCAGGGCGAAGGGGCGGACGCCACCCACGTAAGACGCGCGGTAGGCGTCGGCAAAGCCGTTGCCGCCGACAAGCGCGAAACCCGCAGCCGAGACGACATCGCGAAGCCACCACCACTGACGGTTATAGTTTATCGCTTTTTCGCTGAGGCGGAAAATCGACATCTGACGGGTAGCAACTCCAGCTTCCCATGCCGATGATGAAAATGCGGGCATGCCGTAGACCATTCGCTCGCACATAAGATTGCACTGAGCGTCATACCATCCCCAGTCAGAAGACGCGCCTGTCCACATAGGCGCACCTGACGATATGGAAGAGGTGTTTACCGCTCTGACAATTGAGTCTCTGAACGTCAGTATATGGTCAGACCCAAAGGCGTTGACAATGCCCGTAGCGCACGCCGGAATAGTCTCCTTGTACATGCGCGAGCCTGCGTATCCGCCCTCAGTCGTGTTCGTGGCGTTCATGTTGGCGCTGAAAATCGGCGCCTGCGGCACGATGACGACATGATGAGTCTCCATCGCCGTATTGTCGCCCTTGTGCCACCAGTAGTCGCAGTCGGCTATCAGCCAATTGACGGTGTACGCTGTGCCGGAGATGGTAACCTGCTTCGTGATGTAGTCGCCGGGGAAAATGTCCTTAAAAGTGCCGTTTGCGATGTTGGCACTGACTGTGCCGTTGTTGAAGGCGGCGGTGATGTCACGTCCACCCCACATGGCGTTGTGCGCCTCAGCGCCGTCAGGATAGGCGGCGTACCACTGGGCACGGATAGCCGATGACGCTAACGCAGTGACGGGGATTGTGATGTTGCCCGAGCCGTCAAAGCCCGTAGCCGTTCCCGTAGCTGCGCCTGAGAGGGCGATGGTACGCTTGGCGGCAAGCTTGGTCGCCGTAGCCGCGTTGCCGGTACAAGAGCCGGTGATGTTGGCTTTAATAGCGGCAGGAAGCTTGAGCGTTACCGCCGCACTGCCATTGACGCTGACAGCCTCGCCTGTATTAGTGCCGTCACTGTCAGAGATTGCCACGTTGCGGGCAGTACCCCAGTTAGCAGTCGTAACGTTAGCGGTTCCGTCAAACGCCGTACCGTTGATAGTGCGCTTCACGGCAAGCTTTGTCGCGGTCGCGGCGTTGCCGGACTCAAGCACCAGCTTCTGCCATACCGCGGTGTTTTTCCCCGGAGTGACTGCCCCGGCGTCTGTGCCGCTTCCGTTGTCTTTCAGCGCGAGGTAAAGTGCGCCGGAGTAGCCCACTACCGCCCCGGCAGGGTAGTCGGCAGTCGCGTCATATGACCACACGCCGCCGCGCTCGATGAAGTACAGCCGCTCCATGATCATCTTGAGAAACGCGTTAAAGCCGGTGCGCTCCGGCGCCTTGCCGCCTTTGCTGAGCGCCAGCTGATAGATAGCAGGCCATAAGTCTGCTATCGACGGATAGAGCGCACTGCCTTTTTCCTGGATCTCGCTGACATCAGCGGCGCTTCCGGGGAGGACGCCCCATTTCTTCGGCTCGGTAAATATTGCCATAAGATCTCCTAGAGTTTTGTTATTCCATAAGTCGCGAAGGTTCCGTTGTCAAAATTCTGCAGCTCCGGCGCCCCGGCAAAGCCGAATGTCGGCGTGATGACCTGATACATTTCCAAACCCACACCTGCCGGGAGCCACGGCAGGTTGTCGAGCGAGGCCTTGTCGGACTCCGAGAGCGGGGAGAGTATGAGGATACGGAGTACCATAGTGCCCGTGTGCAGGACCTGAACGTCAGCGTCAGGAAAGAGCATTTTCATCATCCGGTTCAAGCTGGCAAGACTGCTGTCGCTGATGTTGATAAGCGCCTTGAGGAAGACATACGTCCTGTACATCGGATCCGTCAGCCTGACCTTGCCGAGTATCTTTTTATAGAAAGGTGTCACATTGAAAGTGCCCAGGCGGTCATTTTTGACGCCCGCGGGAGGATCAAAGCCGAAGTAAGGATTTGTGTCCTCTACCGACAGGTACGACCTGCCGATGGCGACGATGCGCCCCCACACGTCGAGGCCATAGCCCTCGGCGGAACGCGGATTGACAAGTTTGCGATACAGCAGGTCAATGTCGCTCTTCGGATTGATTGCCTGCCAGAAGGCGTCTATGACCGCGCGCATACGCTTTGAAGTCGCATACTGAGACTGCACCGTCTCCGCGATATCCCATGCGTCAAAACTCGTGAAGTCTTTCATTACACCACCTCGACTGTGATGCGGTCTGAAGTCAGCGAGGGATTGCCGGTGATGGGCATGTAGGCGGTCTCGCCCCATGTCTGCCCGTCAGCCGACACCTGGATTTTGACTACCTGCGAGATGCCGGAGTCAAGCACCGAGGGGATAAAGCGCGATGCCAAAACTGTATCGCCCGGAGCAACACGCAGGATAGGATTGCCGCCGATGGTCGCAGTGCTCTCGCCGTAAAAGTTGTTGTAGACGGCAGATTTTACGGTCTTTTCGTACTCATCGGGCAGGCTGTCCCTGCCGGCCAGCGTGACCTTTACGTATACATCGTACTCGTCAGGGCGGTAGAAAGTCACATTTTCCACCGCGCCGGTGTATGAGTCAGTCACGCTGACGGTCGTGTTTCCGTTGTAGTCGCAGCCTGCCGAGCAGGAGTTGTAGATGGCTTCCGCGATATCCTCATCACTGCCGCCGACAACGCTCACAAAGACGCTGTGAGCCTTGATAAAGTAGCCGTCAATCTCAATCGGCATGTTCGTCTTGTTCTCGCGCACAATGCAGGAGACGACATTCGCGCAGTTGGCGACACGCGCGTAGACTGCCGCGATGGTGCCGCGGCTGTTGAGGCCGACAGACGCGTAGCGGCGCGCCTCAAAGGCTCCCTGTGTCTCGGCGTTCTGTCCTACTGTCGCCGCAGCTTCGTTCGTCGCGGTATCCCAGCCTGCCACCATCGTGTTGATGCGCGAGAGCGTTCCGGCGGCGGCGGATATGAGGCCGGCGGACTGGCACTCAAAGACACACTCGCATGTGCCGTCGGCGCCGATGGTTACAGCCTCAGTGTTTTGCCAGACGGTATCATCGGCAGTGCTCATGACCTGAGCGGATACAGGTATGACCGTGCCGGGCAGGCCGGTGCACTTTATGACCGCACTTGACGCGATGGCGGGCTTGCGCTGCAGGAAGTAAATCTCCGCGAGCGCGTCCTGGAAAATGCCCGTTGCCTTCAAAGGGTTGAACATGTTGGCGAGATAGAGCACCTCGCTGTCCTTCTGGACTATCGATGCGGTCTGCGAGTCGACAAGCTGCCCCGCCGGCGTCTCCGGCTCGGTGTTCAGCTCTGCGGTGTTGTCGGAGCGGAAGGCCTGCTTCCACGCCTGCGCCACCGCTGCCCTGACGTCTGACACATCGTCAGCCGAGAAGCCCGTCTGAGGGTCAAATGTCAATGCCATAAGTTTCTCCGTCCTCCATAGTCAGCTGAATGTCTCCAGTCAGAGTCCGCGGCGTGACCGATGAGCCATCAGGACTCTGCGCATCCTTCTGCGCGAGCACAAGGTCTTTCACCTCTGCCGCCCTGACTCCGTCAACGCCGAGCGCTGCCTGCCTGACGACAGCGCGGAAGACCGACATCGCAGGCTTCCTGCCGAGCGTCAGCGCGAAATGCGGTATACCCCTGTCCGCGTCATAGTATGCGTCATCAGTAAAAAGCCTGACCGCGTTGGCGACATTCTGCGCCACTGCGTAGTCTCCCGCCGAAGTCGCTATCCTGCCGTCAGGCGTCAGGCTGAGATCCCAGTCCGCGTCAAGTGTGAGCGTGTGCCCGTATGCCATCTTTCCTCCTTACAGCGGCGCGCCGGTAGTGCCGCCGCTGTCGCCCCTGTGAGTGTGTGAGAGATAAGGCTTGCCGCCTGCGGTCATGTCGCCGGTCGACTTGATGCTTCCGTTGACGGTCACATCTCCGGTGATGCTCACCTCCGGCGCAGTGATGTCAACTTTTTTGGCTGTAACTTCGACAGTTTCATCAGTCTCTATTTTAACACCCTTGGGTGCATGGATAATGACGGTCTTGTCCTGTTTTATCTCAATCCACACCTCCGGTTTTTTGGTGTGGATCGCGCCGACCATGACGGAGTCTGACTGGCTGAACTGGCGGTAGGAGCCTGCCGGAACCGGCTCCGATGTGCCCTGTTTTATGCCCGATATGTCCTGCTTGCATGACGAGAAGAGCGCGATGTCTCCGGGGACGGGGTCGATGATGAGCGCGGCAATGCCTCCCTGGACCCTGACATACGGCAGCTTACTCATGCTGGGCATGGGGAGGCTTTTGCCGCTGGCGTCAGCCTGAGCGGTCAGCTGGGTAGCCGATACCGCTCCGGAGCCTGAGCCTGAACCCTTGCCGGAGCAGGCGTCAACCCTGCCCACGAATGAGGTGGTCAGCCCGTTCCTGAGCTTCTGCTCCATCGCAAAGTCGAGGGCGTTGTATGCTCCGGTGTCGCTGTACGCGGTATCAAGGCCGCGCTTGGTATGGTCATCAATCTGTGCCATTACGCGTATTTCCCGTTAGGTGATTTGTTTGGGTAGAAGCCTGTAATCTGGCTCTCCCATGAGCCGTCTGAACCGTTCGCTGACAGCTTGTGCGTCAGCTTCACGATGCGCCATGTGCCGGAAGCCTTCGGCACAATCGTCTCAAGCTGCACCAGTCCGCCGAACTTGAAGGCAGGGTCAAAGATGGCCTTGCATTCCACTCCGTTCTGCGTGATTGTCGGATAGCCGAGCAGGCCGGAATCCTTCGAGAGCACGACGGTCTCGCCCTCCCTGCCCGCACCTGTCGGCACAAGGACTGCCTCGCCGTCGTCCATGATGAGGTCTGCGCCGATTTGGCTGGCGCACTGCTGAGCCTGCTGTACCGGGGAACCGCTGAACACGCAGTCTGAAATCTGGGTGTCAACCCCCTGGTTCTGGAACGTGAACCCCGCCTGCTCCATCTGACCCCTGATGAAGGCGTCAGCCTTCTGCGTACCGTTGATGGCAGTCGGACCTTTGGCGATCATGCGCCCGAAGTAGCCGACAGAGGCTTCCATCTTGAACTTCACATCAGGAGCGGCGTTGAAATCCGCTCCGGCTTTCGTGATTGTGCCGCTGAACACCTGCGAGACCTCATGGTACTCATCGCCCGCGTAAATTGTCAGTTGGTTATTCTTCACGTAGAGCGGATCAAACGCAAGCGTTGACAGCTGCTCCATGTCCGCAAGCCTCATGCCCGCGATTTCTACAGACGCCTTGCCGCACTCCGGATACGCGAGTTTCTGAATGGAGCAGGTCATGGCGAGGTCTTCAATCGTCTTTGTGTTCCCGCCGTCCTCAAACTCACCCTTGTACAGCTGTATCACGATGCGGAGCTGGCGCCTGACGAATGATGTGTTATTCATCAAGCGCCTCCGTCTCATCATCAGTCAGCCAGTACAGCTGGAAGCGCGTACCCCACTCCGCAAAAGCCGGAGACTCCTGCGTCTGCGGAGTGCCTGCCTGAGCGTCAACCACGTAAAACTGTCCGCGGAAGCCCCTGAGCGGATAAGGGAGTACCGGAGTTGTCGGCTGGCAGAGCATGCCCTCCGCAAGCAGTGTCCGCCCGACAGTAAGGTCAAGATACATGAAGCCCGCGCGCTCAAAGACATGGAGCGAGCAGACCTGACCGTCAAGATCAATCTGCATCGACTGATTCGGATAAGCCGAAAGCGGTATCTGTATCATCTGCTCCTCCTAGCCTCTGAAGTAATCTCTGAGCGACGTAAGAGCGGAAGTCTCTCCGGTCTTTTTCGTCTTGCCCGAAGCTGACGACGTGCTGGTACTCTTCGCCCGCACCCTGCCGCGCTTCTGCTCCGGTGCAACCTTGGTATTCGTGTACTTGCTCTCCACCTGCCTGACCTCCTCGAGGCCGATGTCGATGTACGCCACATCGAGGCCGTCCTCAGGCTTCCGGCTGTACTGGAGCTTCACCATGTTGTAGTCCTGATACACGTTGTCAGGCGTGATGAGTGTCAGCAGGTCAGTTTGTTCCATCATCACCTCAAGGTCAGTCAGTGAGCTCATAAGCTCATTGGGCGTGCCTTTTATCGCTACCTGCAAACCGATGGCGGCAGGCGCCGAGGTGCGGTTGTACGAGACGAAGCCGCCCTCCTCGACAGGCGAGGAGATAATCTTGCACTCACCGCTGTAGTCCATATTCATGAAGACGCTGAACTCGACAGCATCAGAGAGATCTTCACTCTTGCAGATTGCCCAGCCGGACTCCTGAGGCCTGTTGAATCCCTGGAGCGCCTGATAGTTGTTCTGTATGGCTCCGTATCCGCGTATGACAGTCTCAAACATGGCTCCTCCTTACTGCACAGGTGACATGGCGCCGTCCTTGAAGACGCCTGTGACGGTATTGCCAATCTGCTGCGCGGTTCCGCGGTCAGCATTGCCGTTGATGGTGATGTTGACCTCCTGCCTGCGGTTGTCGTTCCTGGTATTTGACACAGTAGAGTTCCTGAAGCTGGACACGTTGGAGGTATTGACTGGTGCCGCCTTCACCGTCTGCGCGCGTCCTGCTCCGGCAAGGATCTGCTGCACCTGCTGTCCTGCCTGATGCGCCCGCAGGACAAGCGGCACGATGCGCTCACGCACCTCTGTCCTTTTTTCTGTGATCTTCTCGGTCTTTACCGCCGGGGCGCTGACGCCTGTCCGTACAGGCAGAGCCGGCTCACGGGACTCAGGTTTTCTCTCTGCAGCCCCTCCGGTCTTCACCGCCGGAACATTGTCAGCCTGTACAACCTGAGTCTGCTCACGCTTTTTGCGGCGTGCTATTATTGCCTGTTTCTGCCGCTCAAACTCCGGGTCTGCCGGTGTGTGTTCTGCCAGTTCCTCACGCTCTTCACGCTTGCTGTCGGTAATGCCGAGTGCGTCAGTTACCGATGATATGCCACTCTTGATTTTGCCGAGCGCTCTATCAAAAATTCCGGTGATTTTCCCCCAAAGATTGGAGAACCACTGCGTCAGCCCGCTGAAAACATTCTCGATATCATCAACAAGCGCCGAGGCGCCGTCCTTCATGTCCTGCCATACGCCGTTGACGGTGTTAAGCGCCGAGGTAAACACGCCGGCAATCCTGTCCCAAAGGCTTGAGAACCACTCGGTCAGCCCGGAGAAGGCGTTCTCGATGCCGTCAACGAGTGCACTGGCGCCGTCCTTTATATCCTGCCATACGCCGCCGATACCGGACTTTGCCGAGTCGAAAGCTGAAAGCATGGCATTGCCTGCACTGACAGCTCCGTCACTCACTGACTGCCACACGCCGGAAGCCTTATCCGCAATCCAGCCGAGAGCCGGAGCGACAGCAGCACCCATAGCGCCGAAGGCCGAACCGGCATCCTCGGCGAGGGCAGACGCGCCGTCCTTTATGTCCTGCCATGCGCCGCTGAACGCCGATGCGATATCCTCTGCCAGCGCACTTGTTCCGTCTTTTATGCCCTGCCATGTGTCAGAGACAAAGTCCTTTGCCCTGCTGAACCCGGTGCTGATAGCGTCTCCCGCTTCTGCCGCCTTATCAGAACAGAGCGACACGAAGTCAGAGAGGGCATTCGCTCCCTGCCCGATGAGGTCAGCAAAGAAATCAGTAACGGCATCCCATGCGCTGGCGATATCGTCAGAGAGCGCGGAGAAGCCATCGGCGATACCCCGCCCCCATGACACAAAGAAGTCGGCAACGTCTTCTCCGAGAGCCTTTGCGCCTTCGCAGACGTCATCCCAGTTTTTGTACAGCATCCACGCGGCAAGGGCAACAAGCCCAAGCGCAAGGACGAGAGGATTTGCCCAGACGGAGGCGGTGAAGGCCGTCCATGCGATTTTAACGCCGTTGATGATGCTGGTTACGACCTTGAAGGCAGTGAAGGCGGTCAGGAGGACCCCGAGAGCCTTTGCGAGACTGAGGCCGGTATCCTTCAGCCATGCAATCATTTTCGCAAGCGCGACAGTGTCGCCCTTGACGAAGCCCATTGCCTTCCACAGTGAGTCGAGACTGCTCCTGCCGCCCTTGAGGTAGACCACGAGGTCATCAATCGCGAGAGCAAGCGCAAGCACCAAGCCCACGATCCATGTGATGGGGTTTGCGAGAAGCACTGCCGCCCAGCGCACAAAGACAGGTATCAGGACAGTGCCGACAACTGTCCCCAAAATCTTCAGGAACCTGATGATGTTGTCAGGGTTCCGCGAGACCCATGACGTGAGTTTATCGAGCCAGCCGAGCATCTTCTCCATCGCAGGCATGATGGAGTGCATGACCGCGGCGGAGAAGTCG
>Ga0326513_10001986_pt1 | contig 15297 bp, 10 predicted proteins | sample 2_2465_0518_D_FD_203654 | JGI IMG/M metagenome (GOLD analysis project Ga0326513, IMG submission 203654) | Bovine rumen microbial communities from UC Davis, California, United States - 2_2465_0518 | ecosystem: Host-associated > Mammals > Digestive system > Stomach > Rumen | place: USA...
CTTTTGGCATTTGCCGATTGTGGTGACGATTGGCAGCTGGGTTGGCTCGGCCGATTTGCATTGGTTCATCAACGATGCGCTGATGACGATATTCTTCTTCAATATCGGGCTTGAAGTCAAGGGCGAAATGACCTACGGCGAACTCCGCGACCCGAAGGCGGCAAGCCTCCCGATTATCGCGGCTGCTGGCGGTATGCTTTTCCCGGCGCTGATTTACTTGGCTCTTTGCCCTCCGGGTACGTCACATGGCTGGGGAATCCCAACGGCGACGGATATCGCGTTTGTGGTGGGCTGCATGGCTATCTTGGGCAAGAAGGTGCCGCATGCGCTCCGCGTGATGATTTTGACTTTGGCGATTGCAGATGATATCGGTGCGATTCTCGTGATTGCCATTGGCTACCCGAGCGGAGACGGCATCAACTTTAGCGCTCTTGGAATGGCTTTTGTGCTCCTCGCCTTGTTTAACGTGTTCTTCCGCATCGGTGTCCGCAACATGCTGCTGCTCCATTTCACGGGTATTGCCGTGTGGGCGTTCTTTGTCAAGTCCGGGGTGCATCCGACGATTGCGGGCGTGCTCCTTGGCCTTTCCGTGCCTGCGAAAGCCGTGGTGGCGAAAGGCATGGTCGCAAGCTTCACGAACAGTGTTGGAAACGTGCTCTCTGGCGAGACGAAGGACCGCAACGAACAGTATGAAGTCTTTACGATGCTCAAGCGCGGGGCAAGCGAAAGCGTCTCCTTGCAGGAACGCTTGTACAAGATGCTTGTGCCTTGGGTGAACTTTGGCATCATGCCGATTTTTGCGCTTGCAAATGCCGGTGTCGAAATCAAACTCGGCGGTCTGGATGTCCCGGTGCTTGGCGCTGTGGCACTTGCGCTTATTTTCGGTAAGCCGATAGGTATTTTCCTCTTCAGCCTCCTGTCTGTAAAAATTGGCGTTTCCAAGAAGCCGAGCTACTCCTGGAAGATCCTTTGGGGTGGCGGCATGCTTGCCGGTATCGGGTTCACGATGGCACTCTTTGTCACAGGCCTTGCCTTTGAAGACGGCGGCAACAAGGACTCTGCGAAACTTGGCATTCTCCTCGGAAGCTTTAGCGCCGCTATCCTTGGAACCATTTATATGAGCATCGTGTCGAAGAAGGAATAGTTGGCAGAACTTAGATCTTAGAACTTAGAAATGTCATGCCGGCCGCAGCCTGTGCTGAGCGTAGTCGAAGCATGCCGGCATCTCCATATACGGTTCAAATTGCAGATACTATTTCCTTAACTATATTTCATTCGTCTCTCGTCTGTAGGACCGTAGGTCCGTTCTCTCGTCTAATAATGCCGCACTTCGTCTACATGCTCCGTTGCAGGGGCAATCGCATTTATACGGGCTATGCCGTTGATGCCCTGGCTCGTTTTGAAGAGCATTGCTGTGGGCGAGGGGCGAAGTTCACAAAGGCGTTCCCGCCGGAATGCATGCTGCGCACGTTTGAACTTGGCACCCGCGAAGAGGCGCTCCGCCTGGAGGCTCGTATCAAAAAGCTGGATCGCAGGCAAAAGGATCTCCTTGCCGCAGGCGACGAGGCTTTATCTGCTGAATTGCTCGCTGGCCTTGGTGAAACGCTTGTCGCGCGCAAGGCGAGAATCCGGAAAGAAAGCGTCCGCAAAAAGTAACCGCAGAAACTTAATAGCGCAAAATTGGGGACGAGGCTGGTTGCCGAAATCGCGACATTTACCGCCTATTGTTTTCGTTGAAAAATGAATGTACATTAGTAGATGTATGATTTCTATCGAAACCGCAAAAAAACTAGAGGACTTGTTCCTGGTTAAAGCCGCCATCATGGGCAAAAAGCTCGAAAGTATTGGCGGTCGAAGAGGCGTGATGGAAATTTTGAGTTTGTCCTTGGCGGCGTACAAAAGTCAGGATTATGAAAAGTCATTGAAAATTCTTGAGCCGTTGCTAGATGCAATCAAGGACCATCCGTTCGAATCGGACGGTGCGGTGACCTATGTCTCCATTTCCGATGAGATGGAGTGGGCTCTATACCATTACTTTTTTCAGGTGCCGCCAGGGCATTTGGTGAAAAACGTTAGTTCCATTTGTCCGATGGACCTGATTTTTCGCCAGTATATCCTTGCGTCTATAGATTTTGGGGATTACACTTGCGCAAAGAATGCCTTGACCGAAGTGGTCCAGTGGAATCCGACGTCTGCGAAATGTAGGCTCTTGTATGCAATTTTAAGCAGTGCCGAGGAGCGTTGGGATGAATTGCTCGGCGAAATTATTTGCTGCATGAAGTATGTGTGTCGTTCGAAAGATATTGTCCATTGCTTTCAGTACTTGAAGTATTATTTTATAAGAAAGAAAATGAACAAGGAAGCCTTGTTCTGTAGCTTTTTGCGCTCCCGGTATTCTTTGTCTAATGATGTCTTTATGGACATATTGCATGACATGGTTATGCTGATTCCAAAAATTGGCATGGATTACATGAATATGTGCGATGAAGAAATGGAGGAATCCTGTAAAAAGCTGGGTATCACGATTGGATTTAATCCCGAAGTGGTTGCGGTTGCCCAGCGGAGTTACGAGGATGCGTTCCTTGCAAAAGAATATGAAAAGGCCAATTATTTTGCAGAGGTCATGGCGGATTTGAAAACGGAACAGGAAAAAAAGAACGCCCTTAGCCTGCGGCAACTTCTTGAACGTCACGGGGCGCAGATTAGCTAGGCGCGATTTTTTTACTGTATGTAAAAAGCCCAGTTCAAAAGAACTGGGCTGAAATTTTTGTGATTTACTTTATTGTAATCTTTGCTGTCTTTGTAAAGCCTTCAGTCGAAATTTTTAAGATTGTAGCTCCGCGCGGCAAGTGGCCGAGATTGACTTTAGCTGATGCGCCTATATCGATGGTTTCGAGCAGGTGGCCGACAATATCGAATATCTGAATGCGTGCGTGTGATGTACTTGCGAGGTTTACCGTCAGTTCGTTGCTAGCGAAACTGAAATGGAGGGAATTGTGCAAGGCGATATCCATCTTTGTGGTCTTGCTCGACGAAGATTTTTCATTTTTGCTCGAAGAGCTTGAGCTTGCGACGTTTTCCTTGCTGCTTGAAGATTTCGCGGAAGAGCTAGAACTTGCAACTCTGCTCGAGGACTTTGCAGAACTGGAACTTACGACGCTGCTGGAACTGCTTGCTTCACCGCTCGAAGAACTTGCGACGTTTTCCTTGCTGCTGCTAGATTCCGCGGAACTTGAGCTGGCCACTTCTTTACTGCTAGACGAAGATTCTGCCTTGCTCTTGACGATTATGGTTGCTTTTGCGGTAGCCGTGTTTTTCTTGCCGTCAATATTGTTCCCTTCAACAGTTAATTCGATTGTATAAGAGTTTGCACTGTTTTCATCGCTTACCTTGCCCGAGAACGTTACCGTTTTCTCGTCTTTATTCTGAGTGTACGCAACGCCCTTGGGAATTGTGCCGCCGATGGAAATGCTCTTTGCGTAATCGTACTTGAATATGAGTGGTTCGATTTCGTCGCCTACAAATACGGTCTGTGTTTCTTTGCCGCTGGTCAAAGAGACTGTAGCTGGGTTCGGCTGGACGTTGAGCGTAACGTAGGCGGTATCCTTGTTAATCTCTCCTTCAACGACGATTGCAATTTTGTATTCACCTTCGGAAAGGGCGCTGACTGTTCCTGAAAGTGTCAATGTCTGCTTTTCGTTGTCGGGTGCTAGTGCGAATTTCCCATTGGGCTGCCCGCTGAAGCCCGGCTGTTTCTCGACATTTTCGAAATTGAAGACGACAGGTTCGATTTCGTCGCCAGCCTTCACGGTTTGCGAAGTACTGCCGCTAACATGCTCCAGTTTTGTTACCCCAGGCTTGTGTGTCACATTGATCGTGGCGGAGGCTTCGGCATCGTTGTCGTTCCCTTTTGCGGTGACAGTAATGGTGTAAACCTGGTCGCCATTTGTTACCGGGATGTTCCCTGAAATGATGATGAGGTCTTTTTCCTTGTCCTGGCTGATTTCAAGAGTTTTGGGGATTCCTGAAATACTGTAGTTCTGCATGTGCGCATACCGGAACGCGATTGGCTTGATTTCGTCGCCTGCAACAACGTCCTGGGTTTCGTTTTCATTTGTGACTAATGTTGTTGTAAAAGGCTTGTGGTTTACTTTAATTGTGCCGTTAAAGACGATGGAATCTTTTTCCGTAATGTAGGCTGCAAGTCTATAATTAAAATCGCCATCGGGATGGTCCTGGCCCGTGGCACCCGAAATTGTAATTATAGCAGATTCGTCGTCTATTTTTGCCGAAATTCCCTCAGGCACGCCAGAAAGATTTGCTTTAAGCAATTCTGTATAACCGAACACAATGGGTTCAATCTCATCGCTTGCGGTAACTGTTTGGTCAAGGCTTCCGCTGACATGCTCCACTTGTTCATTTAACGGGGTGACGTTTATACCGGTTGTGATTTGCAGGTATTCATGGGCATAATTCCCAGCTGCGGTAAATGACATTTCGTATTCGTGCCCGGGGGTGTTAGCCGGAATGCGACCGGATATGGTGCACTCGGCTTTACTGCTTGGCAGTGTGCCGCAATCCAATTTCAGTCCCAGCGTCTTGACCGTTGTATTTACCGGGTAATTGATATAAAAATCATAAACTCGATTGAGTTCCGTAATTTCGTAAACGACAGGTTCGATGAAGTCTCCCGCTTTTACCGTCTGCACCGACTTTCCGCTGATGAGCCTATGGCTTATGTGTGTGTTGAATTGGGCTATGGTGGTTTGCGTCATAGCCAATAGGGCTGCGGTGAACAGGGAAAGTCCGTGAAGCTTTTTCATAAAATCCCCTTTGAATATGGTATGGTTTAGCCTACTTGTTAATGATAGAAATAAAATTTTATGACGTTTGTACGTTCGTTCATTTTATGGCCAAATCTACGACGAGGGCAATTGCCATGCCGATACTGCAAATGCTGATAAATCGCTGGATGAATTTGTTGCCTTTCTTGCGTTGCGTGAAGCTGCCAAGGTAGCCGCCAAACCATGCGCCTGCCGCCATGATGATGGCGATGGGCCAGTCGATTTTTCCGGCAATTCCCAGTGCAACCGTGCTTACGATCAGGAACACATTCGTGAGTGCGTTTTTGATGGCGTTCACGTGAATCGGGTCAAGACCCGTGTAGCGCGTGAGTCCAAAAATTTGTACAAAACCGACACCCACCTGCACAATGCAGCCATATATGGCGATACCGAAAAATCCGAGGGCGCCTTTGATGGTGAGCTTTTCGGGAGGTGTCTCAGGGGGCTTTCCGAGAATGTCCTTGCGCAAGTTGCTCATGACCACCACAAGGCATATCACGACGGCGAGAATCGCCTGAAATAGTTTATCGCCAATGCGAACCAAGAAGCATGCGCCAAGGAGTGCACCTAAGATTGTCGGCAGCAAGAGCTGCAAAAAGATTTTTTTGTTCAGGTAGCCGTGACGTGCGAGATTGAATGCGCTGCTGAAGTTCCCGATGATGAGCCCGATGCGGTTTGTGCCGTTTGCGACAGTTGCAGGAAGCCCGAGAAAAATCATGATGGGGAGGCTAAGCGTGGAACCTCCGCCTGCGATGCTGTTGATGAGGCTTACGACTGCACCCAAAATAAAGAACGCCGGGTACTGGGCGTAATTCCACCATTCTGTCACTTGGCGAGTTCCTTTTCAATAAACTTTCTGTTGCTTTCGACTTTCTCGCGCTGCGTTGTTTCCGGGAATTCCGCAAGGCACTTGTCGAGTGGTGCGATGGCGTCGTTCAGCAGTTTCTTTTTCTTTTCTTCGTCCGTTTGCTTTAGAGACTTTGCAAAAATTTGCGATGTCGTTTTGCGCTGCTTGTTGCAATAAGCATCAGCAAGGGCGATGTACTTTTCGTTTGCTTCTTTGCGGAGCTTGCTCGTCTTGAGTTTGTTCAGCAAATCCTTTGCCTTGTCAAACTTCTCGTTTGCGATGAGCGTGTCTGCTTTCGCAAGTGCTGCGGCGGGGTCTTGCTTTTCCCACATTTTGGCGGTTTCGGAGTTGGTCGCCTTTTCGAGCTCTTCGATGTGATTCAGGAATGCCTGCACTTGTAGCGTGTCTTCGAAATCGCGGTAGCGGATGCGGAATGTTTCGGTCTGCTTGCGGGCTTCTGCAAATTGCGCTTTTTCGTCGGCGAGAATCTTGATTTCGTCAAATTCTTTCGATGCCTTCTTGAGTGTGTTTGAATAAGCGATTTTTTTCTGGCCTTTCGCCCAGTTTGCAAGCGAGTCGCCAGGAGCGAGCTGCGAAATCAAGCTGTCCGCCGTTTCGGCGACCATGCTGTACGAGGCTTGCACGCGGTTCATGTTCTGAATCTGGAGTGCCATGGATTCGAATTCTTTTGCCTTTTCTTCGCGGCGCTTGCCGAAAGCTTCGCGGAGCGTGTCCGAATGCGCTTGCCATTTTTCCCACATCGGCGCTATAGTCGAGAAGCTGTTCAAGATGACGGAGGCGGAGTCTGTTTGGCCTGCGCGGCTGAGAGTGTCGGCGTAGCTAAAGACGTAATTGGCGAGTGCTGGGAATGCCTTGTACGGGTCCATCGTCGTTTCGAGTGTGCAATGCGAAAAATGCGTCTTGTCGCATGGTGGCAACATCATGAGTACCGTATCGACTCGAGTTTGTACGAGAACTGTTGGCGTCTGGTCGGGCGTTGTGATGCTGAACTGGTCGGGTGTCGAAATTTTGAACTGGTCGAGAAGCTGTGACGCGCTATCGCCGGTGACGACCTGCATTTCGGTGTGCGTGCCGGTCTGTGTCTCGGCGGATTGGACCGTGTCTTGCCCGATGATTTTTGTGAACGGCGCGGGTTCAGTCTTGCCTGAAGGGTTTGCGTCTGGCGACGGACATTGACTAGTCCCGATACATGCGGTGAGCGAGAACGCTGAGGCAAGTGTTGCAACCTGAACGAAAATCGTTGATTTAGACATGAAACACTCCAGATGATTTTTTAACGTCACTAAAATAGCAATTTAGAGTTCCGAGTTCAGAGTTACTAGTTACTAGAAAAAATAAAAATGGAAATCTCTAGTAACTATTAACTAGTATCTAGTAACTGCGACGAAGTCGCGCTTACTCAGCATCGGCTTCGATAGGTACGAATGCGTTTTGGCTGCTGAAGTTTTCGGGCAAATCCCAGTCGTCGTCCTTCGGCATGGCGGCCTGCGGTTTTGGCGGCTGAACTGGCGTGAACGTCTGCTGCGGATTAAGCGGGATCTGCTTTGCTGCTTCCGTAGCCTTCTTGATGGAATCTGCCTTCATGACTTCTGAAACAGGCCTTGCGTCTGCAGGGATGACCTGCTGCGGCTTCGGCGCACTTGTGATTGGCGCAGTCCCAGCTTGCGCAGTAGCGGGCTGTGCGACACTGGGTGCGGCTTCTTGTGCCTTAACCGTCGCGGAATCTGTTGCGTTTCCGGTTTGCGGTGGCGTGCTTGCCTGCGGCATTGGCAGGCTCACGACAATTCCAGATTTTGCAATTGTTTCGGCGGCAATCTTTTGCACTTGCGGCGGCGTGAATCCCGGCACATCGAGCCACGGGAGCGGGCGGCCTTTTTCTCCGTTCACCAAAGCTTCACCGGTCATCGGGTCTACCGTGAGTTCTCCACGTTCGTTTGTCAGCATCAACGGCACTTCGCCCGTGGCGATCATCGAAATGTCTAGGAAGTCGATTTGCTTCGGGATGCCAAGAATATCGATTTCTTCCTTCGCAAATGAAGCCCACTGCGGCAAACCACCCGAGGCGCCTGCAATACGCGTGCGTCCTGATTTCAAAGGCTTGTTGTCGTCAAAGCCCACATAGCTACCAATGGCAATCACGGAATCCAATGCAATGCCGTTCTTTTCCTTGACGTACGTCGGGAGTGCACCAAGGAACGCCACGTTGCGGTAATCGTTTGTCGTACCCGTCTTGCCCATCACCGGGTAACGGAGCTTCGAGGCCCCTTCAGGATTCTTGACGCTCAGCGCGGTGAGCTGGCTGTGTGCCGTACCGTTCGTGAACACGGAACGCAACATCACGCCCATCTGCGTTGTCACGGTATCGTCAAGCACCGTCATCGATTCCATCTTGTTCCTGAAAATCGTACGTCCGTCGCGGTTCTTGATTTCCTTGATAAAGCAGGCTTCGGTCCAGTTGGCGTCTTTGCATTTGAAAATCTTGCCCGTGAGGAGCGTCTGGTAGGCGGTCGTGATTTCGGCAAGCGTAATGTCGTTCACGCCGAGAGGCATACTGAACACTTTCTGCAATTTCTGGTGGATGCCGATTTCGTTTGCGAAGCGAGCGTAGTCGGCCATCGCAAGCGCACGGCGGTAATCCGGCCAGTAACGCAAATGAGCCATGTCAAAGTAGTCTGCGTCGCCATCGACCGGTTCAATCATGGCGTTCAAACGTTTAAAGTCGGCAAGCGTAAAGTTTTCGATCAGCTGCACGGAATCGAGCGGCAACAGCTTTGTCGATTCATCCGGGTCGAGCTCCTGGATTTCGCGGGCGCGCCAGATTTCAGAGTAACGCTTAAAGTTGTGGTTCACGTACTTCGTAATTTTCGGGTCGCGCTTCGCTTGTTTCAAACCGATGTCCGTAAACGTGCCGTAGCGCAAGTTCTGCACGGCGCGTGCCTGCAATACCTTGCCGTCGTTCATATAACGTTCCACGAGCGCATCGCGTGCCTTTGTGAATTCGATTTCGCGCTTGACGTCTTCCTTCATCATGAGGCCGAACTTGTCGCGCAAACGTTCCACGAACTTGATGCGTTCTTCGTCCGGACTGCGGGCAAATCCGTTTTCGCGGGCAACGTCTTCGAATTCCTTGTCCGAGAGCTTGTCCATGAGGTGTTCCAAAAGCCAAATACTAGCGATGTTTTCGGAACGCGTAGCGGCCCAAGCGATGCTTACGACATCGCCCTTGTTTTTGTGGTCTGGGCGCGGGAAGTAGAACTGGTTCCCGTACTGGAAGACGTTGAATTCGTTTTCGAGATTGTCGAGGTAGTTCCAATGGTACTTGAGTGCAAGCGCGTAAAGAATCGGCTTCCAGCTAGAACCGAGCTGACGAAGCGCCTTGAAGCTACGGTCAAATCCTGTGTTGTGGAAACCGCCCTGGCTTGCGAGCACCTTGCCGTTCTGGATCGCAACGAGGGCGCCTTGCAGCACCGGTTCCGTTTCAATCTTGCACTGTGCGTAACCGTCAATCGGTGTTTCGTCGATGATGCTCACGAGGAGAATGGCGCCCGGCTTGAGCTGGGTCGCGAGAATCTTGTTCACATCGCCGCCGGCGAGCTTGGCAAAGTCGTTTACAGACTGCTCCGTGACAATGCCCTTGAGCTGTCCGAAGTTCAACTTGAGCGATTGCAACCTGCCGGTTGTATCGTAGAAAACGCTATCCACGGCGCCGTAGAGGTAATCGCCCTTGCGAGCGGTGCGGGCGCGGTTTGCAAATTGCGCCTTCGGGAGCACAAAGCCACCGAGCTGTAATTGCAAGTTGCTGATGTTTGTCTGCAATGCGCGTTTGGCGGCATCCTGCGATTTGGCGTTCAAAGTCGTTGTGATTTCGAGTTGAGCCTTGCGCCAGTCTTCGATGCCTTCCTTTTGGAAAAGTTCGTGGAAAAAATCGCTGTCGAGGCGTTCTTCCAAGCGTTCGAGCGTCGTGCTCATTGTGAAGCGGAAGTTGCCGTGGTTGAATTCCAAGGGCTTTGCGATGGCGGCATCCATGTCGGCCTGTTCGATGTAGCCTTCTTCGACCATGCGTCCGAGTACGTAGCGGAGTCGCGTCTCGCCGCGTTCGATTGCCTTTTGCCTGCGTTCTTCGGTGCGCTGGATGAACGGGTCGTAGTTGAACGGTCCCTTCACCGAGCCTGCGATGAATGCGCATTCGGCAAGCGTCAAGTCCTTGAGTTCCTTGTTAAAGAAGTACTGGGCGGCGATAGCCACACCCTTGCCCGTACCCGAAACGTGAAACTGATTCAGGTAAAATTCCAGGATGTCTTCCTTGGTAAAGTGCTTCTCCATGCGGAGCGCGTTCAAAAATTCCTTGAGCTTTTCCTTGACGCTACGTTCTTCGCGACCAAAAATGTTCTTGACCGCTTGCTGCGTGAGTGAGGATCCGCCCTGGCTGACACGCCCTGATTTGATGTTATTGACCATGGCGCGCATGAACCCCTTGAGGTCGTAACCGTTGTGGGTCCAGTAGCGGGAGTCTTCGGCAGCGATAAGGGCGTTGATCAGGTTGACCGGAATATCGCCATAGGGCACGTAAACGCGGTGGTTCGCGTCAAAGAATGCGCCGAGCAAGTTTTCGCCGTCTTCGTAGAAGACGCGGGTTTCGCCGGAGAGCACCTGCAAGATGGTGGCGCGGTTAAACTGGTTGTCCGGATCGCGTTCGGGGAGAATTTTGAACACGACGATATAAAAGGGGATGTAGCAAATCAAGGCTACAAGGAAGATAGCGACGATGATTTTAACAAACTTATTCATATTTACGTAAATTATTGAGTATTAACGACTTACAAGATATAAAACTTTTGGAGGGGTGGCCTGCTTGGGGGCGTGCAATATGTAAAAATTAGGGGCTTTTTTGTGGAAAAACGATGAATTTGCCCGTTACCCCTTGAAATTTCGCCGGAATTTTGTTAAAATTTGGTCCCCGAGATGGGAAGATGGCCGAGTTGGCCGAAGGCGCGTCCCTGCTAAGGACGTATAGGACTAAATCCTATCGCGAGTTCGAATCTCGCTCTTCCCGCTGAAAAGCCCCGAGTCGCAAGACCCGGGGTTTTTTGTGTATTCTCTCCGCGGAGGCGGAGAGCTCCCTGCACAAAATACTGACTAGTACTAAGTTCTAAGCTCTAAGTTCTGCCAACTAGCTTTTCAGTTTACCCTTGTCTATATACATGAACGTGTCGGCTCTCTTGAGCACGTCCTTCACGCATTCGTCAATTTGCTGGCTGAAATCCGCCATCCCCGCGGCAAACGAAATGCTCTCCTTCGGGGCATCCGGCTTGCGGTTTACAGACGCCCTCAGCTTCTCGAAAAGCGACGAACGCAGGTCGTACTGCTCGCCAAGCAAAATGATGGCGAATTCGTCGCCCCCGATGCGGTACACCGGGCTATGCTTGAATATATTGCAGAATACCTTGCTGCAGTTCTTGAGGTATTCGTCGCCCATGTCGTGCCCGAACGTGTCGTTGATGACCTTCAGATCGTTCACGTCGCATTCTACAATCGCAAATTTTATTTTGTCCTTAGCCTTAATCTCGCTGTCTATAAGTTCGCACTTGGCCTTGAACGCCGCGGCGCTCCCGACTCCCGTGAGCGGGTCCTTGTTGGCAATTAGCTTGGTGTGTTGCAGGTCCTTTCTCAACTTCAGTGCGGTTTCTTCGAGCTTGTGTTCGACTTCAACATTGATGATGCCGACCACAAACGATTGCGTGTTGCCCTTGTCGCTTGCAATTTTCATGCGGTAGTGTTCCACGTGTCCGTCAATATTTGCAAGGAAGGGGATGGAATAATACGGCGTCGTCTGCACAATTTCGATGCACTTGGCTAAAGCCGAATTTTCGATAAAGCCGCTGAACTCGTTAGGGACGTAAATGCGCCTCATCAGATTGTCAAAGTTCTGCGGGCTAGGCAGTATGTGATTTTCGGCAAGGAGCGGTGCAAACCTGTCGCTCACCTGGTAATACTTTGTCTGGTTCTTGGTGATGTTCACGTACATGACCAGGTCGTAGTCAGCAGAAAGCCCTGCGATGATGACCGCCCTCTGCGAGAGGTCCCTGTTGCGGCTGATTTTCGAGATGAAAAACGCATAGATGGTGCAACAACCGAGCATAAACCCGATGGAATCGCAAGGGGCAAGCGGGAATGCTTTCTGGAGAAGCCCGCAAAGGACTGGCGCCAATATGAACAAAAAGCTTGCGGCATAATGGCGGCGCGAGGCGATCTTTTTTGCGCTTGCAATCCTGTAGGCGGCAAAAATGGCGATGACGAAGAACGTAAAGTACTGGCTGTAGTAAAGCAGGTTCCTGCCCGGGCGTGCGATGTACGAGCCGTCGTCGCCCACGTCAAAAATGAACCGTGACTTGATGTTGACGAGGAGCAAGACGAGTTGGAAAATCACAAGGGCGATCGAGAGCATCTTGGCTGGTATTGCCTTTTCGCGTTCGATACTGATGAAGTTCAGGATGTAGCTCAGCCAGATGTAGGCCGAAAATGCTGCCGCGGCATGGAAAACCGAGGACGAAATGAAAAACAGCGTATTGTTGGGAAAGGCACCGCTCGCAAGAACGCCCCAGATGCCGTCCTGGAGGCAGAAAATGGTCACCCAGCTAGAGAGGAAAAGGAAGTCCTTGTCCGTTTTTTCGCTTTTATCCAGCACGGACCTGAACTGATTCATGAAAATCAGCAACACGAGCGCGCAAGTGAACGATAATACAGAGTAAAGAGAATCTGCCATATACACCTTGATTACTATAATGCAATATAAGATTTTTGTACCATTTTTGCAAGTTTTGGTCGTGTCGTCTTCGACCAACGGGAGGGAACCCATAATTTCTCGTAAAAAAGGCATTTTTCTAAAAAATTCTTGACTTTTACGTTCTTAGAATGGATATTATTAGGTGGATTTAATTACAAGGAGTTTGACCATGAAGACGAATAGCTTTTTATTCGGCGCCATTCTCGGTGCCGCAGCGACTGTTGCCGTGACGAAGAAATTTTTTAAGTGCTGCTCTTGCAACGAAAACGAAGCCTGCGACAACCCGGTCATCAAGGATGCCGACGATGCCGTCGAAAAGCTCCGCAATTCTGTGGACAGCCTCCGCAAGGAGCTGAACAGCCGCATTGAATCCGAACAGACCTACGCCGCCAAGTGCGAAGACCTCAAGGACCAGGTGGCCAAGCAGAACGCAGAAATCAACAACCTCAAGAACATCTGCGAAATGCAGGACAGCCGCAACAAGAAACTCGAAGACGAACTCGCCAGCAAGAAGTAACTGGCGACGTCATTCGCTGATAACGTCATCGCGAGGAACAAAGCAAGCCTGCCACGAGCAAAGCTACAAACGTCATTGCGAGGAGCAAAGCGACGAAGCAATCTATGAAATTTGTCATCCTGAAACCCGTAAGGGTTGAAGGATCCAGTCACATTATTTAAACGAAAAAGTCGGCGGAGGCCGACTTTTTTTGCATGGATTCTGTCATGCCCTGCTTCGACAGGGCATCTCCTTTATCGTTTACTACGCTTTCCCCAAATCCTTTGCGAATTCTACGGCGAGTTCTTCGAGCTTTGCTGCAGAAGTCTCGTCGAGTGCGGACTTGAGCGTGACCGTTGTTTCGCAGAATGTCACGTTCTTGAGTGTGTCAAGAATCTCGTGCATTTTCTTGGCTGCCATCGGCGCCCATGTGCCGTTTTCGACAATGCCGACTTTGCGGTTGCAGTAGTTTTTCGCCTTGAGGTGCGTGAGGAACTTTTCGGCAGCGGGGAAGAGCCCGGCATCAAGCGTTGTTGCGCATACGGCGAGATGGCTGTAGCGGAAAGCCTGTGCGACCGTTTCCGAAGAATATGTGCGTGCCAAATCCATAATCGTCACGTCAACGCCTTTTTCACGGAGCGATTCGGCGAGTCTCTTCGCGGCTTCTGCCGTGTGACCGTAAACGCCTGCGTAGGCGACGAACACGCCTTGCGTTTCGGGCGCGTAGCTACTCCAGGTGTTGTACTTGTCAATGTAGAAACTTAAATTGTCTGTAAGAACCGGGCCGTGCAACGGGCAAATCGTCTTGACTTCGATACCGGCGAGTTTTTTCAAGACGTTCTGTACCTGCATGCCATATTTTCCGACGATGTTGATATAGTAGCGTCTCGCTTCGCTCACCCAGTCTTCGCCGAGTTTGCCTGAAAGTCCGAATGTGCCGAATGCGTCTGCCGAGAACAGAATCTTTTCGGATTCGTCATAGCTGAGCAAGACTTCGGGCCAGTGGACCATCGGGGCGGCGATGAACTTTAGCGTGTGCTTGCCGAGCGAAAGCGTGTCGCCATCCTTGAGCGTGAGCGTCTTTGTGCCTTCCGGAAGCTTGACGAACTGCGGAATGAACGCAAGTGCCTTTGCAGATGCGGCGATAGTTGCGTCTGGGTACTTCTTGATAAATTCGAGAAAGCCGCCGGCGTGGTCGGGTTCCAAATGGTGGACAATCAAGTAGTCGGGCGTTTTGCCCTGCAATGCATTTTCAACATTTGTCAACCATTCGTTTACTTTGTGTGCGTCCACGGAATCCGTGACCGCAATCTTCTCGTCAAAAATCACGTAGGAATTGTACGAAACTCCGTCAGGAACCTTGTACTGACCCTCAAATAAATCAATCTCGCGGTCATCCACCCCAACGAACTTAATGCTTTCGCTAAAATTAGAAACGATCATTTTTCTACCTCTTATTTTAATCCTAAACTTGTCATGCCCGCCGGAGCCTGTGCTGAGCGCAGTCGAAGTAAGCGGGCATCTCCTTCTTTGTTTAAAACCTTGACAATATATAACAAAAAATAACTTTTTGAAATTTTAATTTGCAGGGCCATTGACCCAAACGTCTTCTGCGGCCTTCTTTCGTTTAGCTTCTTCTTGTTTTTTGATGACCGAGTCGGGTTCAATGGTAAGGCTGTTTCCAGGACAATAGTTCATGTTTTGACTGTATACCTTGTCCCCTTCGCCCCAATAGCCGTAAAGCATGTGCCTGTAGGTGACATCGCCCCGTTTCATCAGGATTGAAACTCGGCAAGGGGTGTCTGCATCGTGGATGTAATTGCAAACATCTGTGTTTTTGCAAAGGAGTTTCCCTTCGATGTAAAAATCGTATTTTTCACCGTCTCCCGATTTAATGGAGATAGTCTGCGTGTTCTTGTTATCTTGCATCATGAGCATTGTAAAGCAGCCCGTGAGCAACAAGGATGAAAATGTCAGGATAGCGATGAAGAGCCTGTTTAGTGCCATGGCCTGAATATACAAAATAGTTTTTTTCTATATTGCAGTTCGTTTAAAAAACGATTAAAACAAAAAAGGAATATCATGCCAGCTTTTGATCCAAATGCGAAAAAGATGCTGATTTCGGGCAACGAAGCCATTTCCCTTTCCATGCGTCATTGCAATGTGCAGCTTGCCGCAGGTTATCCGGGAACTCCGTCCACCGAAATCTTGGAAGATTACTCTGAACTGGGTGGCTATGCCCAGTGGGCTCCGAACGAAAAGGTCGCTGCCGAAGTCGCTCTCGGTGCAGCTTTTGGACATGCCC
>Ga0326513_10001987_pt1 | contig 15292 bp, 22 predicted proteins | sample 2_2465_0518_D_FD_203654 | JGI IMG/M metagenome (GOLD analysis project Ga0326513, IMG submission 203654) | Bovine rumen microbial communities from UC Davis, California, United States - 2_2465_0518 | ecosystem: Host-associated > Mammals > Digestive system > Stomach > Rumen | place: USA...
TTTGCGCGGGAGATAATCTCTCCGTAGCTTTGCGTACCATAAGGAACACCGATAATACTGGAAATCTTGTAGTGTTCAAAGAGCGTACCGTAAGGCTGGTCAACGATAGCTTCTACAAGAGCCTTGACTTTTTCTGAATTGTTCAATGTCACCCTTCCTTTCATTACGAATCGACCACTGCGATGGACTTGAATTTCCATCCCGTATACTTGGTCATGTCTGTTGCCGCAAGCATTTCATGGTACTTCGCGTTGAACTCCGCATCAGACATTCCGCTGATAACTGCGTATTCAATATGCTTTTTGTCTACTTCGCCTCCAGCAACACGCTTGCATCTTGTAAATGTACCTATGATTCTCATGTTACCCTTCCTTTCAAATAGCCTTAAAATCCATACCGCATCAGGCCGTATCAAAACATAACTAACCGTACACCGCCGAAAATTTCGCTCCACACCCCATCTTACACAACCGAAACATGCCGCTACGAAACTCAGCCTATATCCCAAACCTCAACTAACCTCTGACTTCCATTTCGAACCTTGACCCATCCTACCATGTAATCCAAACCCTAACTTACCGTTTCAAACCACTTCAAAGCTAATCTTGCCCCGCCTAATATTCCAAACCTCAACCTTCCCAAACTTACTGGAACACGCCCTACATTGCCCTATAATCCCGACCGCATCTCAACATAACAAACACTACCTAAACGCGACTTACCAATACTCAGAATCCATACCTAACGCAACCGTGCCTCATGCCACCGCGCCTTGCCATTCCTTGCATCGACATGCCTAACCGAAGAATCCAGACCTTACCGAACCAAGCCGCGCCACGTCAGAACATGACTTACACTATCTTGCCAAGCCAAAGATTCCATGCCTTGCCTAAGCACGCCAAGCCGCTTCTCGCCAGGACTAACCAGAAAGTCCTTACTTATGCGGCGAACTCAACCTCGTCCACAGCCGCCGCGAATCTGCCGTAGCCCATCGTGCGCATCTCGCACAAGCCGACATAGTTGCCAGCGTTCTCAATCGCCATGATGATGGCATCAATGTCAATCTTCGTTTCATCGAACAGAAGGTCGAACTCGCAAGACCAAGTGTTGAAGCGGGGGCGAGTGCGGATAACACGCGCTCTCATTACGCAGACGGAACGGACATCGCGGAACCGGACATCGGTTTTCAGCTTGTCATAGTTCTGAACCTCGCCGATGTTCAGCGGGGCAAGAGAGTCAACGATGTGAACGTACTTCTGGAAAGCCGAACCGTTCTTGTTCATCTTCGCTCCCGCGAGGAACGTAGCCGCAAGGCACTCATTCGGAATGACGAGGCCGATGTTGTCATCCCAGTACACGCCGCTCTCCCACTCAAGGTCGGAGATCTTCTGGAGGTCTTCTTCCGTCTTCTTGCGCTTGCTGGTGTACAGTTTCATTTCCTTTGCAATGGGATGAAGCGGGTTGACGCATTTGGGGGAATGCTCGATCAGAGGGGATGTGCCGTTCAGAGTGATGTGCAGTTTTTTCATTGTGTTGTCCTTCCTTTCAAAACACATATTATTGAGGAGGAAGAAAATCACAACGAACTTTGAAAATTCTTGTTGACAATTTGTAATTTCATGTGGTATTATGAAAGCGCCAACAGTCCAATACCACTTGTGTCTACTGAATTCCAAGTAGGCTGTGATTTTCATTGCCTCCTTCAAACTACGCTTTGAATATTATCACAGCCCATTTGGAATGTCAAGTGCTTTTTCACAATTTATTTGGATTATTTTCAAAATATATTATGAATTAAGGTTGTGATCCATGTGAAAGGCGAAGACTTCATTGCAATCGTAAACCCAATTCGTGAACAAAAAGGATGGTCAAAGAGTGAGTTTTGCAAGAGAATCGGCGTTTCCAATAACATGTGGTCGAATTATGCAAAAGGCTCTGAACCGAAATACTCCGTCATCGAAGCCACGGAAAAATGCCTCGGCATCCGATTTTCCGACTACAAGGTATCCAAGGAGGCCGTGTTCCCTCAAGAAGACGAGATGACTGCACTTCTCTCCGACCTACGCAATCGTGAAGACATGCGGATGCTTTTCAAGCTGGCTCATGGCGCTACAAAGGAAGACGTAGAGCAAGCTGTGAAAATCATCGAGGCTCTGCGAAAATGACGCAGAAGAAAAGCAAATACACTGTCCGGTCTGATGGTCGTATCATGATGACGCGCACCATAGACGGGAAGCGTGTGTCCTTCTACGGAGCGTCTGATCGGGAAGTCGAGCAGAAGTACGCCGACTATCTCAAGACACCGCCCGAAATTTGTAGGCCGAAAGTCCGCACTTTTGCACAATGCGCGGAGGACTGGTGGGAAGAAAAAGAGCCAGAGCTATCCCCAAACAGCGTCAGGAACTACAAGGCACTTTACAATTTTGCCCGTGATTATTTCAGTTCTATCCCCGTAAATGAAATAACTCCCGCAGAAATCGTCACTTATCTCAGGCGGTTGTCTGCTCAAGGCTTCTCCCAAAAGGCCATTACAAATAGAAAAAGCGTCATCAAGTCGATACTTGACAACGCTCTCATTCACGGGGAGATCATCTTCAACCCCTGTATTAACTTGCCAGTTGTAAAGGGCAAGGCAAAAGTGCCTCGCCGAGTAGCCGAAGCGGATGATATAGCAAAGATTGAAGCGCACCGCAACGACTCTGACATCGCACGGATGTTCTACTTCATCCTATGGACGGGATGTCGCAAGGGTGAAGCCGCCGCCCTACAGGAGAAGCACATTGACAGAGCCAACCGCACAGCGCACATCTGTCAAACCCTTGTCTATTCGTCACCAACACCGCAGATAAAGGATTGCCCAAAGACCGAAGCCGGGGTGCGCGATGTCATTCTCCCGCAGAACGTGATAGATAATCTGCCAAAGTATAATAATCCAAATACTTATATCTTCTTTCCTCACGGCTTGCCAAAGGAGAAAGCACTTCAAAAGCTGATAGACGGGTACAGACAGTCAATCGGCCTAACTTGCACTCTCCACCAGCTTCGCCACTCCTACGCCACTATGCTCCACACAGCCGGGGTGGATGCCAAGGACGCGCAGAACCTCTTAGGCCACAGTTCCATCCTTGTCACCCAAGACATCTACACCGAAGTGGATAAAAATGCAAAAGAAAATGCAAGAATGAAAATAGAAGAATTTGCCAAAAAGCGCGAAGTGTTGTCAAAAGTGTTGTCAAAACCCGCAGAGCCGCATGAATCCTCAATTTGATTCGTGTTCAACTCCCCTCACCTCCACCAAATGAGAAACCCAGTGAAATCAGCGGAAACCGTTGAAATCACTGGGTTTTTCGTTATCTTACTTGTTCACAACTGTTCACGCTTGTTCACGCTAACTGTTGTCAAAGTGTTGTCAAAATTGGGAACAGTTTCCAGCGTATTTTATTCACTGTTCGTGAGCGCCGTGCTGTTCATCTGCCTGCGCGTAGGCGGCATCCGCAAGACCTTCGCCGATGATGTAGGCAACCACAGCCGCACCTTGCATGATAAGGCCAGACACTACCTCGGCTTTCTCCGCAGTTTCGCCGAAAGCTACCATGCAACCGGACACGAACAGGGCGATAGCCGCCCAAAACTTGCGGGAAGTCAGCTTACGTTTCCAATCTACCTTCATTTTAGTCCTCCCTCTTGTACAGAGTCTTAATGTCGTTCTTGATTACGACAATGTCCTCACGGATGCCGCTGATCTTGTCTGAGAACTTGTTGTGTTCGTCCAGCTTCTTCTCAACGGACTTCAGCCTGTCCTCAAGCCGCGCGTCTCTCACAGCGTCTTCAATCTTGCGCTTCTCATTCTGATTGCGCGAGATGATCCATTGCCCAATGACGGAGCAAATGCCTGTGATGAGTGCTACAATTACCACATCGCTCACATACTGCCCTCCTTTGCCGCAATAAACGCCAGATAACCGTCTTGAAACTGCTTCGTCTGAATGTATTCTGCCAGCGCTTTGAAAGCGCCAGAGACACCGTTATCAGCCCCACATGGGCCATCTATGGGGCAAGCGTCAGGAGCAAGCCCGACCTCGTTGTCAAGCTGATGCGCGTATGCCCGTCTTGCCTCAAGGTTGTTCACAGCGGGACGTTCATACTCGATGCACACCATGTCAGAGCAAGCGTCAATGTTGTCAGAGGTGCAAAGCATCTTCCACACATGCGGGTACTCGGCTTGCATCTCAAGGCAAGCGAAGCGGGTCTGCATATCGCCATCGCCGACAGATGTATTGTTGGCTTTAGCAAATTGTAGCAGATGCTCCTTGCGCTTCGGATGCGTCCACTGACACAGACCATAGCCCACGGAGTCGTGTGCGAAGTCCAACAGCCCATTGTCAGCCGCCGCCGTGTATTGTGCGTCAGTGAGCTTTGTCATGCCCCTCTGGGCAATATTTGGGATAAGATTGCTCTCGGCCATCATATTTCCCATCAGCCCGAGAGCGCCAGCATGTGTCATGCCTGACTCGCGGAAGATAGTATAGATTTCATTCGGATTCATTTATTGCTCTCCTTCATGATGCCTAGCACCATCAGCGTTTCTGTGATAATCACGCTGGGGATGATCCACAGCAGATTCCACCAGCTCGGTTCACGGTTGTTCATGTGCGTCCCTCCTTAATTCACATCAGACCCAACAACAAATGCCCCTGTTCCCTCATTAGTGTAAAACACATCATTTGCCGTGTCGTACCAGCCCGGAACGCTGTCTGCTTTACGGTAGCAGGGTTTATACCAAGTATATGTTGTCCTGTGCGTGTTAAAATATGAGCTTTGCGACACGTCTCCGAGAGTACTGGTCACAATGCTGCGCTTGATTTTGAAGAGCCTGTTGCGATAGAAATATGACCCGCCGTAGGCTCCGATCCTCAGATAGCTATTTGACATGTTAAATGTGTTAATTTCGAGAAAAACGTATAACTTATCACCCAATGAGACAGATTTTTTCTCCTTGTATGAATCAGTGCTGAAAGAGCTAATCTGTGTGAATCCACCTCTTGAAATATTGTTGGCGCTATAGACTGCAGCCTGGTTGGATGAAAAATAAATATCAAAACGTGGGCTGCTGCTTGTAATGCTTGTGCTTAATGCAGCATTTTCCGCCGTATTATTGGTGATATACTGCATGACAGTTTCAAAAACATCGCCGCTTTGGATATATCTGGAGTTAATAGTAACATACGAATCGCCATCAAAGTCAATGTATTCAACTTCCTGATATTCTGCTGGCAGTGTTGGCTCCACATCTCCACCGCCACCGCTAACATTAACAGTCACAGGTGCATAACCATCCACGCCGCTTGGAGGATTGTATGTGCCGTTTTGTGTAACGCTCAAAGGCTGGACAACTGCGCTTCCACCGCCTTGCACATCAACCGTTACAGAACTATATCCGTCAGCGTTATCAGATGAGGCGTTGTATGTGCCATTTTGTGTGATGCTTTTGGTAGTCAGTGTTGCACCGGGGACGGCAACATGAACGCTGTCAAAGCCATCTGTGCCAGTCGGCGGCGTATAATCGCCATTTGCTGTTACACTCAGCGGTTCAAGCACAGCGCCATGTCCCCACCTTGAGGCCGATGCTGCTTTGATTTGACCATCCTCAATGTATAGCACTTTTCCGTTATTGCTCGGCGTGACAACGCCATGTATAGCCTCAAGAGCGCTTTCTATCTGCGCTCCTGTAAGCTCGGAATCATAATATGTTTTCGGCATCTCTTGCCTCCTTAAAGCGGAATAATGTCAAATAGCTTATTGCCATCTTCCAGCGCTATGTTGCCATGCCTGATGTAAAGCACTTCACCCTCATGGTCAGGAGCGGCTTCCAACGTGTCGAGAATCGCTTTGAGATTGTGGTCAAGCTGTTTGCCCGTTTGCGGTACTTTTATTGTTTCATCCATGCGCTCACCTCAGTAGAAAATCAGGATGCAGCCATCGCCGCCTTTGCCGCCTTTACCACCTCCGCTACCAACGCCGTGCGGATACCGTATTATAGCATCTTCTTCTACTTCATCTGCTAAATCTGTTGCATAGTCGTAAATAATGACAGTTGAAGTGCCTGCACCGCCACCTCCACCATATCCACCATCGCCACCAAATCCGTACCATTTTACAGTTTCGTTATCAGATGGAAATACTGTTTGGTCATGCGTTCCTGTGTTAGCCCCTATGACTGTAATAATTAATTTCTTATTTTTAGGCCCAACATCTCCTGGCTCATCCCAAGATCCATCTGGCCCACCATCTGCTTCTCGCAAATCAATCTCAAATCGGGCTATCATTCTTTCGCTGCCTGAATCATCAAATGACCCGTAGACCATTGTCCAAGCGATTTGTTCGCTTGTGCCATAGCTATGTAAGTCACCGTCATATGTTGGGCCTGTCCAATACCCGTTATCAGACGCGCCTATCCAATATACAGTTTTCCCTGCATATGTGTAACTACGCGCTCGATAAACGCTGCTTTGGTCATTATCAACCGTATAAAAAGTTGATGCTGCCGTTATCAAACCTGACCCAGGCGTAGGTTGAGTTGCATTAACAGGGACACTGTAGTGATTCCACCAGCGTGAAGAATACTGGTTCTCTGTAATCACAGCGCTACCGAAAGGTGGAAAATCAAACGGGTTAGTGTTTTCTTTGACTACGGCATACACAGTTGCTTCGGTTTCGTTTGTTTCAACGCTCCAGCTTTCAACTATTGCCCCCTCAGAGAAGTCCATAGGCACAGTCTCACGGCTTCCGTCGGGGCTTCGGCAAATGGCAAAAACTGATACAACGTCAGGCTCTCCCGGCTCATGCACCGTCTGCACTTTAAGTTCAAACGTGTACCCACCTAAACTGTATGTGCTTTGAGAAACGGGCAATTCGCCGCTGTCGTTATATGCCATTTTCTTCGCCTCCCTCTTCTACGATTTCCCATCCAGCGGATTGATTGCTCTTTCCGTCCATATCAGGATGTGCGCCCCTATCAATTCCAGCGGCAGCCCCAGCGCCATTGCCTCCATACGCAGTTGATTTGCAACCCGCTAATCCCGGAACTCCTTCAAGTGGCCTCCCTGTCTTGCCACCGTGATACACAGTGCCGTCCGGCATTTCTACATCTTCACCGTCTGTAACCCATACAAAATCTTCGCCGCTTCCTACTTTTCGAGCGCCGCCCTTGCCGCCTTTTATGCCACGCGCACCGTGCAACGCATAGAACTGGCCATAAATCGGGTTATAAACGCCAGCTACGGGAATATAAGAGCCTTCTTGGTCTGATGTAGAATATTGGCCGAATGTTGAAGCAGTTCCTCTGTATCCGATATTTGACCCATTTAAGGACTGCTCGCCTCCCTCTCCGCCATCGCCAATCGTATATTGATATATAGCAGATGGATTGTTTATTGTTACGGCTTTCACTCTACCAGGTTCACCGCCAAATCCACCGTAGCCACCATCGCCGCCCTCGGCTCCGTACCATATAGCAGAGATATCAGCATCTTTTGCTACATATACATGCCCTCCGCATTCTTCGCCATCACTACCGTTATATCCGCTATGACCGCCTTGACCACCACCAATCATGACAACGCGCATTGACGGTTCTTCCATCTCAAGAATCTCTTGCGGGACAACAAAAGTGCCGCCGTCCTCTGCAAACGTGGCTTTGTCGAGGATGATGCAATTTTGATACAGGCCAGCTTGACCAACAGGGTCGTAGCCAGCGTAGAACTCACAACGTGCGCGGTTGAACGTAGTGGTATTCAAGTCCATCTTTGACAGCAGAGCGTCCTCTTGCTCCATATATGGATTAGAGAAGCGATACTGCTTGCCACATCGCTCGTCATTGTAAACAAGTTCGTTGGAAATTTTCTTGATGTAGTCTGGAGGACAATAAAACGCAAACAGACGATTCAGCAAGTTCTCACTGTTGAGGACATTAACCATTGTGCATTGCTCAACACTTACAGTCTTTTCCTTATCGCCTGTGCTGTTGACTCTGGAAACTGTGCGCGTAGTATGCGTGTAAGGGATGCCCGTCAGCTTCCCGTTGCCCGTGAGAACAGCGCTATTGACTGTGGAGCTTACAATCGTCAGCCCCTCAGTGGCTTGCAGAGTTGACACGATAATAGGCGCTTGGTCAAACCAGATTTCCTCATTCTCAATGCGCGTGGTGGAAGTGTTATCATAAAGCACAGTTGGAGTGATATCCGTTGTGATGTCACTGTATGTATGCTCCATGATGGAAACACCGCTATACGGCTTCTCATACTCCACATTGCCAACTTGGAATATCTCAGCGTCCTCAATCGGAACGGAAGAATTTCCATTGGTGTAAACAAACGTAAACCTCGGAGAGCCGTCAGGATTCTTGATGATGTTTATGCCGTGGCTGAATATCAGTTGATACAGATTATTACGCTTGGTATCATACGGGAGCCAACCAGACACCGTAAGCTCTGCCACATCATCATCAATGTAGTAGTCGATGACAGGAGCGCCATCGCCATGAAGCCCAGAAGCGAGAATGTGCGCAAGCACAGTCCCAAACGTGGAAACTTCAAACAGTCCACCGCCGTGATACATGCGGTCAATACGCCCAATAGCAGACACGCAGTTAAGCTGATACTGCGCTTTAGACAGGCGCTTAATAGATTCCGTGTAAAACTTACCTACAAGCGCATTTTCCTGATAGTACCAAATAGGTGTCCACTCAGGGATGTTGATAATGTCAGACGGAGTAGCGGCTGATGTAACATCAATCGCATAAATCGAAGTGTCAGCGCACTCAATTATCTTGCCATCCGATGACCGGAACAGCTTGATATTATGTGTTTCATCGAAGTCCTCCAACACAGTCGCAGTCAGCGTATCAATGCTCAGTTCTTGCCCGATCAGAGACACGCACTGCGTTGTGTTGATAGACATGATGCTGTCGTTTTCGTAGTAGTAAAGTGGCTCGGTGAGAGAGCCAACGTATATACGATTCGATATAGCCACTCTCTCACCTCTCCACCAGCGGGAAGCTCACGTTGTGCCAATACTCAACGCCGTTATCCCGCAAGATACAGTATTCGCTACTGTTGTTGTTTGCGTACATGACCTTGGATATGAAGCCATACACAGGGTCATCGTATTGCACTGTGACGAACTCAGGCATGAGCAGATTCATGAGCATGTCGTGGTCTTCCTTGACCATAGGATGGCAAGAGATGTCGAGTCGCATCTTCGTTGCCACCCTGTCACGAATCATTTCGCCCAGAAGGTTTCGTCCAGCATTGGGGCCGTCAACATCGTTGCGGCTCCACTTAACGCCTTGAAATTTGATGAGGCGCGTGATGTCAGTACCGTCTATGATTACTCGCATATCACACCCCCGCAAATGCCGTTCTGTTTATCAGAGAGCCGCCATGCTCACGGTCAACTGCGCGGCGGTCATTGTAGGTCACGCGCATGAGTTCCTTGCCGTCAATGTAGACAGGGCCGGGATTGACCACGATGGGACGCTCATTGCCGTTCGCCCTCATGAACGCATTGTAGACAGCTTCGGAAATGCCCTCGGCAATCTGGTCATTGTTTGCAACAGCCGTGCGTCCACCGATTTGTCCGACCATCTCAGGGCCAGCTTCACGGGCGATGAACATTTGCCCCTCATCAGGGAAGCCGCCACTTGCGAACACGCCGCCCTTATTCGGGTTATAGGAAACAGAGCCTCCACCCGGAAGCGCTTGCGTTTGCACGGCACTGTTGTGCTTTTCACGCAGTTCTTTGAGCTTCTGAATCGCTTGCTTCGCCCAATTTATGAGTTGCCTTATCCAGTTTATCAGGCGAATAATTGCGTCAATCGGAGCCATAACCGCACGGGCGATAACGTGCATCAAGTCGAGCCAGTTGAGTTTGCCATCATGCGCGGAATCCTTCATCGCTTTCTGGAACTCTTGAACCTTTGCAATCAGTTCGTCCCAGTGCTTGTAGAGCAAAAGCCCTATGGCAATCAGAGCCGCAATGCCAGCTATGACGAGGACAATGGGATTCGCCGCGAGGAAAGCAAGAGCCGCACTGAAACCGCCAGTCACAAGCGCAGACAGCGCCGCAACAGTGTTGTACACAAGAAGCGCACCCTTGACGAGCAAGATAGCCGCCATGACAGACAGGAGGATAATCTGCGCGTCAGACAGCCCTTGAATGAACTCTTTGAACGTCAGCTTCCCGCTAATCAAATCCGCAAGGTCATTGAACAGCCCCGTCAAATCCGTCAGGAGCTTGATTACAACATCGCCGATGAACTCAAACAGCGGTTTCAATATGTTCTCCCACAAGAAACTGAACACGGGAGCCAGCCGCTCTAAGACAGCCGTCAGAACATTGAACGCACTTGCCAGCAAATCGACAGCCGCAGGTGCAAACTTTTCAATCGTCCAGTGTGCAAGAGGTTTCAGCACATTCTCCCATGCCCACATGACACCGCCTTTGAGAACATCCACAAACGCGAGGAAGCTCTCTTTCAATCTGCCGAGTGAAGCACGAAGCGGTTCAAGGTCGAAGCTCTTGAGGAAGTCTTTGAGCTTTTGAACCATTTGCAGATACTTCTCATTTATGGGTGTATCTACAAACTTGTAGCCCTCAAGCGGATTCTCAGGAGCGGTGGTATCGCTGTCGGAACTGCTGTCCTTCTGGTCGTTGAGTTTGTTAATCTCATCGAAGCCGAGAAGCTGATTTTCCCATTCCTTGGCTTTCTTCTTCGTCTTCTTGTCGAGCTTGCCAAGGTACTTGTCCATCGCGTCAGAGTATTTCGCGGTGGTGCGCTCTGCTTTGAGATACGTCACGCCTGTGAACGCAGAGAGCAGTTGGGAGATTGCGTCAGCCGCTTTCGTTACCAACTCAATCAGCTTCATGAGCAAGGGTTCAACTGCCGCAATCAGCGCCGCAAACGCAGAACCGAGTTGCCCCCTCATCTGATTGCCAGCGGAAGTAAGCCTGTCGAGCGATTGCGAGAACCTAACGCCCTCAGTGGACAGCATGGACGAGAACAGATATGCTTTCTCAAGGCCCTCTTGCATCGCGTCTGTGACGGCCTTAATAGCGCCGCGAATCATGCGGTAGAACGCAATGCGCTTCAAAGATGAGATGAAGTTGTCAAGCGGCCCTTTGCTTTTCTTTGCTTTTTCCGATACGTCCTTTATCCCTTGAGCCGTGCTTTTCAAAGCGGGTTTGGCTTTTAGGGCGTGTGATGCAATGTCACGCAGTTTCTTCCCAGCCGCGCCTATATCTCTGCCCATGCGTCCAAGAACGCCGCCAGCGAACGAACCCATTGTGCCAAACGCTTCCTTGACCTTAGAAGCTACGTTCTGAACAACAGGGCCGATGCTTGCAAATGCGTCCTTTGCCTTTTGCGCGAGAGACTGAACCGCCGCGATATCATTCTGGTCAAGAACGCTCGATATGCCATCATCCGTGGGCGCTATCTCAGGCGAAGCTACGGGAGCAGTTGCATGTATGCGCGAAAGGTTTCTGAGTGTAGACGAGTAATTTTGCAATTGAGGCAAGACACTGGACAGCACTTTGCCCATCTGCCTAATTGCTTCGGTGACTTCATATATTGAATCTGCCGCGCCAGATGCGCTGTGCTTTACTTCTATTTCAAGGCTCTCAAGCGTATCTGCCATTTAATCACCCTTTAGTTTTCTTCTGACGCTGTTGCTTGCGTATCATCGCTTCCATAGCCTTTTGCATCTTCGCGTATTCCTCCGCTTCCCTCTGCTTCTTCTCGCGTTCAGTCAGCGGGAAAATGTCAATCGGCTTCTCGATGTACGTCTGCTTCTTAGCACCACGCTTTGAAAACACATTCGCCAGAACCACAGCCAGCGCATCAAAGTTATACAGCCCTTGCAACCATGCCTGTTCATTCTCAGCCTGTTTTCTCAGCTTCCATGCCTTGCGGTAAGCAACAGCTAAATAAGGAGACTGTTCCCAGTATTGCTCATATGTCATTCCCATAACGAGATACTGCGGAAAAGCCTCCTCAAATAATTCTTCGTATGTGTGTGGCGAGTCCTCAGATTCCTCTGTCAGAACTTGATCGCCACTTTGGGAGGGTTTGCACCTTCCTCATCGGGCTTGAGCGTGTTGAACGGAGCCGCATAGAGCTTGCCCAGATGCTCCATCAGAGTCTCACCACGTTCATTCTTCACAGCCGCCAGCCCCTCAATGCCGCCGAACTGCTCATCGAGGATCTTATCCGTCTGCTCCTGAGTCATGTGCGGGTGATGCGCTTGGAACGCGCCCCAGAACATGAGGTAAATCATGGTCATGGGCTTGCTGTCCATCGCCTGTACATCCAGACCCGCTCTCTCGGCTTTGACCACCGTCTTGCGCGTGTAGTCAAGCGTAAACTCTCGTCCCTCAAAATCACCTACGCCCTTGAAGACAATAGGATTGATTTTCTCAGTTTTGCTCATCTCTTATCTCCTTATATGACTCAGGGCGAGGATAATTCCCCGCCCTATTGTTGTGTTATCAGGTGGACGCAGCCGCGAACTCGAAATCACCGTCCGGGAGAAGGTTCGCCATGTTCTCCAATACGGAATCCACTTCGGCTCCCCCAAATCCGAGATCGTGGGGAACAGCCGGGAAGTAGAAGGAATCAAGGTTCGACCCATCGGGGTACGCATACTCAATCCACATCTTCTTGCCGCCAGTCAGTCCCTCTGCCGCAGTCACAAAAGTCTCCCAAGCAGTGCGGAACGCTTCATAGTCGTTGACGGTAAGCTGGATAGCGCCGCCCGGATCGGACAGCCCCGCAATGTAAGTATGATTCTTCGTAGCCGAAAGCGGAGTCGTTTGCAGAGTGTTGACTTCATCGCCAAAGGCAGGGATAGCCTTAACGCCGGGAATAGTCGTATAGCCAGAAGTCGGACGAGTACCCGCAGTTGCTTCGGGCGCGTACTTTACCAACATCCCAGCGGTAGAAACAGCATTTGCCATTACGCATTACTCCTTATTATTATTCTGGCATCGTGTCTCCACCGCCGATTACTCTGCGGTATCGACTAATGATTGTGAACGTGTCTCCCTTATCGACATTCGTCTGCGAAAATCTTCGGAAGTACAGTCCACTCATAGCCGCTTCAGCCAGAGCCGCGATGCCGTAGGCTTCTGTGGCGGCAGTATTAGCTTTGTTGCTGACAACTTGGATTTCAAACACGCTTTCGTACTGGATATCTTGGAAATCCAACTGCGTGTTCTGAATCGGGCGCGTGTTGTCTATCTCATGGATGTAACAGGTGGGGAACGTGGATGGCTTTGCCACATAGCGTGAGGTGCAGTAGGCTTTCGGATATTCAGCTTTGATGGCATTCACAACCCGTGTATAGATTGCGTTGCGACTGTATTTCATTTGCCAAACACCTCTTTCACTATTCGCGGCAACTCCTGGCGCATCTTCCTCTCAGCTTGGAACATAGGCGCGTAAATTGGCGTTTCCGTCAATCTCTCACCGCCGTAGTACCAGTAGCCGTAGACGGAATACTTTTGCGCGTGAGTCTCAGAGTAAGACCCAGAGCGGATAGGCACGGACACATCAAATCCGTGTGCGCCCGTCACGGCATCGCCAGTGCCGAACTCCACAAAGTACACATTCTCGCCAGTGGCAACAATCGAGTACCCGTTCTCAATCTTCTTGACTGTGACATTCGTGCCGTCATTGCCGTTCTCAGCCATGTCGAAGAAGCGCTGTGCCTCTTGCGCTCCTATCTGAGCAAGGCGCTTACATACCTCATCGAGTTTAGGCTTTAGCTTCTTCGTATAACGCTCAAGCTCTTTCAGCGCCTTATCACAGGACTTCTGAGATAGCTCAAGGATTATCTGCTTCGGCATCAGTCTCCACCTCGGCAAGAGCAAGCACCACTTGGTTGATCGTGCGGGACACAGCCACAACACGGTAGTCAAACGGCTCGGTGTCGGGATCAGTCTCAATCCACATGACCGTTTCCGTGTTGAACGGGGTGGTCAGATCCTCCGTGGTAGCCGTGCGACCGAAGGACTGTGTGAGTCCAAACAGGGCAATGTCAGCTTGCCCTCTGCCACCAGACACATTCATGAGCGTCTTAACAGGCTCGGTGTAGCTGACTTCATACTCGCCCGTCAGATTGCCGTCAGAGTCCGTAAGTTCCGTAACGCCCTGATAAAACGCATACGCAACTGGGCGTTTGTTTCTCTTAAGCGTCCTCAACCGATAGCACCCACTCTCACATACGGCAAAACATTGTTGTGGATGTAGTCAAGCATATCGGAATACTTGAAGTCGCGGTGAACGCCGTTCTCGATCGACAGCCCTTGGCCTTCCGCACCAGCGTGAGTCCATCCAACCACAACAGCGTAAATCTGAATGCCCTCATACTTGCTCGGTACTTCCGTCACACCATCAGGAACGCCGCCGACAAGGTGATACATCCACGCGAGGATCTCGTTCCCAGCGATCTCGATATATGTATTGAGCGTTTCGTTGCTCGGCATATACCCGCTGCCGTCCTCAATGAGCGTCTGTACAGTTGCCAGTTTTTGAGCATCCGTCATGTTATCAGCACCTTTACGGATGGGAGAGGTTTTTACGCCTCTCCCTTATTCTTAGGTTTCGCCGTCCGTTTCGGCTTCTCAGCCTTAACTTCGGGCTTTTCTTCCTTCGGCTCTTCCGGGAGGATGCCTACCGTCATAGAGCCATCAGGATTGATTCGGATCGCCATTAACCAGCGGCGGGGGCATTCACATAGATGCCGTTGGTCTTCTGATGCTTGACCCACGCGCCGTGGTACTGACGGAAGTCGTACATCCAAGCCTGAGCCTCCTGCACAACTTCGGGGGAGAAGATGCGGGGATTAGCCAGCTTGACGGCCTGCATGATGGCAGAGGGGTGAACGATCATGAAGTTGATGGTCTGACCAGTGGTGGTGTAGCCGCCAGCGCCGTCATGAGCAGTGGGAGCGGCGAGAGTCACGGCGGTGTTGAAACGGCCAGAGGGAACGGTGATGACGCGCATATCGTTGTACATCTCGACATTGTAATCAATGCCGTTCTCGCCGTTCATAGTGTAGCGAGTGATGCCGCCCTTGAGGTTGCGGTACATAGCCGGATTGACGAACAGGATACGACCCTCGTAAGGAACTTCGGCATCGTCCAGTTTCTCAACGCCAAGGTCGATAGCCGCAACAGCCGCCGCGCCAGTAGCGATAGTCTCGGTGGTCTTCATGCCAGCCGCCGCGCCAGA
>Ga0326513_10001988_pt1 | contig 15287 bp, 15 predicted proteins | sample 2_2465_0518_D_FD_203654 | JGI IMG/M metagenome (GOLD analysis project Ga0326513, IMG submission 203654) | Bovine rumen microbial communities from UC Davis, California, United States - 2_2465_0518 | ecosystem: Host-associated > Mammals > Digestive system > Stomach > Rumen | place: USA...
ACTTAGGAACAGTAATCGCAATCGTAACCCCCGCGCTCATTGCGTTTAGAATGCAAGACATTGTTTCTTTCGCACAAAAGGGACAAGCGGCACTTTGGAATTTTGCCGCCGCCTTCACGGGGACTGGTGATGCGGCTACTGTAGCGTCTGCTCGCCTTTCCGTTGCCGCCGCTATTATTGCGGGCATTATTATCGCTATCAACGCGTACAACAAATCACTTGACGATGCAATAGCAAAAGGCGCGGAAGCTCGAAAGTCTCTTGACAATCTCGAAACGCTTTATGCGAAATATGAAAAGCTGAACGCGGAAGCGGCGAACACCAAGGAAGCAAAAGCGGCAAGAGACGAGCTTGTAGAGGCACTTAAAGACGAAGGCGTTTGGGTTGATTCTGTCACAGGAAAGTACAGCAACTATGCAGAAAAAATAAAAGAAGCAACAAAAGCCGCTATTGACAACAGGAGAGTTCAGCTTAACGATGCTATGTCGGCTGTTGAGCAAAAGCTGTTCTGGGACAATATCTTATATCAAAGAACTGGCGAGTTAAAAGGAACTGTAGCCACAAGAGCCGCTGTTGCTTCGGGCTATCAAACGCAACACGACCCGAACAGGCGGTACGACGTTGAAGAACTTGTTGAGATATACGACCTCGCCATAAAGAAAAGAGCGGAGCTTTTAGACAATGGACAGTACGGTAGTGCGCAAGACAAAGCGCTACAAGCGTTTATATCTCACTATGAAGAACTCCTTGGCGATTACATAACAGCAAAAAATAACCTTGACGGGCTGAAAACAAGCGAAGAAGAACTTGAGGAAGCTGTACAGGCGGCAACTCAAAGCACAGACAAGCAATCGACTTCGTTCATTGGCTTACAAGGCGAAATAGAAGGCGCGACAAAAGCCTTAGAAGCCTACCAAAAGAAATTAGAAGAAGGCGAAAAGGGCGACGCTCTTGTTTCCTACTCCGAAGCGTGGAAAAACGCAAGAGAGCTTTTTGAAAAAGGTCTAACGGGAACAAACGCATACAAATCGGCTATTGACCTTTTGTTCTCCCCCGATTTCATCGAGCAGATGAAATGGGATTATGAGGAACTTGGCGAACTGCTTGGAAACTCGTTCTTTAGCACGTTGTTTGCAAATGGCGGGGAAGATTATGGTGCGGCGGCAGCTAAGTATTTAGCAGAAAACAGAAAAGAGTTTGAGAAGTATTTAAGCGTAACGGATAACGCTGACGGTTCTTTCAATATCGCAATTAACGATATAGAAGGATTAGCTCGAAAGTTAAATGTATCTACCGACGCTTTGTGGGCAATGGTCGATGCGTGGGACGCTTTTGACGACTCTGTTTCCGTTTCTCTCGAAGATTTACGCAAAATAATAGCCACATACGGTGACGCTACAACGGGCGCTATCGACAGCATGAAGCTGATTAACGACCTTGTTGCAGACGGAAAATCCGCATCCGAAATTCATGCAATTCTTGATGGACTGCAAAAAATGGAGGGTGTTAAACTCGATAATCTTCCTGCAAGTTTGTCCGATACCGTTAATAAGCTAAAAGAAGCGAACGATGAAATAGCGGACGATAAGGACGCAAAAGTAGTTGTAACATCAAACGCAGAAGAAGTCTTTGGCGAGATAAGAAGCGAGATAGAATCCCTTGACGGAAGCATAATACACATTGTTGTCGTTCATACAGGAAGCAATCCTGCAAATGGATCAACGCTTGTCAACACATCCTCAACAACGCGAACAATAAGCGGCGGTTCTTCTCACAGCGGACACGGCGGCAATTACATTACAAACTTCCCGACGTATGCGGTTGGCGTGGATAGCGCAAGCGCGGGCGTTGCGTTAGTAAACGAGAAAGGCGCAGAGTTAATTCGGAAGAAGAACGGCGGAGCTTATATCGCCAACGGCGGCAAGATGGCTCTCGTCAAGCTCGATGCGGGAGATACTGTTTACACAGCAGATGAAACAAAGAGCTTCATAAGTGATACAGGAGCTTCTGCTGCTCCTCGTGGCAGAAACGGCAATGGCGCGGTTGGCTCTCGAATTGACCCGTCTTGGTTTGAAAAGCAGAGAAAGAGCGACGATACAAGCAAATCCGCATCGTCTAAAAGCGGCGGCAGCGGTGGTGGCGGCGGTTCATCATCGGAAGCTACCGATTGGCTCGACCTTCTTGACGATTATATGTCCGATTTGCTCAAAAAGGCGAAGGATTCTCTTGACGAGCAATACGCAGTATTGGAAGAAACGTCGGAGCTTGAAGAATCGCGGCTGAATATGCTGAAAGCCGAAAAAGGGCTTGCCGATGCTAACGCAGAAAGAACCGTTCGTTACTACAACAAGGCTACGGGACAATGGGAATGGATGGCAGACCAAAAGGCTGTTCAATCTGCTTCCGAAAGTCTGAAAGACGCGCAAAAGAGCTATCTTGAAACACAGTACAAAGCCCTTGAGGACGCTTGGAAGGACATTCAAGACATAATCAAGCGGGCAATGGAAGGAACTGCCGAGTTAGACGGAGCAGCGATTTTAGCGGCTTTGGGAGCGTCTGCGGCGGGTGGTTCGTTATCCGACGTACAAACGCTTATCAGCAACATCGGTTCTTTCACAAGCAATCCTTTAGGCGGTATTAACACTTCCCTTTTGGACTACACGAAGGCGGCAAGTCTGCTTTATCCGCGCTCTATGCTTGATTCGGGGCTGAATCTGAATCATTCGTTGTCCGCGTTGTACGGTATATCTACGGCAGACCCGAACGCAAAGGGGACGAACTTGATTACGACGATGGATCGTTCTTCGACAACTTATGGTGCTACGTACTACATTAACGGCGTAAAGATAGGCTCGGATATGATGGATAAGCCGTTGTCGCAAATCCTGTCCGTTCTTCCGATATACGCGAACTAATAACGACAAAAAGAAAGGCAAAGAGAAAAATGTTAAATCAGCCTGTAAATGTCATACCGTCAATGCTTTCGGGAGTTGGAGACGGCGTAATCGACGCTACGCAACCCTTGACCGTATCTTGGAATGTTTCGGGTGACACGCCGATGGTCGCTTACAACATTACAATCTACAATAACGATACCGTGGGCGCTGTGAAGTATACAACGGGGAAGGTTACGCTTCCTTCCCCTTTTTACGGCGTTAATCAGAAGGGAGAGCAACAAACCTTTTCAGCAACTCCTATTACCGCTTCCGCGCTTTCTACTGCGGGTATCGTAAACGGCACGGCGAACGGCTATAAGCTCCTTATTACGCAATATTGGGGAGCTACGGACGATGAATCCATTACGCAGACTTCGGCAAGCGTTTTCTACACGAAAGCAACACCTACTTTGTCCATAGCGACTATTGCCAATCCGTACAACTCAAGAATCCTGTCTACCACAGCGACTTTCTCGCAAGCACAAGGGGATACTGTTTCGTTTGCTCGATGGGTTTTGAGCGACTACGAAGATCAATCGAATCCGATTTATGACACGGGGGAAGTGCAAACCTCTTTGTTACAATTCGATTACGATGGATTATTCAGCGGAACGGAGTACTTTTTGACGCTTACCGTTCAGAGTTCAAGCGGTGTTACCGTTTCGGATTCTGTAACGTTTACCGTAGCGTATGAAATCTCCAATGATGTAGGCGTTGTTACGGCTTGCAGACGGTTAGGACAGCCGTATGTCGAGCTGACATGGACAGCACGAAGCACAATAGAGCCTACAGAATCGGGTGAATCCGATGTAAGTGCTTATGTCGATGATAACATACTGTATGTCGATGATAATGATGCAAACGTTGCCGATAATACAGCGTTCCTTAGAGGTGAAGAATACAGCGTAACAGGAAGAACCGCGAACTTTAATACGGGCGGTACGGTTTCCGTTGCTGACGGTGTTTGCACGATACAATCGGGCGGCAGCATAATGTATTCAAACTTCACTTTCGGAACGCCTTGGTCGCTTGCGTGGCGCGGGAAACTCACAAATGGCGGTACTGTTGACGTAGTAGAATTAGGCACTTCGAGCAATCCGTTTTCACTCTTAATAAGCCCCAACGGGTTATCCTTCACTCGCGGCTCGAATATACTATTTCAAAAGAACGTTTCGATCAAACCGTCCGATACTCTCGTTGTCGTGATAACGCCTAACCATTATTACATAGAGCATTTCACGTTTACTGGCGGCACGATTCCTTCGGAAACACTATATCCGTCCGAAACGCTTTATCCGTCCGATATTACCCCTGTCACATACAATTACGACGGAGAAATATCCTATACGCAAGCAGATGTATCGGGCATAACGTTGTACGGCTATCAAGAGTGCGAATACGTTTGGCTTGTCAGCGGGGCTTTTAGCTCGTTTGATTTAGCTAATCTTATCGGCACACAATGGTACGAGCCTGTTTATGATTCCAAAACCTATTTCCTTGCAGACTTCTTGAACAACACGACAACTGCTGTTATTTCGGGCGGGACGGGCAACTTGATAGGTTCTTCCATCTATCGCAGAGAAGGCGACGCAAGCCAACTCACAAAGATTATCGATATAACGGACACGTATCAAATCTTTAGAGATTACGGAGCGAAATCAAGGACAGAATATCAGTATTACGTATTCGAGCTTGGCGAAACGACTTATACAACTACGTTTGGTTCAGCTACTATCACACCTATGTTCGACCAATGGTGCTTGATGGAGTGCGAATTTAACGAAGATGATAACGCATATCATGTACAAAAAGCATATTCGTTCGCTTGCAATCTGAACACCGTTGCTGTCACGAATAACAACAGTCCGTCGCTTCTGCAAAACTTCACAAAGTACGCGACGAGACAGCCTGTTTCAAGCCAATACAAGAGCGGTACGCTTTCTGCCCTTATAGGCTCTGTAAATTCTTCCACGATGACCTACGAAGATACGTGGGAACTCGCGGAAGAAATCATGGAGCTTTCCACAAGTACAAATCCGAAGTTCCTGCGCGGAATGAAGGGCGAGCTATGGAAGGTCGAAACATCTGCTGCTGTACGCGGTCAAGCAAACGTCAAGAGCGCGGCAATGCCTATACTCGTGGAAATCCCATTTGTCGAGGTTGGAGACGCGGAAGGCGTATCTATCGTCGCAATGCCGCTTGACCCCGTGTTCCCGCGTGACATGATAACACAGTCCACTATTGAGATAGACTTGTCTACGGGCATGATGTATTGGACTGTTCCTAACAACTACGTCGGTACACAGCTTTCCATCAACGGAAGCGATTTGGTAGAAGCTCTGCCCGACACGGTAGCTCCTGCAACACTTGAAATCAACACGAAGGGTTATCTCGTTGCGACGCAGGACGAATAAAAGAAAGGTTGAGTATATATGGCATTTAAGGCTAAATATCCTTGTGCGCTTCGCAAAGGTTATATCGTCCGCACGAAGGACGAAAGAGACAGAGAGTTCGACCACGTAGACGGCAAATACGTTTACTTTAAGGACGGCTCTCAATACGGCTTTAATCATCCCGATTTGGTCGGAGCGGAAGTTAGGATTCCGAGCAGGAAGAAAGCAGAAGATAAGGAGTAAGCAGGACGATTTATGGCTTCTCGTTTTGAAACATATATAAAAACAATCAAGACGGGAAATTTCGTCAAACTTGCTCGTCTTGAGTTCTTGAATCCGAACGGTACGATAGCTTTCTCGTTGGATAACAACGCGAAAAACAAGCGTTCCACGGCGTTTATACAAAGCGGTACTTTATCCGTAAATTTGCAAAACGGACAGCGCAGACACGCCGACATTCAGCTTTCTAATCTTGACGGCGCATACGACTATAACGTAAACAACATTTGGTTTGGGACGCAAGTACGTCTGCTTATGGGCGTACTTCTTCCCGACAATACGGAATACATGATTCCGCAAGGCGTTTTTTACGTCAAAGACCCCGAAGAAACCTTTCAGCCCGACCAACGCACCGTAACGCTGAATCTTGTCGATAAATGGACAATGCTTGACGGTACGCTTGGCGGCAATCTCGAAGGCATATACGAAGTTCCTGTAGGCTCTAACATCTTTTCCGCTATCAACGGTTTACTGTTAGACGATCAAGGCAACGGTCTTGTGTACGATTCAACACCGCCTGTCTACACGACATTCTACAACGGAAAGACGCAGACGCTTCCAGATGGGACAACGGCAAATCTAACGGATTCTCCGTACACGGCTCGTTTTGATTCTTTTGGACAAAGCCGTGCGGATGTTATCTTGGAACTGAACGATATGCTTGCGGGATGGATAGGGTACGACGCAAGCGGCGCTTTACGTTTAGACCCGTCACAGGACGATATTCTTGACATTACGAAGCCTGTTCTTTGGACATTCAGCCCAACCGAGCAACAGTTTCTTGGTGCAACGTATACGGTTAAAAATTCCGAAGTTAAGAACGATATAATCCGCGTTGGACAATCTCTTGACGAAGGATATGCACAAGTAGGCGCAAGAGCGCAGAACTTCGATGCGGCTTCCGATACGAATATCAATATCATTGGTGACAAGATCGACAGGCAGGAGAAAGCAGGATATTACACCAACGATATTTGCGCTTCGCTTGCCGAGTTTGAATTAAAACGGAACACAATACTTAAAAAGTCCGTTTCCATTCGTTCCGTCCAAATGTTCCACTTAACGGAAAATAACCTTGTTTTGATACGAAGAACGGACAAGAAGGGTTCTCCGTTCGAGAGACACCTTATCAACGGTTTTTCAATTCCTATCGGGCAGACGGGGGAGATGACAATAAATGCCACTTCCGTTTCTGATTTCCCGATTGCTACGGTCTCCTATCTAACAAACAATACTTGATTTTCAGAGGTATCAAATGGCATATACAGCCCCTACATTTGTTAATGATTCTGCTCCCGCGCTTAACGCAAACAACATGAACGACTTGGCGCAGAATGTTGAAAATCTGCAAGTCGCAAACGGCGGTACAGGCAGACAAACACTTACAAGCGGTGCAATCTTGACGGGCAACGGCGCAAATCCTGTTGGACAACTCACGGGTACGGGCGCTGTTTATGCAACTTCTAACGGAAATCCGACTATGGGTACTTTGCCTGTTTCTTGCGGCGGTACTGGCGCTACGAGCCTTGATGCTTTGAGAACTGCTTTAGGACTGTCTACTGCGGGTTTTGTCGTGCAACCATCTGCTCCTTCCGATACAACAAAGCTGTGGATTAACAGCACTAATTCCACGATGAATTATCACAATGGCTCTGCGTGGGTTGCCATTCGCGGCGTATTCGCGTAAGAGCGTTCGAGGTAAGTGATGGCGTTATCGGTAAACAATACATACCTTGCGAGCGACTTTATCGCACTTAAAGCAAGGGTTAAAGCCGAGTGTGCAAAGCGTAAGTATGTTGGAAGCGTAGCGTCCTATGCTTCGTCTGCTTACGACTTTTCTGTTACACCCGCAAGCGGAAATGTCGTTCTTCCCGAACACGTCAATAAGATAATCGAGCCGTTGAACGCGATAACACCGACAGGAATTACGGTCAAGACAACAGGGGACGTTATACCCGCATTACAAGCGGCGCAAAACGTTTTGGTTCAATCCGAAGCACTTCAACCCACGTCTACAAATACTAACTGTAAGGCAAGTTGCACGGGACTATGCTACGGTACTTGCGCGAGCGGTTGTACATCTTGCACGGGTAGTTGTAGCGGGAGCTGCACGTCTGCGTGTTCACAGGGATGTTCAGACGGTTGTACGGGTAGTTGTGGATATTATTGTGAACAAAACTGTGCAAGCGGATGCGCTGATAGCTGCTTTGAAAGCTGTACTGGAAGCTGTACAGGCGGATGCAAGGGCGAGTGCAAGGGAAGCTGTAAGGGCGGTTGCGGCACAGAATGCACAACGGATTGCACACAAACTTGTGAATATTCCTGCGGTGACGAATGTTCTAACTCTTGCCAAAACAACTGCGCCAATAGTTGCTATTCGAGCTGTACGGGCTACTGCGATACAACGTGCGCCTTAAACTGCGCTTCTACTTGCGCGACAAACTGCTATGGCGGTTGTATGAATGGTTGCAAAGGCGCTTGTACTGGACAAAACTCCATTCATGTAGACCCGTTAGGATAACGATATAATCAAAAGAGAGGAAAGATTGAGAGATGCAAGTACATATCATTCCCCAAGACAACGAACTTATCCAAAGAAAATTCTTTGAACACGCCGCAGGACGCGATAACATAGCGTTTCTGATGAAAGACAAGGATGTGCAATGGGATATTCTGCAACACTATATAGACGTTGTGGAAACTCGTTTTACTGAATTGGAACTTTTGAAAAAGGAACTTTCCAAAAAGTACGAACCGCAGGAGCTTAAAGGCAGAACGGACTATGACTATATGTTCGATTTCGATAACGAACAGATAATCTACACACCGCATAAGGCTTCCTAAATATGAAACGCCCCATTGATTATTCCGAGCAAATACATCGGTTTTACTACGATGAAAACCCGAATCTCGGCGTATGCAGAACGGTAACTTTTGTCGTTACGGAGAGTTGCCCCCTTGTATGCAGTTATTGCTATCAAGGTTGCAAGTCTAATAAGTTCATGTCGTTCGACACATCGAAAAAGATTGTAGACCTTCTTTTCAAAATGTCGGAGACAGACGATAGTGCGTTTATAAACACAAAAACAAAGGCTGTCATTCTTGACTTCATCGGCGGCGAACCTCTGCTTGCGATTGATGTAATCTCAAAGACTTGCGATTACTTCTGGCGAAAAGCAATAGAGCTTCGGCATCCTTGGGCTGATACATTCCGCATTTCCATGATCTCAAACGGCGTTTTGTACTTTAAGCAAGAAGTGCAGGATTTTATCAGAAAGTATAAAAATAGGCTTTCATTTGGGGTCACAATAGACGGCGATAAAGAGATGCACGACGCTTGCCGCGTTCATCCAGACGGCAGCGGTAGTTGGGAAGAAGCGAACGCCGCACAGATGCACTATCACAAGATGTACGGCAACACATTATCAACGAAGATAACCGTTGCTCCCGAAAACCTTCCACATCTCGACAGAACGGTTAAGTATTTTGTCGATAACGGATATACGCAAATACACGGCAATCCCATTTTTGAAGAAGAATGGAACATAGAGCAAGCAAGGCTCTATTATGATAAGCTAAAGTCGGTTGCCGATTTCATTTTAGATAATCACTTAGAAGAATCCATTTACGTCAGCTTTTTCGACGATAATTTGTTCAAGCCAATCCCCGAACAAGAGAATCATCCGTTCTGCGGCGGCACAGGCGATATGTGCGCGTTTGGCACAGATGGAACAGCATATCCGTGTATGCGGTATATGAATCTGTCCTTGAACGGCTCACAGCCCGAAATTCGGATTGGAAACTGCGAACGTGGAATTTATCAAACGGAAGAAGAAAAACGGATTTTAAGCGAAATGGAAGCGTGTACGCGCCGTTCTTCAAGCACAGACGAGTGCTACTACTGCCCGATAGCTTCGGGTTGCGGTAATTGTTCTGCGTGGTGTTATCAGAAGTACGGAACGTATAACAAACGTGACACGGGTATATGCAATATGCACAAGGCTCGATGCCTTGCAAACGCATATTATTTTTGGAAGTTAGGCAAGAGCTTTGAGCTTAATTTGCCTAAAGAAGAAGCAATCAAGATTATCGGTGAGCAAGAATACAATCTCTTGCTCGCGCTGAAGAATTAAGCAGAAAGGCTGTAGCTAAAAATGGCACGATCTACTACACTTGGAAAAGTCGTATTCACGCCGAGGGGTACTTTTAACCCTACTGTCGTGTATTCCCCGCTTGACATTATCTCGTATAACGGGGCATCTTATATCGTTTTGCAAGAGTGCATCAATAGAGTGCCGCCTAACGCCAACTTCTATCAAGAGATAGCGTCCAAAGGCGACACGGGAAGCGCGGGTGCAGCGGCTACGGTTACGGCTGGTACAGCAACAGCTTTGCCTGTCGGTTCTGCTCCTACCGTTACAAATGGTGGGAGTTCTTCTGCGGCTGTTTTTAACTTCGGAATCCCGCAAGGCTCTGTTTGGTACGCGGGTACAGCTATTACAGGCACGACAACAACAGGTCGTATATTCACAGGGTCGGGCATTGCAAACGCGGGCGTTGGGGATATGTACCTAAACACGGGTACAGATGCTAACGGCGGCAATGTATACAGATGCGCAACTGCGGGAGCGCCGTCTACTGCTCGTTGGGCTTATGTAACATCCATAAAAGGCACAATGGCGAACACCGTTGCGTATACGGCTCAAAGCGATAAGACAGCAGCAGAAAGAACTATTGCTCTTTCAAACGTAGGCATTCACGTCGGTTCTACCGCTCCCGAAAGCGTCACAACAGACACAGTACCCGTTGGCGAGTTTTACGTGTATATAGGCGGATAAAAGGTGGTGTAAGCTATGGCAAAGACTTACACATTAACTGGTACTGTCACAGGCGGACAAAAAGGTTCTTGGAGTTCTTCTTATTGGAGCGGATTCTATTATGGCGGAAGTCGTTCCGTTGGTAGGAATGGTAGCAGCGGAAACTACTATGCTTCAAATATTGTTTTTGACGCTTCCACGTTAGCGGCTCTTAGAAACTCGGTAGTTACTTCTATTAAACTCACCATCACAGTTGCTTCGGGGCGAGTTTACGCAGACGGAGCGGAGCAATGGGCTATTGGATATAAAAAAACACAGTATACAGGCACGGACGTTACATCTTCTGACAGCACTAAAGACCCTTGGTGCAGAAGCAACAGCTCAAGCACGTCCGCAAGTGCCGACACCATCCGTTATGTAACTTCAAATTCATCGTCCCCTGTTTCCGCGAGCAATACTCAATTCACATACGATTTAACATCTGCGGGTGTTCCTGTATACGGCTACGTCATCGGCCCGGCTCAAGGCTCGGCTCAAGCGACAATGATAACGCTCGGTTCGTCCGCAACGCTTACGGTTGTTGTACAAGAATATACAGTATCTTACAACAAGGGAAGTTACGGGACAGGCACTAACGTAAGCGACACAAAAACGCAGAACGTCGCATTAACCCTAAGAGGTGCTATTTTTAGCAGAACCGGCTACACGCAGACGGGGTGGAGCAGAAACGCTAACGGAAGCACTCTTGATTATGGACTTGGTGCTTCATACACAACCAATGCAGATATTACCCTTTACCCGTATTGGACGATCAACACGTACTCCGTTTCGTACAACAAAGGGTCATACGGAAGCGGTTCTAACGTTTCCGATACAAAGACATACGGAACAACGCTAAAGTTACGCGGCGCGATATTTACCCGTACAGGCTACGAACAAACAGGGTGGGCTACGTCTGACGGCGGAAGCGCGGTTTATGACCTCGAAGGCAGCTACACAAACAACGCTTCTATAACTTTATACCCTGTATGGACGATAAACACGTATCTTGTTTCGTATAACAAGGGGGCTAACGGTACAGGCACAAACGTAACTGATACCAAGACCTATAACGTTTCTGTTAGTCTACGTGGCGCAATCTTTACTCGAACTGGTTATACGCAGTCTGGTTGGTCTACTACCGATGGCGGTAGCCTTGCATATAATCTCGGCGCTTCTTATACTTCCAATTCTTCGATCACTTTATATCCATATTGGACTATAAACACGTATACAATCTCCTACGACAAGGGGCAATACGGACAAGGCACAAACTCTACAGCCACAAAGACATACAATACGCCTATAACGCTTAAAGGCGCTGTATTTACTCGTGTGGGGTACACGCAGACGGGATGGAGTACGACAGACGGTGGAGCAAAGGCATACGACCTTCTTGCTTCGTATACAGCTAACAGCTCTACAACGTTATATCCATATTGGACGATAAATACATATACGGTTTCGTTCGATGCTAACGGTGGAAGCGACGCTCCATCGGCGCAAACAAAAACATACGGTGTAGACCTAACGTTAAGCTCGCAAACGCCCGTTAGAGATGGGTATACGTTCCTTGGTTGGGCGACAACTTCTACGGCTACAGCCGCAGAATATCAACCGAGCGGCACATATACGGCAAACCAATCAACGATTCTATATGCTGTTTGGCAAAAGGCAAATATAGGCGGCTTCCTGCGCTACATGAAACCTAACGGCACACTTGCAGAGTGTCCTCTGTATTACATGACAGAGAACGGTCTTGTGCAAGCCAAGATATACGTTATGCAGCAGGACGGCACATTAAAACTCTTATCTTAACAAGGAGAAAAAGATATGGCAGATAATCTTACGCCACAGTTCCCGCAGGAGGAATGGTATCAAGGAATGTTGGATTCGATTGACGGAAACGCACCTGATCTAACGCCTAAATACCGCCAAGAAGAATGGTATCAAGCCCTTATCGACGCTCTTGCGGGCGTTGGTACAGGCGGTTCAAATCTAAAGATTTACGTGCAAGGCAACACATTATACGTCACGTCTAAGGAATCGGAATCAAAATAATATACAGACCATAGCAACTGTCGGAGGTCTTTCAGATGACTGTTTACATTGGCAATGCTGTTTGCGACGAAAACGGCAAGGCAAGCGGCGGAAAGCCGGGTAATCAAACAGGAAAAGAGCTTAGAAAGCAAGCGTGGTATCTAAGCAAAAAGGGTTGGGTAGTCCTTCGCCCTAAGAGTTCAGAAGTCGCTAAGAAGCTCTCTTACGATATGAGGATGGCTTGCGACAACATGAACATAGGCTACAACCAAAGCAGGAGAAATACGCTATACACGTATGCGTCTAATGACGGCTTTGATTGCTCGTTAGTCAAGACACCATGCGAGTGCGATTGTTCTTCTCTTGTTCGCGTGTGCTTGGCGTATGCGGGAATCAAGGTGAGTAACTTCAATACAGCGAGCGAAGTCAAGGTTCTCATGAAAACGGGAGAGTTTGACGAGCTTACAGACGCAAAGTACACAGAAAGCCCGGACTTCCTAAAGACGGGGGATATTATTGTAACTTCCGTAAAGGGGCATACAGCGATAGTCCTTAACGATGGAAGCAAGGCAGAGAAAGATGTTGAGCCAACTCCCGAACCACCTACGCCAACTCCCGCTCCCGAACCAATAAAGACCACAACAATGATTAAGGTTAAAGGTTCTGTTCGCGTTAGGGAAGGAAACGGCAAATCCTATCCGCAGATAAGACCTACTGCTAAAAACTGCCTACTTCCGTATTTAGGACAAGCCACAGCAGAGCCGCGTTGGTATAAGACAATGTGGCAAAACACAATCGGTTTTATTTCAAGCGATCTGAAGTATACAGAACTTATAGAAGTAGAAGGCTAACTGAACCGAGGATAGAAAGGCTTCTATCGGCTATATGCACGATGCGGGGTACGCCGCCCCGCCTGTTCAGTTGCTTTTTAGAACATTATACAAAATAACAAAGGAGATACATTCTTATGGACTGGAATCAGCTTTTGCTCTATATCCTTGAAACACTTATCGGTCTTGTTATCACCGTTGGCATTCCGTATGCTTTCTCGCTGCTTCGCCAAAAGGTGAAGAACGAACAAATGCAACGCGTTATTTCCCGCGTTGAGAAGTTGGTATCAGATACGGTACGAGTTATCAACCAAACCTACGTTGACGAGATGAAAGAAAAAGACTTGTTCGATGAAAAGGCGCAAAAGGAAGCCTTTGAACTGTGCAAGCAGAATGTTCTTTGCCTTCTGAACAAGGAATCTTACGACGCGATTTGCGAAACTTTTGGCGATTTCGAGGGTTGGATTCGTACTCAAATTGAATCTACTGTTCGCGCTGAAAAGCTGTTTGTTATTCAGAACGCCGAGCTTCCCGAAGGGGATGGGGTAGATGCGGAATAACAATTCCGATTACAATTCGGAGGCTGTCAAGATTGCAAACGCGCTCAAGCCCATGTTTAAGACGTGGTTTGACGAATGGGCGCGTTCTTGCGTTCGAGTTAAGAAAATGACGGTTTCCACAGCGCCTTCCAACGGTATAGTTGGCGTTAAGGACGCGTTCTCCGATACAGAACTACTTATCCCTTGCGAATCTGCTTGCGCTTCTGCCGCCGTAGGAGACACAGTTTGGTGCGAATGGTACTTCGATAATATGTCTACCCTACACGCATCGAAAATGGGAAATTTGGGCTAATCAGAGCGCCACAGGACACATATAGAAAGACGGTCAATCACGACCGTCTTATTTTTAATCCTTGAATATTCTGATTAACGGTTCTCCATCATCGAGCGCAAAAGAATCTACCGCGTCACGGTATGCTTTCTTCGCTGCTTCTTCAACATCGGGTTCTTCTGCTACGGTACGCACAATCCATCTCTTTATCAGTTCTTCAAGAGCGTCCGCCTTTATGTTATAACGCTCTTTTATCGGTTCTTTTAAAATTACTTCCGCATTATATCTAAAATTGTTAGTTAAATCAATGATAAAAGACAGCGGAATATTCTCGTACTGCTCTTTCGGCAATTTTTGTTCAATCATTTCTTCGCTCCCTTTCATCTCGATTATCTTATTCCATCTGCGTATCTTTTTTCCAATTCCGCAAGCGTGTCTTTCGCCGTCTGCAAATCATTCAGCAACAAAATCCTTAACTTCGATACGCTCAATTTGTACCCCTTGTAAGAATCAGCATAATGTGGTCTAAGAGAAAAAGCATAGTCGATACTTCCCGTTTGTGATATAGTCTGCAAGCAATCTTTAATGAAATTGATTTTTACCTTTAGAGCTTTAATGTCGTTGCTCATCACATTATATTGTTCTAAAATCGCATCGTTCATATCTTTTTCTCCGATTCTACTATTTCCGCTTCAATTATTTCCAAATCACCCAACGGCACATACCGCTTTGAGTTGTTCTTGAAGTATACGACAGCAACCTTTTGCCTGTCTGTAATTGTCTTATAGCAATGCCCGTATTCTCTACCAAACGGGTCACATTCCCAATCTGTTCCGATTTGCCATTTTACGTTTACTTCCGTAATTCCGACAACAACTCCTGTAAATTCTTCTTCGACACGTTCTCGATACGTTTTCTCATATCCGCTACCGTCCCACTCCGATAAGTCTGCAAGCGTATTGTAGTCACCTTTATCGCAATCATACTCCCCCTCGACAACAGCTTTATACGATGAATCTGGTACGGTTGTTCCATTGTATAAAGTCCCGTCTGGATTGTATATTGTTATTTTTATACCATCATGTGCTTTACGCAAGTACGCGTGGCACTTTACTTTTACGA
>Ga0326513_10001989_pt1 | contig 15287 bp, 16 predicted proteins | sample 2_2465_0518_D_FD_203654 | JGI IMG/M metagenome (GOLD analysis project Ga0326513, IMG submission 203654) | Bovine rumen microbial communities from UC Davis, California, United States - 2_2465_0518 | ecosystem: Host-associated > Mammals > Digestive system > Stomach > Rumen | place: USA...
TAGACAAGCTTATGAAGCATATAATAATGCATTAATCGAATGGAGATCTTCTAATAACACTGATGAATACCATCATCCTGTTTCTACATTCGATATTGTTGTCCAACAATTCAATAATAGACAATATGCTATAATTGAATTTGATAATATAGATGATAGAAATTTTGAAATAAATGTAATTGAAAATAAAAAAGATCTTAAAATGAATAAACCTATGAAAGATTTATTTACTAATGAAAACTGGTCTATTGATGATATATTAGTCATGAATGGAGTATGCCATGATTTCGTAAATAAATTCGAAAACGTTTTCTTTGCGCCAGATAAATGGTATAGACATGGAGAAGATGGTTTATTCTATGATATCTCTGCTTATAAATTACAAGTTGTACGAAGAGACTTAGTAAATAATGGTTTTCATAAATTGAATTATACAGAACTTTTGTATGGACCAATAAAAAACGTTGTTTATTATAGATATGATGAAAATCTTGGTTCATTTATTGGTGATAGATTTGTTACTGAATTTGATAAAGATTTTATCTATATGTCTTCAGAAATGAAAGCTTTAGGATTCGATGCACATAAAGCATATTTTACAAAAGAAAATGGTGAATATGTTCGTGTTCCTTCTACAGTAACTGAATTTGACATTGATAAAGATTATTATATCTGTAATTTTACACGTGATTATTATGTGAAAAAATAAAAATAAATGTGGAGGCTTTAGGCCTCCACAAATTTTATGATTTTTGTAGTTCTTTAGGAACCAATTTATTTAAACGTTTAGTCAATTTCTTTTGTCGTTTAGATAAATCTTTTGATTGTGCTGTACAGAATTCAATTAAATACGTAAGATATTTTTCTATTTTTGTTAAAAATGTATATTTATGTGACTTAGATTGTTTGTCATTTAATTTCTCTATATCGAATTTATTTTTGTTTAATCCGTGAATAGTAGCCATATTAATTATATAGATTAAATCATTTTTTATTTCATTTGTTTTGTTAGCAATTAAATCGTCTTCTTCAACATTAAAATTATATGAATCAGTTTTTATACTATTTCTAATATTTTTAGATAAATCTAAAGCTTTTGATGAAAGTGTTGATAATTGCTTTTCTATATCACGTAAACTTCGTCTATTCATATTAATAATATCGATGTCATTTTGAATCTTTATTAACTTTTTAGTTAATACAAACATTTTCATATTTAACTTCTCCTTAAAACATACTTCTTATTAACGGAAGCATAAAATTCAAATAATTATCTTCGATAACTAAATTTATATCTTTACTATTTTCGTAAAGATTCGGCGTATAAACAAAATTTCCATCTATATTATATTTATATTCATTATTGTGAAGTATATCTCCATAGATAGTTTTGTCATCTGAACAAATATATCTATAGCGCATTTTTGATAATTTCTTTATACAATCATATTTTGTCTCATAACTAAATTCATTACATATGCAACATATATCTTTTAACATTTTTGTTACAAATGGATATTCATTAATAAATGGATCTTTACAAGTTCCTCTTATTTTCAATTTCTTAGTAATTCTATCAAAAAGAATATATATGTCTTTATTTATATAAAAAAGACTTGTATAAGATATTTTATCTTTATTTCTAAAAACAAATTCATCTATATCATTTATTGGTGCTAATTGATTATTAATAATTATACTATCGGTTGTCGTTGCTATGAAATTATTTTTATTAATCTTATTTTTAAAAAGCCAATCGTTATAAATTTCGATAGTTTTCTTTTCTATTTTCTTTTTTATAGAATTATCTAATGAAAATATTTTATTTATTTCTTCTATATATTGATCTTTACTAAGATCTAGCAAATACGAATATTTAGGATCCAATATACTTAAAATAGTTGGATATGCCTTTGCTATATTATACTCTACAATGTTAGAGTTTATTATATGTGAAGTTATATTATTATTAATAACTTGCTCTACTGCTATCATATTCTTTCCCTCATTTTGAGAATATATAAATATTTATTAGTTTAATTATATAAATATATATTGATGATTGTGATTTTTATAAGGAGATAATAATGAAAGAAATATTGTCTGATCAATTTCGTGTAGATTTATCTGAATATGCTAATTTTAGTTCAAATGATGGTCCTATTCAAGGACCAGTTATTTTTAAATATTTAGCAAGAGTTTATAATACTAATGATTTTTTCGAAAATATGATATATGATATTGGATCATATGTTATTTTTACTAAAGAAGATTATGTAGAAAAAAGCAAATTGATAGTAAAGTATCTTCACAACGATATGTTTATTAATCAATATCCAAAAAGAAATCCTTTTAATATAAATCGATTTATTACAAAGTTTGCTATTAAAATACAAGATTTACAATTATATAATGAAGAAATAAATAAAGCACTTATAGTAGAAAATATAAAAAATACAGAACAGGCTAAATATTATATACATGCTATTCTTTATATTTTGAATGAATTGTATTCGTATACTAAAGATAAAAATGAATATGAATCGTGTATAGTATATGTGGATATGTTTGATTCTATTATTAATTCATCATACATTGGAATATTTACAGAGAAAACAAAATATCCTTTATTTACATCTAATAATATTCAAGATATTTCTACTTTAAAAGATTATCAGCTTAATTTTGCCGATAAAGTTGATGGTATAGTTTCGGCATCTTTTAGTATTAATCCATTTATGATTAATATAAGTAATATACCTATTTTATTTGATTCTGCAGAAGGAACTTCATTTAAAGTTTCTAATGAAGAATTAACTATTGATTATATAGGATCAATTGCTACAACAGAAAAGCTTTATAATTATAAAGACTTTATGTGTAAACTTAAATTGCATTTTGTTCCAGTTAATGGAAAACTTTTTAAGACTAAAGATGAATTCACTAAATTCAATAATTTTGTAGAATATGTAAATAATGGAATTTATGGACAAGAAACTAATCTTCCTAATTTTAGAATAGTTCTTGATTCAATTGATGTATCTGTACGTGGAGAAACATATATTAATCCTACAGATATTGTACATGCTATTTGTAATATTATTTCAATATCTCCAGATGATTTTGATTCAAAAGAAGATTATGAATATATTACAAAACAAAAATTTGATTGTAAAGATAATTCATTTAGCTTTGTATCTGATAAATTTCCTTCTTACGATTTAGGAGTAATATTTTACCGATGAATGAAGTAGAAGTTAAAAAGGAAAAGAAAGATTTGGTTTATAATATAGATGATGAATTAATAGATGAAGAACCATATGATGATAGATATTTTATAACTGATGCTAATAAAGTTGAACTTATAAAATATTTTGAAACTATTATACGATCTTCATTCGAATATACATGGTTTATAGATATGCTTAAGAAAACTTTGGATGTAAAATCATGTGTATTTTTTAAAGGATATTCTGTTGATAATGGTATGAAACTAGAATTCCATCATCATCCATTTACATTATTTGATTATACAGAAGCAGTTGTTAATAAAATGCTTGATGAACAAGAAAGTGAAGAACCATTTGTTTTTGAAATGGACGTTGCTAAAGAAGTAGCTATGTTACATTATAAATTTATGGTTGGTTTAGTTCCATTAGATCCAACTTCACATCAACAAGTTCACGATAATAAATTAGATATACATCCAGATTTAGTAATAGGCGACTATGCTAGATTTTACAAAGAATATGAAAAATATTTACCCGAACATACAAAATCTAAATATATAGATTGGTTAACCAATAATCATGATGTAGAATTAGAAATACCTAAAAATTATAATTATAGACCTACTATAATTAATGCTTCTAATAAAAATTTAGTTACTATAGAAACAATAGATAAACTTATGTTAGAAGATAGATTATCAAAAGTTAATAATATTGATATTTCAAAGCTTTTATCTTCAGGAGGATAATTAAAATGAGAAAAATAGTTCAAAGAAGAAATAATCCTATTGGTGCAGTTTTATTTGATGGTTGTAATTTTCAAGAAATGCTAAATTTTGTAGACGAAGATTGTATGGAAATTGTGAAATCTTCACCAAATGATCCAGGATTTGAAAAAATATTTATTTCGTCACATAAAGGTGGAATGAAAAAGAATGTAGTACCAGGAACATGGGTTACATTTGAAGATCATGAATACAGATTTTATACAAAAGAAGAATTTGAATCAAAGTTTACTGAAAAAGTAGAAACACTTTCTTCTGATTCTGAATATATAAATTGCGTAAAAATAAGTCCAGTAAAAGCTAAAAAAATAGACGATAATACTTATCAAATAATGGATAATACTGGATTTGTATCTACTATAAGTTCTGAGGAATTCAAAAATAAATATATGGATATAACTCCAGTCATAAAGGAGAAATAAATGGCAATTCAAATTAATCGAACTTATGGTAAGTTGGATTTTACAAGTATACCTCCAGAACATAGAGAATTAGCTAGATGTTTAATGTGCAATGGATTTAAAGATTCAGAAATAAAATTAATAATTGATGAAAGAAGTATAGATTATAAACATTTTGAAGAATCTGAATATGGTAGAGTATATAGAAAACCAGCAAATAAAGATAAAGATAATTTATTTTATCATCTACTTCCATATGGTATGGAAAATGGTAAAATAATATTACCGGAATATTATCATAAATTTATTTCTGATAATGAATTGATTTATAATCTCTGCATGATCACAATGAATTTTTATTTTTATTTTCTTCTTTCGTTTAGGCAAAAATGTGATATTTATAAATTTCTTATAGAAAATCCTAAAAAAAGATTATTTGGTTATAAAGATAATTCGGCTACAATAGAAACGCTATATGACGAATTAAATAAACATGTATTTTATATGGATAAACTTTGTCCATTATCAGTTATTAAGTTATTTATATATGGTAATAAATATAAAGCATCAGACGAATTAATACAAATGCTAAATCAAAATCTTGAAAGGGATATCGTATTTAAACAATATAAATGGGGTATAAAAGAAATTATTTCTGATGATATTATTATCAATAATTTAAAACCGTATTTACCATTAATATGGTTTTTTAATAGAGAAAACTTTATTTTTAAAAATATAAAATCGGAGGATTTTTTGATAAATGGGACGCCACAAATTAGAACCATACGTTATCCAGAAAGCCCAATCTGCTGAAAAGTTTTTAGCTATTTTATTAACAAAAAAGAATATTGTTGATGTAGCTAAATATTTAGATAAATGTTTTTGTAAAAGATGTTTTGTTTTGCTTTGTAATGAAGAGCTATTTTTGACTACAGTAAAAGATGAAAAAATTTCTGCATATGTTGGTGATTATTTTGTAATAACTGATGATTTAGATTTCTTCTCTATGAAACAAAATGTTTTTAATAAACTTTTCGTTAAAGAGGTTCAATCGAAATGAATATATCGACTATAATATTACTAATTCTATTATTAATAACAACAATTTCTACTGTGTATTTATATTTACAATCTAAGAAACTTGAAATACCAATGATACCATTGTCTCCAGATCAAAAACGAGATGATATGGAATTAGTTTGTCAATCTATTAATGAATCTATAAATAAAACTATGTGTGGTTTTTTGTCTAAAGATATAACTTTTTCAGAAAATTCAAAAGTAGGAAATTTATTTAAAGGTCATTATAGAAATTTCATTTCTTATTTACTTAGACCAGATGTTACATTTTTAGATAATGGAGAAGAAAAACCATTTATTACTTATTTTATAAGTAAAGTATATATGACTTATATATCAGAAACATCTCAAGCTGTTAAGTCATTATTATTCAAATATTATTCAGGTTTTTCACCTATAAATTATTTTACAAGAACTAAAAAATCTCAACCATCAGCATTGAATTTTATAACAGAATATACTACAAATTTCTTATGGAATAAATTTTATGAAAATGAAAATGCTCAACAAGAACTTTATGAACGTTTACAAAATACAAATGAAGATGCAGATAAATTAACAGATTGGTTAAATGAATATGATATGGAACAAATTTGTAAAATTACTTTAAATACATATAATATAATTGGAGCTGGAAATACTAAAAAGATTGTCCAACAACAAGCTCCAACACAATCTCCTAAAAAAGAAACTAAAGAGGTGAATAATGAGTTTTCTTTTAAGTTCAATGAACAAGGTAAATGAATCATTTAGAAAAGCTGGTTCATTTGATTCAGATCTTGGTACATTCTGTGGATTCACACCTATTGATATTTTATCATCAAATATCGAGCACGTAAACATGTTAGATGTTGATATCATTAATGGTGGAATGTTTGATAATCCTTATACGGAAATAGGATTATCGGCTGTAGGTAAAACTACACTTTGGATTCAAGTTATTGGTGGTTGCATCGATAACTGGAGAAAATGGTATGGTCCTGTATCAGATCTCTTGTTTTATAATGTAGAAATGCATACTACACCAGATCGTGTACAAAAACTTACTGGATGGGATGAAAGAACTATGGCAGAAACTGTTCATATGGTTTCTGAACCTTGGTCTATTATTGAAATTTATAATGATATTGCAAAATATGCTAAAATGAAGATTGAGAATCGTAAACAGATAGAAGTTGATACAGGAATTAGAAATATTCTTGGAGATACTATAAAAGTTCTTCCAACTACTTATGTGCTTATCGATTCTATTGCAGCTGTTAGAACTAAAACTGAACTTGAATATGATAAAGATGGAAATGTTAAATCTACAGATTCTGTAGCAGGAACTTCTAATATGGACGCTATGCAAATTGCAAAAGATAATACTTTGTTTATTAATGAAGTAAAGAAACTTTGTAATGATGCTAAAATCTGTGTTATTATGGTCAATCACCTTGTAGAAATTCCGGTACTCGATAGATATAATCCTCCTAAACCGCAACTTCCTGGTATGAAATTTAATCAGAAAGTTAAAGGTGGAAATGAATTACTTTATCAATCATTCTGTGTTGGACAGTTATCTATTAGAGAAAGAATGTTTAATGAAAAACAACAGATTTATGGGCCATCTGTACATGGTTTGATTTCTCTTATGGATATTCTTAAGAATAAGAATGGACCAGAAGGAATTCGTTATCCAATGATATTCGATGGTGAAACTGGATATAAACCTGAACTAACTGATTTTGAAATTTTGTATTCAGAAGGATTATATGGTATAAAAGGTAATCCAATGAATTATCATTTATCTATGCTTCCTGAAATATCATTTACAAGAAAAAATCTGCTACAGAAATGTCATGAAAATCCATTATTAGCTAGAGCTTTATGTTTTACAACACGATTATTCTTGATGTCTAAATTTATTAATAGAGAAACTCCACCAGATATTTCTGAGTTTGAGAATTTCCCATTTGATGTTCGTGTAGCATTGATGCTTTCTCATTCAATGGATTATCCTTCATATGTAAATCGTGGATGGATAGTTCCTGAAGAATATGAAGAAATAGCTAGAGATTTTAATGAAACTATTGGTCGTAAAGAAGGTCCAAATATTGGTTATAATAAAAACGATTACGAAATGACTCTTCTTTCTAATGGTGAACTTTATAATACACAGCGTGTATTTGAACTAGATAATAAAGAAGTTAAGATTGGTGAAACAGAATATTGTGTGGCCAATGGTGAATATTGGAAATAAAAAAAATTAAGCATTTGACAATGTAATATATTATAAATATAGAGGTTGTCTAATGCTTAAAAAAATTATTTGTTTTATCACCAGTTTTTTCTATAAGAAAATTATTTGTTTTATTACCGACCTTTTCTGCAAGAAAAAAAGATCAGTAAAAGAAATTGATGAACCTCAAAAGAAATACTCGGTTGATGAAATTGTAGAACTTCTTGATAAGGTTTATAAATCTAATGATGATATTTATACTAATATAGCATTATTTATTAGTGAAGTAAAAGATTTGTATGAAGCAAATTCTGAAACAAGGGATAAAGAAAAGGAAGATTGTTATAACACACTTAAAGTTATTCAGGAACAAATTGATAAGGTTTAAATAATTAGTGGGAGCTTTATGCTCCCACTTTATTTTTAAAAAATTAAAAAAAGTAGTAAAATATTATATATTTTATAAGACAGGAGAAATAAATGATTGTATCATTTGACAGAGAAAAATTTAAGAAGAAGTTTAAGGAAAAGCATAATAAAAATTCTGAAGAAGATTTTGATGATAATATCGAAGTAAAAGATTTAAAGCATATTGTAAAAACTTATAATACAAATAAAAAAGTTGATCAAAAAACCAATAATAATCAGCGAAAACAACAGAATAATAATCGTGCTCCAAAAAAACAGACTGATGATGGAACTTATACATATAGACCATTTGAAGTATTTTTTAAATCGAAGAAAACTGATCCGGACTCGGAGAATAAATAAACTTTTATAACTATGATGGTATAATAGTTTTTGTTAGTGAGAAATTTTTCTCACTAACTTTTTTTTATTTATATATTATAGTTAAGATCTATTTAGGAGGCATTATGGATAGCGCGAATATTAGTGAAGAAGAAATGAAATATCTTATTGATAAATATTCAGGAGAAAATATCAATAAGTTATTTTCTACAGGATTATTAACTCATCCATTCGAATCGTCTGGACCACGTTTACACATGTTTTCTGTACACTATGCACAACATATTTTATTAAAGAATTCTGAAACGCCTAGAACATTTACTGGTTGGGAAAATCAATTTGGTAAATATCTTAACTCGTTTTATAAATCTGAGAAAAGTTGGGAAATTGTCGCTAAAATTATTAGACATCAATCATTTCCAGAAATACAGTATTTACTTGTTGTTAGGGAAATTGGTACAAATAATTATGATACAATTAAAGTATCTCATTATGAGAAACTATCAGATCAACATGGTTATCTAAGACCTTTTTCTTATATGGATGATAAAGTTCCGGGTAATGTTATTAATCCTGGAGAATTTGTTTATAAAGCTAACTCTCTTGATGAGTTTGGTAATTATAGATATGGAAGAAATTATAAAGTAGCTTATCTTCTTATACCTGAAGTTAAAGAAGACGCAATTGTAATGTCTGAAACCGCCGCAAAGAATACAAAATTTGATTTGATTACAAAGACCGAGCTTGTTATCAATAAAAATGATATTCTTTTGAATATTTATGGGGATCTTAAAAATTATAAATCGTTCCCATTTGTAGGAGAAGACGTTTCTGAAAAAGGAATTCTTATTGCTACAAGAAAAATGGATAAGAAAAATTTATCTGCAGACTTTACAGATATGGCTCTTATGAATATTTATTATACTGATAACAAATTTGGAGCACATGGTAAAGTTGTTGATATTGACATTAAAGTTAATGATGTAGATGAATTACAGAAAGATCTCCATCGTCAAGAATTATTCGAAATTTATAATGATCAATATCGTTATAATCAAGAAATTGTAAATGTTTTACAACCGATTGTAAACGATAAAAGAAATAGAACTACAGATAGATTAGATAATGTATTATTTAATGCTAAAAATTATATTTCACCAAATGTTAAATATTCATGTAATAATAATTTCGAATTTGCTCATATTACGATTTATACTTGTGAAACACAATCGTTAACACAAGCTATGAAAACTACAAATAGATGTGGCGCTAAAGCTGTTGTTTCTCATATTTGGCCTGACGAAATGATGCCTGTTGACGAATACGGCAGACGTGCAGATGTTATTGCTTCAGCTAATGGTATTATTGGACGCGCAAATATTCATCAAGTTTTTGAACAGCATATCAACTTTACTTCTGATATGATATTAGAAAAGATGAAGAAAGCTCCGACACCAGAAAAAGCTATTCAAATACAAAACGAATACTTTAAATATATGTCTCCTAAATGGGGAGAATATAATGAAGAAATAGATAAGAAACGAACGAAAAAAGATAGAGAAGAATATCTTGAAAATCTTTATAAGTCAAAAAATGGATTGTATATTTATGACCCTCCAGCATTTGGTGCAATAGGTTGGGATATTATAAAAAATCTTAGTAAGAAATTTAAAATAAAACCGTCTAAGGTTAAGATGTGTAAGCAATATAAGGTATCTCCCGAAATTGCTGCATTATATGATTCTAAAGAAACTATAAAGTTTGTAAAAGACTTTATGGAAAATTATACTTTTGATTCTACAACAAATGTTGTAAAGAGAAAAGAAGGAAAGAAAACCGTATTAGCAAAAGAAACTAGTTTTAATGAATATACTGTAGATGATATCGATAAACAGAAAAAGAATCCTTTGAAACTATCTGCAAAAGAATATAAAGAAAATAGTTGGACTGACGATTATGTTTGGTCTCAAGATGAAATAGGATTGGAAGATATAGATAATGCAAATTCGGATGAAAGCGATTTGGTTAAGTATATCAATACTATTCAGGAACTTGAAGGTGAATTTAACAAAGATGATTTTATATTGAATCAGTTTAAAGATAAGAGTTCATTCGATACTTCTAAATCAAAAGTTTATCGCTTGAATGAAGATACTATAGTACGTGAATTTGTTTCAAAATATCCTATTGTTATTGGCGATGTTTATTTGATGATTCTTAAACAATTACCATTTGCAGCATTCAGTGTAAGATCTCTTGGATCAATGACTCCATTAGGATTACCAAATAAATCAGCAAAGAAAGTTGAAGTAGGTAAACCTTATGGTGATACAGCTAATCAATTCTCCGAAATGGATAATATGGACTTGAAAAATCTTATTGATCCTAAAAAGGTTTCAAGATTCTTAGCTGTACAATCTACAGATCCTCAAATGCGTTCTGAATGTGCACAAATGTTATTGTTTGATGATCCAACTAAGTTACATGATTTACCATATACTGATGATGAAATTGATTGTGATACGATTCCTGCTAGACAATTAGTAGCATATTTATCAGCAATTGGTCTTGAAATTGGTGATGGAGATGAAGAAGATCCTTATAGTTTCTTAGATGATATACAATATAAAAATATACCTGATCTCATGAAGAAAGTAGGTATAGACGATAAGAATAATCCATTCATTAATGTAAAACCGAAAAAGAGCGTAAGTTAATAAATAAATTTTAAGCATATATTATATATGTGGAGGTAGTAAATAATGTTTGAACATTCATTTACAAAAGAGAGATCAGATGTAGTTAATGAATCTCTTGAGAAGGTTTTTGGTAAACTCGAACCAGTATCAAAAATGACACCTAATAGGTTTGAATTACCTATTACGTCTATTCGTAGAATTCTTGGTGACAAGTTCTATGATATGCGTAATGGTAATACAGATATTATTAGACTTATAGTCTGTGATAATGGCGGATTTAATATCAAGGACCTAAAAGCAAATTTTAAAAAGGGAAACGAGTTGATTCAATTTATTTCAATGTGTTATCAAGGATATATCGATTTGAATAATGGAATAACAAATTTCACAAAAGATTTTATGGAAAAACCAAATGCTAAATTGTGTATTACATCTTTGTCTGGTTTGGCAAATTATGATGTTTCAATCGAGGATTTCCTCGCACCATGTTCAACTTACGATGATAATCACAATATTATAGGTATGAAGAATATGCTCGAGATTAGTCAAGTCACAGCAGAAATCAATAAAATAGATGAAGCATTAAATCAAATGCGATCTGTCGGAAATGATAGAGCGATTGAAACTTTGAACGAAAACAGAAATGAACTTACCAATAAAATGGTAAATCTTCAGAATGAAATAATTGATAGCTTCTTTGAAATCTTAATGAAGTTTAACAATACTGATAACGTACATGATATTTATGATGTGACAGTGATTTTCGGAAATCAGTACGTTGATCCTGAAGGAAAGCAACCATCAATTATTGGTAACACAGTAATTTGCTATCATGATGTAGCATCCAAGAATGTCACAGTACTTAAACAAAAGTTTAGTCTGTAATAAATTTGTTGTCTATTGGGAGGGGAAAATGGACAAATTATTAATTATCTTAGTGCTTTATTATGTTATTTCTGTTGTTATTGCTATGGGTTTTGTAATCGAACTGGTTATCATTAATCATAGTAATAAAGAATTTCCAGTATTAAAGAAAGATGTTGTAAAAACAAACATTAAAGTATTTGCTTTAGGTTTGTGGCTTCCTTTAATACTGTACAAATGGTGCTATAATTTTATCAATGGATAAAAGGAGATAAACATGATCACAATTAAAATCAATGAAACTGGCTGCACATTGAGCGGCAATGGAATTAAGGACTTTGAAAAAGTAACTTCAAAAGAATCCATGGAGAACATCCGTAAGGCTGCAAAGCTTTATGTTGATGAAGTTGTCAATCCTCAGCATGAGCATGACAAGGAAGACATGGATAAGGCTTTTGAACAGGAAAAAGAGATCCTTAAGCTCAAAGCTGACAATGAAACAAAGTTGATTAAGGAACGCGAAAAAGCAAAGTTCCGTGTCGACTTGAAGTCAGCGGCTGTAAAGTTGGGATTGATTGCTGGTGGAACAGTAGCTTTCCATACAATCACTCTTGGCTTTAAAACTCTTTCAAAAACTATCTTTGATGATGTAAAAACGACAGATATCGTTAAAACTACTATTAAAGAAAAGCCTGCAAAAGCCGTAAAGGTCGATGTAAAGAAAAAGAAGTAATATTTACGGGGCGTAGTTTTATACTACGCTCTTTTTTTATTTATTTTTTATTATACATGTGTATATATTTAGAAGGAGTAAAAAATGTTAAATATTTTGTATAAAATATATCGTTACGTTGTATTTTTTTTAGGTAATGCTACTCTTATTATTCTTGTAGTTTATTGGGGTACATGTATTTATAAACCTTTTAAAATGAAGAAAGTGATTAAGGAATATAGCGAAAAATTACATAAGAGTAATTTTATTAATGATGCTTTAGGAAAAATGACCGAAGAAGAAAAAGCTAAAATGAAAGAAAATAAATCTGCTAAATCAAAAGTAACATTAAATTTTGATGATATGTCTGTAAAAAAAGAAACAAAATGAATTATATATTATTAAATAGTAAATGTGCTTAAAAAAGAGGGTTTTATGAAAAACAATAAATATTCTTTTGATATACCAGAAGGATTCGTTGAATCTCATGATAGTGTAGAATTATATGCATCGATTAGAGATAATAAAACTATTTATGCAACTACTACATTTGCTAGAGCAGTTCCATATACAAAAGATGGATTGATCGAAGCATATAGACGTAGTATTTATGATATGATTAATAAGAAAATTAGGAGTTCTTCTAAGACTGTAAAATCGGCAACAATTGTTGGTGATATAATCGGTAGATTTCATCCACATGGTGATCAATCGGCATATCAGTCTATAGTGACTTTAAGTCAAAGTTGGACAAATAATTATCCATTAATATATGGAAAAGGTAACTGGGGAAATGTATTAGGAAAACCAGCTGCTCATTATCGATATACCGAATGTAAATTATCAGAATTCTTTGATGATGTTTGCGAAGATATTAAAGAAGAGTATGTAGACTTTATTCCTAACTTTGATAATAGCGATAAAGAAATAGCTTATATTCCATTTAAGATTCCAGTTATACTTGTAAATGGATCTTATGGAATTGCTGATTCATACATTACTTCTATATTACCACATAATTTATCCGATGTAGTCGATCTGTGTGAAAAATTTATCCATAATAAAAGTATTCGTAATTATGATTTAGTTGATGGATTCTTTCCTGATTTTCCTAATTTCGGAATTATATTAAATAAAGAAGAAATAGAAAATTGCTATAAGTTTAACATTCCTGGTAATGTTAAAATGAAAGCAACGATGGAAGTTAATCGTGAAGAAAATAAAATAATAATAAAAGATCTTCCTTATAATGTAACTGAAGCAGATATTCTTAGTACAATTAAATCTTATCATGAAAAACAACATGCTGTTTTAAGCAAAGTACTTAATGTTATCGATATGAAAACTTCTAGAGATCATATGGATGAAATGCATATTGAGTATGAGGTAATATTCGATAAAAATGCAAATATTCTTGAAGTAGCTAGAGATCTCGAAAAATTGGTTTTATCAAAAACAATACCTATCAGTAATATTATGTATGATCAAAAGTTTGTTGAAAAAGTTTCTATTAAAGATATAGTAGCTTTTTGGTATGATACTCTATATACAACAAAATTAAGAAAGATAAATTATCAACAATCGGTATTATCTAATGATGCACATATCACCGAAGGTAAACTTAAGATTTATGATTATATAGATCCAATTCTTAACTTTGCAAAGAAAGCAAAAAGTGTACAAGAATTTATAGACTTCTTAGTTAAGACTTATAAATTAACTCCAATTCAAGCAAAAGCTATAACAGAAATGAAAATTCATCAATTGAGTAATACATCTAAAGATGAATTGCAAAAATCTATTGATGAAGCATATAGAAAAATTGCTGAACTTGATGAGAAGTCAAAACATATTGACGATGCTATTATTGAAGATCTTGAAAAACTTAGAAAAAAATATGGAAGACCTAGAAGAACAGTAATTCTTGAGGAGCATGAAGTAAATAACGATAATATATCATCAATACCTATGAGTAATGGAGCTGTATTGTGGTCTAGAAACCAATATGCTATATTTTCTATAAATAATATCATCAATGGAAAATCTCTAATGAATGGTGTTAAGAATGTAAAGTATAATGGTAAAAACGTAAAAGAAATCATAGGTTGTCATAATATTAAAAAAGATCTTATTGGAATTCTGATTTTTATGGAAAATGGAACTGCAAAAAGAATCAATGTGTCTGACATAGTTGGTATAAATAACTGGATTTCGATATCAGACGAACCGATTATAACTGGAATAATACCAATACATGAAGAAACCGATAAATTTATAGTCATTTCTGATACCAATAAGATTAAAATATCTTCTGTAGAATCGTTTAGTAAACAAGCAGTTACTACAGGAAAAATTAAACTTGTTCAAAGAGTTGAGGAAAATAAAGATTCTTGTTTAATTACTACTGAATCAGGAAGATATCATTTAATAAAAACAAAAGATATTCCTGAATTAGGAAGAACAGCATCGGGTGTATTACTCAATTTACCAGATAATGAATCTATATCGATGATTCAAATAGAACGATATACTGATGATTCAG
>Ga0326513_10001990_pt1 | contig 15284 bp, 17 predicted proteins | sample 2_2465_0518_D_FD_203654 | JGI IMG/M metagenome (GOLD analysis project Ga0326513, IMG submission 203654) | Bovine rumen microbial communities from UC Davis, California, United States - 2_2465_0518 | ecosystem: Host-associated > Mammals > Digestive system > Stomach > Rumen | place: USA...
ACACCGCCCCCTGCACCACTGTAATTATCATCCCATGCTTTAGGAACACGATAACCTCTGAAATCACCATGTCTTCTATAATACATACCTTTTTTATTGTATTTTCCAGTTTTCTTCAACCAACCTTTACTGTCAAACATTTGAACTAATTGAACACCGTATTTTTCATGTGCTCCTTTCAACCACCCAGTAATTGGTTCATCAACGGTTTTAGGATCTACACCATTGTATAATGTTAAATTAACAGCGTATTTTTTTGATAATTTTTTGTAAGAGGTACTGTGAGTTCCAGGACCAGTCCCCAAATCAGTAACACTCCAACCGTCTTTTTCTAGTTTTTTGATTATTCCTGATTTGAATCCTGCACTTCCTCCTCTGTCTTCGCTTACGAGTATTCGTTTCTTTTTGTTGTTGAATGGGTTGGTTGTAGCGTTCTTTTTGGTTGTTGTTTTCTTTGTTGCGTTGCTTTTATTAGAACCACTACTAGTTGTGGTGGATTGATTAGGATTACCTGTTTCGGCAATAATGCTTCCAAAGAATGCAGATAAATCCAAACCAACTAATGAACTACTCCAGTAAACTTTACCCACTTTAGTCTTATCCGTTGATTCGATTAACCCTCCAGTTATTGCATTGGTTGTGTCAAATTTGAATTTTCTACTGCTAACATCATCATCAGTTAAAATTAAACCAGTATTTAACCAATCACGAACACTAAAAGGTTTTATCTGTAAAACACCATTATCATCAAAAAAAACATCAACATAACGCATTTCACCAATAGTTAAATCACGGATAATCTCCATCATAGATTTATTACGGATAATCCTCTTCTTTTTATACTTCATTGTGTTAATCTTAAGATAATTACTCCATAACCCTTGGTCGTAATATGATTCTGGTCTCAAACCACTAAGAATAGATTTACATCGAGATTTTAAGGAATCAGGTACTTTCCCCGTAAGAGGAATGACCCCCCGTGTAATAAGAGATTGTAATACTCTATGAGTTTTAACATCTCCCATTAACAAGAAATTCCTTTTAGATTGATACATTCTACTCATATCTTGACATTGATAAGTGTATGTCCCATCTTTATTTTCAGTGAATTCATTACTAAGTAGGTACCCTGAAAAGTTTTCATGTAATGGGGATATGATTTGTAAAAAATGAACCCCTCTAGTTAAATCTAATTTAGTGGGAGTTGTGAGTGATGCTGTTTTTACACGAAAATCAGTTTCTTTAATTTGATATTTAACCCAAGGGATTTCAGTGAAATTTTTTCGAGATTTTATCTGAGCATAAATGTTTTCTATATGCTCACTATCAAGCAAAGGATGTACAAAAATTTTAGTGTTAATCTTAGTAATATTGCTAAAAGTCTTTGTTTTAGTAGACATAAACACTACACCTTACAAATCGCTTTAATAGTCTTACTATCTGCCTTACCATTCGGAGTAAGCTTAAACTTCTTCTTATATTTATTCTGAAACTTCTTAACAGCCTCCAAAGTTTTAGAACCATACCACCCATCAATAGCAGCATTCGCCGGATAAAACTTTTGTCTTTTCAACTCATACTGCATATAATACGTACAAATACAAGTATTATTCTTATTTTTAGTATACTGGATTTTACAAATCTTACACTTAGCCAATTTCTTCTGCACAGAAGTTTGAGTTTTCTTCTTCGTACTTTTGCTTTTTTTAGCTTTAGCAGCTTTCTGTTTTTTATATTTAGCAGCTGCTTTATCCGCGTAATTAGTACTATATTTAATAGTTAAAGTGTTTGCCCCAGTATAACGAGTGAATTCTAATTCCCAAATTGTAGCCCCATCATGAGTTTGTTTTCTAGAACCATTCTCTGTAATAACATATTCGCCGTTTGGAATATCAACAGCACGAGTAGTGACAATGAAAACTGTCATGTTCCGAATCCAATAATCTAAAGCTTCAAGAAACTTAACTTGTTTAGTTAATATTGCACGATAAGGACCTTCAACTAAATCTCCACTATACCTTACCTTATCTTCATAATCCAAAAGGTCAGGTATTGTTTGCCAACTTTCATCGCTAAATTCTCTTGTGACTGGAAAAGTGTCTTTTTCATAAATGATAATATTGATTTTAAACTTGTCCCCTTTGCCGTTTGCATTGATGAATCGTTTTTTACCATTGTTTAAATCATTGACAGTGATGTTTAAATCTGGGTTGAATTCTACACCCCCGTCCCGCATGACTCTTAAAGGGATTGGTTTAGTATTTTCGTTTAGATATGTTTTGCTTCTGGGGACTATTGTCATGAATTTGTCGTCTACGTTTTTGGGTGGATCTGGTTCAATACGTACTTTCCCCTCAAATATTGTCGAATCTGTCTTATATATATTTGCCATTTATACTGTCCTCCCTGCGGTTTTATTATTCCATGAAAGTTCTTTTCTCACTGCTTCAACTAGTTCACGAATTCTTTTATCATTATCAATGTCACCATATACATTAACAATAATATCTCCGCCTACTCCTCCTTGTAGAACATTTAAATTAGATAAAGAGTCATTTAAATTACCATTTCCATTACCAATATCATTTAAAGACAAGCTAGGATTACCGAAAGCATCAACAATATTCTCACCCATGTCACCAATATTGTTAACTAACTTCCTACTGTCATCAGGAACATTTTTACCCATTTCAGTAATTTCCCAAGTCAACATTCTCTGCATTGTTCCTGGACTGTGTATTCCCAAAGCATCCAAGAAATTTTTAACAGCATTAACACCTGCTTCCCAAAACTTAGCAGGTAATGTGGCAGCCCACTCATTAACGGTAGACAACATATTATTCAACTCCGCCGCTAATTTACCAGGCAATGAAGAAATCCAAGACATAAAATTAGAAACAGATTGTGAACCCGCTCTTATCATATTCTGAACAAAATTATCACCAAAACCAAGAGTCTTAGCAATAATGTTTGTGAAGATCATTCCAATTTGCATTGGTAATGTTAACAGGAATAATACTACTCTAAGTATTGTGTCAATAATCTGATTTCCAGTGATGCTAACATTTTCGGGGAGTAAACCCCCAAGTGTGATAATATAAGTCCAAAGACCTTGTAACGCACTAATTATCCAGTTAACTGCATTGGTTATTGTGTCTTGCATAATTTGTCCGGTGCCTGCGAATATTTGACCTAACCATTGTAATGCACCGCAGAGATTGTCCCATATAAATGAAGCAAGTTGTTGTAGTCCTGCCCATAAGTTATTAACCATTTCACGGAACCAATCAACATTTTGATAAGCCCATATTAAAGCAGCAGCTAAAGCAATTAATGCTAAGACTATTAATACAATAGGATTGATACTCATTACGAAGTTTAATACTGCTTGTGCTGCGGCTAAACCATATTCGGCAATCGTTGATGCTACCAATGCTAATTTTTGATAAGCCCACATTGCAGCCGACTTCAAAGCATTATAACCCGATTCTAATACTCTTAATGCTAATGTTTTCAAAGCATCTGCTGCGTCTATAACAACAGTTTTCAATGAACGTAACTTATCCACTAAACCGAGTATGTCTCCGGCATCTTTCAATGCTTTTAAACCTGTGGCCATCTGACCTAAACCCATAATACAATCAGTTAACGGAGATGCAAATCCTGCTAAAGCAATACCCATTCCTACAATTCCACCGCTTGCTTGGTCAAGATTTATGAGGAAATCCATTCCCCATTTAGCTCCCTCTTGGAGCATTCCACCAAGATTATAACGGCCTCTTTCAAGCATTCCGTTAAAGGTTTCGAGTTTGTTGTTGTAAGTGTCTTGTGTACTCATTCCACCCCAATGTTCATCATTTAAGGCTTGTTGAAGTAATAAAGACCTTTCTTGAACAGTTTTACCCTCTTTTAGCTTGTCAATATGACCTTGTAAGATTGGTGACCTTTCCAGTTCCGCAGTATTACCTGCTAACAGGTAATTTGTCATATCTTGTTGTGCTTCAGTAGCCGATTTACCATAATATGACATTGCACTGAAATAATCAGTAGCTGCAGTACCCATTTCCCTTAAAGCATCTGCTGTTAATGATGCATCATTTGCCACTGCTGAAGATAATAACCCTTGAAGTACAGTATCATCACCAGGTAACTGTTGAACAACAGTATTGATTTCTTCAAGTTTCTGTTTAGCAGTATCTGCTCCAACAGCATTAACAAGAAATGTTTTATTGGTTTCTTGTTTACCTGCAGCTTCAAGTACTGAACCTAATTGTTGTCCTACTTCAGAGGCTCCTTGTTTTAATCTGTCGAATCCTTGACCTATTTGCTCTAAAGCTTCCATTGCGGATATATTGTTTACATCTACATCAATGGTGGTGCCATCCAAGTCTTCGATTTCAGATTCCACAGATTTAAGTTTACCCTCTTCAATAGCAAGTTGCAAGTCAATCTTTTCAGATTCCAATCGGTCAAGTTCTGTTTCCAATTGTTTAACTTCAGTATCATCAACATCTGCTTTGCCTTTTAATTCAGATAATTTGGATTTTGTAGATTCAATTTTACTGTTGACTTCTTCTAAACGAGAAGTATTAGTTTTGATATCTAACTCGATTTTTTGTTGTTTGAGTTTGTTGATTTCATCTTCTATCGGTTTAACACCCGATAAATCGTTTTCGGTTGCAACTTTAATCTTAACTTCTTTATCTGCCATGCTTATATCACCACCATTGGTTTGCCTTTATGTTTGTATTTCATTATCTGGTCGGTTATTTCGAGTACTGCTTTATATTGGAGTAATGTCATGTCAGATACTGGTTTGTCGGTTATTTGGTAATTTGTATACAAATGCATTAATGTTAAGTGTTTTAATTCACCATTACGGATATTTAAAACCCCATATCTTCATTAACTCCACTTATCCTTAATATTTCAGTACCTAATGCATTCACAACACCAATTGGTAACGCAAGGATAAGGTCTTTTGGGAAAGATGTTCCATCTTGTTTGAATAACGCTTTGTTTAAGATTTCAACACTTGTTTCAGCAGTAATCTTCTCTAAATCCATGTTTTTTAATTCTTTCATAGTTAATTGTTTGATTTTAGCTTTGGCTTTAACTGTTCCAGTTTCAGTTGGATATTCAATTAAAACATTCATAAGTTTGTCTTCGCCGAGTAAAATCAAATCTTCTAAGTTAGTTTCTTCTATTTCTATTTTTGGGGACTTTGTCATTGGTAATTCACATCCATTTTAGATTATATTATAAAAAAAAGTTTAAAAAAAAAGGAGACCAAAATTTATTACTAAAAAGAAATAGTAAAAATCTTGATCATCATTTAATAATTCATCACACCAGAAAAAAAACATAAAAAAGGAAATATATTTTATATTATTTTTTTACTGGATTTCTTCACCATCAATAACCTCTGATAATGATTCCGCATTGAAACTTAATTCACGTGCAGTTAAATCTTCAGCATTGTAAGTAACTTCATTACTAGTTAAAGTAACACCAGACAAGTAATTTTCATCATCAAAATTACCGGTTTTATGTTTAATATTTTCTTTAACAGTTAAGTTACCAGATTGAGTTTTCATCTTTTTAAGAATTTTCTTTAAAGTTTTGAACTCTTCAACATTACGTGCTTCCAATGCACTAATATCAACAGTGTAACCTCCATCACTAGATGGGACACTTACTGGTTCATCAAAAGTTTTAACAATATCAGAATCTAATTCTTCACTAATTTTAACTTCAGTTACTCTTGTAAATGTTAGTTCTAAATCAGCAACACTGATTATAACAGTTTTATCTGCCATACTTATTCAACCTCCACAGTAACATACACGTCAATTTCGGTGATGATGCCATCAAATAAGAGTTTAGTTATATGAATATCTACTTCGCTAGCAGATTTTTTAACTACATCAAATTCAATGTCTCTTAATAAGTCTAAACCTTTTACACAGACATCTTTCACACGCATTATTTCGTGTTTGATTTCATCTAATGTGGCTTGTCTGTTTCTGTCACCAAGGAATTGATGTAATGATAATTGTTTAATCACATAGTCTCTTACACGGTTAATGTATAAGTCTAATCCGTTTGGTTGTTCGCTGTTTACTACGATGTATCTTTCATCGTTACGGTTTGCACATTTAACTGTGGTGATTCCTGCTTCGAGTAATGTTTTACCTGAACCACCTGTTTCAAAACTTAATTCTGGTGTAACTGCAGTTACTCCACGAATAGTTTTCATAGTCATACTGCTACCTACATTTAATCCGGCAATGAGTCCACAGTAATAAGCAGCACTGTTTAAAACTGATAATTGAGTACCATTAACAGTTAATTGTTGTGTGATTAAACCGTAACATTGGTCTCCTGCTAATCCTGCACTAGTAACATTCGCAGCATCAGTTGCTCCAGTTAAAGCACCGATGAATCCTGCAGGATATTTCATTTCAAAACAATCTTCCAAGTATTCGTCAATGATTGGTAAAAATGTATCAGTTAAAGCAGCACATACAAAGAGTATATCCCAATCTTCACCTTTAATTTTAGCTAAAGAAGCTGCAAGATTAGTAGCATCAATGGTTTTAGTCCATGTTCCACTAGACTCAGTGGAAACATTAACACATAACAATGATGTTGCACCATTCATAAACAAGTATGGTAATGCAGCACATCCATCGAAAGTAGTGTCATCACCAAAACTATCTTGAGCATCAGTTAAACTGGTGAACAGTTTAGGATTAGTCTCAGTAGTTTTAAAAGCACCGATAACTGCTATTTTACCAGCTTCACCAGTGCCTATTGCTTTAGCTGTTTTCTTTTTAATTATTTCTACTTTAGGAACTTGAGCAGTCATATTATTTCATCTCCCCAAATTTTTTAAATGCTTTATCCAAATCAGATTTAGATTTGATTTTACTAGTATCACATACTCTAATGAATGCACGTTTAAACCAGTCTGGACATGGATAAGCTTCTAATTCGTTATTTAAATCAAATTCTTTTTTAGTCATAATAATAACCTTTAATATAATTTATGTTGCAATTCAAAAGCACATAAAACCCCATAGGATTTATTAGTAGGGATTATTTGTAATTCAATATTTTCAACACTAGTGTTTCTTACGATTTGAGCCAGTTCTCTGAAATCATTGTTTTCTTCGAATTGTTGAATCAGGAAATCTGTTAACTCACATGCTTTCACATATGCATTGTTCATATTACCTTTGAGATAGACAATGATGAAACTGTTAACCTGGTCTGGTCTGTTGTCATCAAAATCAGTACTATATGTTAATGTATCAATGTAAACATCCGCTACAGGTTTTTTACCAAATCCTTTTATTGTGTCTTGATTGTAACCGTAGTTGACTTTACTGAATAAAGGTTGTTCGTTGTCATCGGTTAATGAGTCCAAGTTGGACTTGATCCATTCGATGATGCTTGCACAGCATTTGTAGTCAGGTGCGGTTTTGTCGGTTATGGTGAAATCGTAGATTGGTGTTTCAATAACTTTGTCTATTGTTCCGTCGATGATTATATCGGTGTCGTCTAGGACATTTATTTCTTCTTCATCGGTCATTGTATCACCTGTAGTTTGCGATTGTGTTTAGTAGTCCTCTTCCGAGGAAGTCGTTCGGTTTGGTTCCTGGATGTCTGTGACCTTTACTAAATGGTCCGTCTTTTCCTCCCCAATGTAATGCCTTTTTGTTTTTAGGTCTTATCATGTGGGGTTTGGTACCGAATAGGACATAGTCACCGTGTGGTGCGATTCCTTCATCGTAGTATCCAGTTATAATACTGTATTTGTCTGTTATTCTTGTGTCGACTCGTATACTTCTTTTTAATCGTCCTTGGTCGTAAGGTGCTTCTTTTTTAATATTGTTTTGTAAGTTCCTTGCGAGTTTGTAGGTTTCTACTGGAAGTATATCGCTTTGTTCAACATATAATTCTACAAAGTTTGTTATCTCTCCCATATTCTCCGTCTCCCTCTTTTTTGATTGTAGGTTCTGGCATGGGAGTGTTTAACCATCTGCACATTTACTTGTTCTTCTGGTGTTGCTTCTGAATTCAAATATTCTTCAACATATGCATCTAATAAGTCCTGTGCTTTTTCGAACCAGTAATCCATTAAGGATTGGTATTCTTCACCATGATAGAGACTCATGAGTATGTCGCTTGATGCATAGTAGATAGCAATTGTCTTCAAGGTTTGAGGTATATCGGTAGGGATTGGTACGTAATGTCTTTTCAGATTAGATTCAATCCATGCTTCCGTATTATCAATTGCTACTTTCAATAAGTTTTCAGATGGGTCATCACTTATATCTTCAAATAACGATAATACATCATCACTGTTACAATATTTACCAGTATATGCAGGAGTTGACTCATCATCTGTAGTTGGTTCTGGTTCGTTTTCAATGGTTTCATCAGGAACATCTACAATTGTTTCTTCATCTGTCATAGTGAAATCACATCCTTAATTATTCTGCATCTTCTAATGCTTTGATTCTACCAAGAATAGATGCTGCAGTAGATTCATCACCGATAGCAGTATTAATATCTGCAATATCTTTAATTGCACCAGAATCTTTGTCACCAACAGCAGTTTCTAATGCAGTTACTTTACTAACTAAAGTACCAACATCTGCTCCTTCAGATTTTTTCAATTCTAAAATCATTTGGAGTAACCTTTTGTTAATGTCATCTTGGCTTCCAGCCAAGTAATTAGGATAATTAACCATCAATAATCACCTTTCCAAAGTTTTATTTAAAAAAAATAAATTAGTAAGGAAAATACCCTTTAAGCTGAGTATCCACCATACATTAATCCATTTGGTTCTAAGATGTTAACGTTAGCTTCAGCAAAGACATAAACATAACTTCTTTGTGGTTCATCAGGTTCTGTCATTTTCACGTTCACAAAGGATTGTGGTAATTGCATGAGAATGTCAGAATTCATTTCAGGTTCTTGTTCTAACTGTGCAATAATGGAATAGTTAGGGTCAGCATATTTTTCCACAGTTGCGGTTGGATTGTTTAAATCCATAGCAAGATAATGGTTTGCAGCAATAGCACTAGTTCCCACATATTCAAAGTTACTGTCATCTAATAAGTTAGATTTAGCTAAAGCAATTTTAATGGCTTGAGCATCTGCTCTTGGTAAAAAGATAGTGTTAGGAGTGAAACCAGTGTCAACATCGTTTTTAACTTCCATTGCATCGATGATTTTTAATTCGTTTTCGATAACATCAATACCAGTACTGGATGAATCGATTTGGCCGATAGTTGGTGCAGTTGCACCTGCTCCGTTAACTAAAGCACCAAGGAATGCTTTGTCATAGAAGTTTGCAAGTTTAGCTACAGATTTGTTTAAGAACACTTGTAAGGTAGCATCCATTCTTCCAACATCTTCAAGACGACTGTTCATTTTGAACATGTAACCTTTAGGTAATGTTGCAGCCCTGTAAGCGGAAGGTTCACCGAATTTGATTTCGTTGAAGTCTAATCCATCACCAGTACTGATAATATCACCAGTAATGTCATCAACATCAGATGCTACGTAATTAGTGAATTCACCTGATACGTTTTGTACGATAGGTAATTTGTTTAATAATTTTAATGCTCCATAAACCCTTTTGGTAGCGTAGATTTCAAGGTTATGTGTTCTTTCATCGAATAATTTTGGTATAGTTTCCATTTTAATTCATTCCTCCAATTAAATTAGTAAAAATGTTTTTTAGATAAATCCTACAACAACACGATCGTTACTGTCTTGTGCGGATAAAGCGATAATGTCAGTTGCAGTTGATCCACTTGATGCGGATAATTTCACACCATCAGCAGATAGTTCACAGTATTTTCCTGCGGTGATTCCTTCAGATGCTTTTGCGTCTAAGGTTAAGATTTTTTTGAAGATGGTTTCAATACCTACTTCTCTGAGTATTCCTCCTGATTTGGCTTGTGCTGCGGTGTAGTTGGTTCTTGGTTCTACTTCCCATTTTGGGGTGTTGTATACAATACCAATTGGTACTCCACTGCTTAATGCTTTTACTGCCATTTCACTGTCTAATTCTACTAAATCGCCTTTTTTCAAAGGATATTGTAATACTGGACCTTTAACTACTCCATGAGCAGTAGCAGTTTCAGTAATGTCAATTTTTCCTTCGATTGCTTTAAATGGTGCTACTGCACCAAGTTTGCCTATATTAAGTTCTTGACTCATTTTAGTCCTCCAGATATTATTTAATTTTTAAAGTAATCTACTAGTCGAGATAAATCTGCATCTACCTTTTTGGATTTTTGCTTATTTATTTCGATAATAGGTTGAGCGTCTTTGTATAATTCTAAGAATGTATCGTTATCGTTTAAGCAGAGTTTTACTGCGATGTCTCTTTTTGCGGTTGGTATGACTCCTTTTTGTATGTAGGTGTCTACGGTTACTTCTGCTTTTTCTCGTAATAAGTCATCTACGTTCTTTTGTAACTCTCTTAATCGTTCTGATTGTTCGAGTTTTTCTGTTACTTCATCGTTTAACTCGTTGACTGTTGTCTCCACCTTTTTATTGGTTTCATTAACGGTGTGGTTGAGTTCTGCGATTTCTTTATCTTTATCGTTGATGATTTTTTCGTATTTTTTTTTGATGTCTTCGAAGCCAGTTTCGTTTTGTGCTTCTTTTAGTTGTTGTTTTAGTTCTTGGATTTCTTTTTCGTAATCTTCTACAGTTTTATCACTCATTGGTAATTCACCTCAATTACATTTTCTGTTGTTTAGCATGTGAGCTAACATAAGTTAATGAAATGTAAAAATAAGTTTATAGCCTCCGCTAACACGAGCATCATCGGAAAAAAATAATAAAAATAAAAAAGTTAACGTTTATTACGGAAATACCTTATCCTATCCATCACATCAGGCATATACGACTTAGGTAACTCCCCAGCATCAATATTAAATGCAATCTCATTAAGTTCACGTAACTCTTTCTGAATCTGTTTCGGATTAGTCAATGAATCAGGAATTTCATCAGGGTTATTTTTATTATAGAAATAAGCAACACATCTGCAACGTGGGATGTCGAGGTGGTAACATATCCGTTCGTTCAATCGGATATTCCTCATCCCCCCAGTGATAATCTTTTTTACAGACTTCACAACAAGTTCCACGACAATCAACACGGAAATGTGTAGCTCCAGTTTCTTTATTAACAATATAATCAGATACAGTAGCAGTTCTTGCTATTTCAGTTCTTGCTAATGCATTTGCTCTTTTATTGTTGATTGTGGTTACTGCCTGAGTAATATTGTCTGCAATTTCATATTGAGATAAACTTTGATTGTAACCCTCTTTAACAACATTTCTAACGGTTTCTTGTATATCAGTACCAATGTCAGTAATCAAGTTTCCAACATAATTTTCAATGACTATTCGAGCTAATTGTTTTTGAGCAGGTCTTGTAAACTTATGATTATTTGTTTCTGCTAATATTAACCGCAGCATTGTATCATCATAACCTGAAGTTATTAATGGGTTGCCCATTGTGTAATCTTTGGTTTTTTCAAGGAATGATTCTAATGTATCACTATCAAGTATTCCTTGTTTTAATCGTTTGATTATCTCTTCAAACAAAGCATCATTGTATTTGATTCCTTGTTTTATTAGTTTATCCTGTGATACCATCTAAATCACTTAGTATATCTTCAGTTAATGTTTCACCATTCACCGACTCTTGGAATGTAAAGTCTTCTTCAGGCATTTTAACTTCTTCTTCGTTGGTGTAGGTTAGTCCAGTTTCTTTCTTAAACAGTACCGCAATACTGTCTTGTACTGCTTTGTTCTCACTATCAATCACACCAGAATCAATCAACGGTTTAACAACTTCAAACAATGCTTGAATATCACCAGTCTTGAATTTATCAAAACTAAAAGTAGGAGCCAAACTCACATCACCAAAATTAAATTCAACAATAGGGTTAATCGCTTGTTTCTGAATACAATTAGCAATTTCTTCCAATATACCATCGTAAACTAATTGGCTGAAATCCACTTGAGAGTTACTTCTCGCATAGGACCCTACACTACTATTAGTACCCAGTATCAAATCACCAATATAGAATCTTTTCACAATTTGATTATCCAGGTAACTGAAAGTATTGAAGAAAGTTTCACCATGATGACTAGATTCCAATACATCAACAGTATCATCTAAACCCACAGTCATTCCCAATGTCCCGTTCTGCATGTCTGCAAAAGCGGATAACATTTCATCACGACTTGCAGGATTATCAGTTTTACCCACCAATGATGGTAAACTATGTCTTTCCAGGAATGTGAGCAACCAATCAGTAGTGTTAAATTTATACTCCACCAGGTCTTTCACATCTAATAATATTCCATGACCATAATCAGAATTGAAATCTCCAAAAGTATATTTCAAACATTTGTTGACGGGTATGTCAACTTCGTCATGATCATACTCCTGGTGTATGCTGATTAAGTTACCGTCATCGTCGTATGTGAATGGTTGGTTTTGTAATGTTTTGATTGAAACTGGTACACTGTCTTTCCAGATGAGTTTTCCGTCATCGTTGATGTTGAATATTAATTCTTCAATGTGGAATCCCCAGAGACATGCTTCTATCATTCTTTTTACTACTTCGGTTAGTTCAGTGTCCATGTTGAATAACATGTCGTTGATGAAGTCGTAGACTCCTTGATTGTCATTTTCGTTGGCGATTAATACCCATTGTTTACTGGATAGTAAGTATTTGAGTACATCGTAGCACATGGAAACTGTGACATCGCTTAGGATTTCCATACCTGTATTGTATTTTAGTACTGTTTTGTTTGCTCCTAAGGTGTATCGTTTAGCAGTGTATTTGTTATGTGCAGGCACGGGGTTTATTGTTTCCTTGCCTAGTAATTTGTTTTTTAAATCTGATAGAATGCTCATCGTATTCTTCTCCTTGTTCTTGTTCCACTTGTTGAAATTGTGTTTTGTGAATGTTGTGATAGATAATTGTACCCGTAGGCCAATGCATCGACGATGTCATCGTGTTTGCCGTTTGGGAATGATTTTAATTGTGATAGTAATAATTCTCGTTTTTCATTGTTGTTTATGCAGACATGTACTTTGCCATCGTAGATTGCGTTGCTTAATGGTGTTGCTCTGTCTGCTTTGGTTCCTTTTGGTTCGGATTGTTGGGTGTTGTATCCTGTTAATGCTTTTTTGTATTCTTGGTAGAGTAGTCCTGCTGCTCCACCTGTTGTTCCGGGTTCTAATAGGATTGTGTATTGTGGGCTGTCCATTTTTGCTGTGGATTGTATGATGTGTTTGACATTGTTTCCGTATTGGCCATGTTCGAAATCAAATATCCAGTATTGGTCTCCTGGTGTTTTTATCATTCGTACTCCTGCGGTGTAGTCTCTTTGGTCTCCGAGACTGTCATCACTGGATGCTATATCCCAGCTTCTGCATTTTGCGATTGAGTAATCATCGAAGTAGTCTTCGAATATTAGTCGGTCTACATGGAAGAAGTCTGATGTTAAGTCTAATGGTGTTTGTTGGTATATTGCTTGGAATTGCCGTTCACCCATTGCTTCTTGCTTTTTACGATAATCTGTTATACTGTATCGTTCTTCCCATAATGGTTTGCCGTCTTTGTCAATTGCAGGGAATTCAAGGAATGTGTAATCTTCAGGGTAATGTTCTTTAAGGTATCCTTGCAGGTCTTCACTATGCCAACGAGTATGTAATATAACTAGTTTAGTGTGAGGTTCAATTCTTTGTTCGATTATTGTTTTGAACCAGTCAATTTTCTTTTGTAATAAGCTTGGTGTGATGTCATCGAATCCAGAGTAAATATCATCAAGTATTATGTAATCTGCATCTTGACCTGTGATACTTCCACTTGATCCAACTAATCGGATGCTGCCTTTTTGTAGTTCACCTTGACTATTGGTGAACATGATATATGTGCTGGAATGTTTCACATCTGATAAGTATAAGTCGAATTCAGGACCTATTCTTTTGATGTATTCTCTTAATTGTATACCGAATTTCTCTGATAGTCCTGCACTATTGTTGACAATTAGTATGTTGAGGTTTTTGTTTTTGGATAGTAACCATAATGGGAATGCTAGTGTAATCATTGATGATTTACTGTGTCTTGGTGGCATTGCCACGCATAAACGGTTGATTAAACCATCTTTCAAATCAGTTAAATATGCAGCTAAAGTTTCAATATGTGGTGCATCCAAGTTTTCTTTGAAATCTGTTGACACGTAGTTTCTGTAAAACCAGTAAAGGTTTTCGTGGCAGATGTATCTAATCATCTCTATTGTGTCTTGGCTTGATAACATCGGATAACTCCTTGATTACTGTTTCATCTAAACCATGGGATAGTTCAGCAGTACTATTTACATCTGCTTGGATATTGCTTTGGTTAATATCTTTAACTTGACCTTTATCACGATTCTCGGCATCTTGTAATGATTTATTTAATTGACCTTTGGCTTGAGCTTGAGTACCATTAATTGAATGTGATTTCAAACCAAAGACCAAATCTTGTAAGTTTAATAATCTTGCTTCTTTTTGTAAACTATAAATCTCCTGACTTGTTTCCAAATCTTTTTGTAACATGAATTGGTTTAATTCTTCTTGTCTACTGTTTAGGAAACTGGGTTTACGAGTTAACCATAAATCACAAGCAGACCATTTGCTTATTGTACTTTCACCAGGGATTACTTTTTTTTCATCATTCATTATTAGGTTATGACATTTTGCATTCTTTTCAATGTCTCCTGGTGTGAAATGTTTTTCCAGTTCTTTACAGGTATTAGCATTTAAATCTTCCAATGGTCTTCCATATTCCTTCCATATTTTATCAAGGTGGGATATGTATTCTTGAAGGTTTCCATTGTATTCAAAGAAGTTTTGTCTGTAGAAGTTGGGTCTTGGTTTTTCGTTAGGTTGTGTTAGGTGTATTGGTTCTTTTAGTTCTGTTTTTTCCATACACTTAACCACCTTTTATATTATTAACATTGTTATATTATGTTCTCTTTTTGATTGATTGATTTATTTAAGCATAAAATTGAAAATAAATGTTAATGCAGTGAAGAATATTGTTATTGCACTGATTATTAGTGTGAATCTGTTTCTGTTGTCTTGTACTGCTTTTTCGTTGTCTTTGGTTTTTGTTTCGAGTGCTACTAATCGTTTTTCGATTGCGTTGTCGTCTTTGTTGGATTGTACGATTAGTTTGTTCATA
>Ga0326513_10001991_pt1 | contig 15266 bp, 17 predicted proteins | sample 2_2465_0518_D_FD_203654 | JGI IMG/M metagenome (GOLD analysis project Ga0326513, IMG submission 203654) | Bovine rumen microbial communities from UC Davis, California, United States - 2_2465_0518 | ecosystem: Host-associated > Mammals > Digestive system > Stomach > Rumen | place: USA...
CAAGGCCGACGCGGAGGACGTATACTCGAAGACCGAGGCCGACGCGCTGCTCGGAGACAAGGCCGACGCGGAGGACGTATACTCGAAGACCGAGGTGGACACGCTTGTCGGGGGCGTCGACGCGCCCCGGCTCACCGTGCCCGCGGCCACGGGCCAGCAGATCCCGGCGACCGGGACGGCCCTCGCCTACGTCGACGCCATCGTCGTCTCCGGCGGCGCGCCCGTCGCCGTGAGGGTGAAGGGCGTGACGGGGACGGACTGGGAGGGGATCGCCGAGACGGGCGCCGCCTCCTCGTGGGCCGAAGCGAGCTTCCACGACCCGGCGACGGGCGGCGTGTCGGCAGGCACGGTGGCCGTCACCGTGTCCGCCGACAATACGGCCCTCACCGTGAGCCTCAAGACCGGGAGCACGGTCGCGGCGTCCGCGACGTTCACCATACCGTCCGGAGGCATCGGGACGAAGGCGTCGCCGATCATGGACGACGCTCCGGTCTCGGGGTCGAAGCGGCCCGTGACGTCCGGGGGCGTCGCGGCGGCGATCGCGGCCCTTGCGCAGGCGGGGACGTCCTACACGAAGGCGGAGGTGGACGCGCTCCTCGAGGGGTATGTGACGGAGGCCCTGCATCTCGAGGACCTCGAGGCGACGAGGCTCGTCACCGCGCAGAACGCGACGGCCGCGGCCGCCGCGGCCGCCGCGGCCGCCGCCAACCTGCGGCTCATACTGGACCTTGAGGCGAGGATCGACGGCGTGGAGCCCGAGGAAGAGGAGGTAAGCTGATGGCCACCGTCATCGAAACAGAGAACACGCGGGCCATATCCCGTCTCACGCAGGCCATCGCCGAGCTTACGGCGGCGTTCCAGGTCGAGGTATCGTACAGGCAGGCCGCGGTCGCCGCGGCGCTGGCCGAGGCCAGGGCGTACGCGGACACCGTGTCCGCGCAGCAGTACGTCCTTCCGCCGGCGGCCGCCGGGACGCTTGGCGGCGTGAAGCCGGATGGCGTCACCGTCACCGTCGATCCCGACGGGACGGTTCGTTCGCACGTCGACGCGGAAGCCCTCCCGTATGCGTCCTCCGCGACGTACGGCGTCGTGAAGGTCGACGGCACGACCGTGGTGGCCCGCAACGGCGTGCTGACCGCTGTCGCGTCAAGCGTCTCGTGGAACGACGTGACCGACAAGCCGGGTGCGGACTCCGCGCTTGACGGAGAGTCGGAGAACCCCGTGCAGAACAGGGTGGTGACAGAGGCAATGGACGCGCGTCCGACGGAGACGAGGGTTGAGACCGGGTGGTGGGGCGGTTGGGTCTACGTCGGCGTGCCGCAGGGTCTTTCCGTCGTGGACAACTCGCACTCCGCCGGAACCGGGTGGACGCTGACCCTCTCGAACGGGCTCACGGCGGATGCCGAGGGGGACGGGGACGCGGGGCTCCTCTCCTGGACGTTCGCTCCGCCGTCCGGCGACCCGTTTTCCGTGACGGCCGCCCGGCCCCGGTTCGCGGGTCCCGTTCCGCGGTACGTATCGCAGCTCGTGAACGACCTGGGGTTCGTCGTCACGTCCGACATCCTGTCGGGAGGGAAGGTCAGGTCCGACCTCCTTCCGTCGTATGTCGACGATGTTCTGGAATATGGCTCGACGTTCGACTTCCCGGCGTCCGGCGAGACCGGAAAGATCTATGTTGCGACCGGGACGAACCGCACATACAGGTGGAGCGGGTCGCAGTACGTCGAGGTGGCGTCGCCGCCGACCGTGGATTCCGCGCTCTCCGAGACCTCCGCGAACCCCGTTCAGAACAAGGTGGTGACGGAGGCGGTGAACGCGCGTCCGACGAAGGAGCAGATCGAGGCTGGCTGGTGGAGCAAGTGGACGGTACTTCGCGTCTATGACTCAACAACCGAGGATGTCACGTCGCTTGTGGACCAGCCGGAGTTCTACGCGGAAGAATCCACATGGCTCGTCAATTGTCTTTCTGATGACGGTGAACACCCGAATCCGAGCGGTGATGAGAGTTCAACCGCATTGGATTGGCCCAGCCAAAGCGGAGCACGCTACACCGCCACCCGCCACCGCGTCGCCGCGCCCGTTCCGACGAAGACGAGCGACCTCGTGAACGACGGCCCGGACGGGAAGCATCCGTTCCTGACGAGCCATCAGACATGGAGCGACGTGAAGCCGTCCGGCGGAATTCCGAAAACGGACTTGGCAAGTGCGGTGCAGACCTCTCTCGGCAAGGCGGACACGGCTGTTCAGCCGTCGGGCATCGCGGCGAAAATGCCGATGTACGATCTTGGCGCGAGCCCGGCGACGCTTACGACGTGGGCCGTGCCTGAATCATGGTTCCCGATAGTGTGGACTGATGAGACGTCTGACGGTACAGTGGCGACGCATACGATCTCCGACGCCCTCGGAGTCGTTCTTGACGACGATGGCAGTCAGATCGCCCTGAATGACGCGCTGACAGGCAACTCCCTGATATTCTTCGACAGCTCTACTGGAGAGTACGATAGCGCCGGGTTCTATCAGTCGTTGACGATAGGCGACCTTCCGTCGTCGCAGATCACCTCGCTTTCGCTTGACACAAAGACCACTCTTACGGTTGCGCCATACACGGTCGCTACCTACACGGCCGCGTCCACCGCCGAGGCGTTCGAGATCGCGGTCGGCGCGCTCCCGGCGGGCGTGACGGGCAAGGCGCGCGACTGCATCCTCGTGATCGACTGCACGGCGACGGGCGCGGTCGCGCCGACGGTGACATGGGGGACGCACTTCCATCCGCGCACGGACACGGCGACAGACCTCGCAATCGTGGAGGCTGGGAAGAGGACGGTGTTCTACATTTCGGAGTACGCGCCAGGCGAGTTCGCGGTCGGCGGCTGGGTCGAGACGGCGGGAGGTAGCGGTACATGAGCGACATCTGTGACATCTGTGTAGCTTTGTGCTTCGCCTATCTGGGCGGATTCGTCGCGACCTTCGCGCTTGCGGCGAACTACATCTTCGAGAATCGCGCAAGCGGGCGCAAGGGGTTCGCGGGTCTGCGGACGCTCCACGTCTGGTGCGGGTCTCTCGTCTGCGCGGCGCTGTGGCCCGTCATCGTTGTGGCGTTCGCCGTGAGCGCGTTTAGGATGTCGTTGAAGAGGGAGGATGCAACATGATAGCGGCGCGGCAGATATTCTTGGGGCGCGGCGGCGCGAAGGGCTGGGTTAATCCGTATGTGACGGACGGGCTTGTGGCGATGTGGGACGGCGAGTGGAACGCGGGGGGCGGGACACACGACCCGAACGCAACTGTGTGGAAAGATTTAGTGGGAGGATTGGAGCAAGAACTTACAGGTGCTATTCGGTTTGGGGAGAACTACATCGAGAAGACGGCAGAAGGCGGTGGTACGTCTGGGCTTTTGAGTGCATCGCTTGCAACAGCACTGAACGGAACAAACAACACAATAGAGGTAGTGTACAGCTGTGTTCGGGATGGGAATCACGGGCGATACAGACTCGGCTCAAGTAGCACAGAGTTCATGTGGACTAACGGGTCTAACTACTGGGCAGTGTTTTATTATAGCGGTTCGGCACTGAAATACATTCTTGATGTCGGCAAAGTTGTCGGAAACGATGTGATTGACGCTTTCTCGTTGGCGCGAAACGGAGGAGTTTTCGTTGGCTACAACAAAGGGGTCAAGACACGCGAGAAAACCGGAGAAAACGATGTCGGGACTGTGGCTAGTGAAGGAAGCACGTACAAACTGATAAGCAATGACGAGGCGATATACAACGTCTTGCAGTCAAAAACATACTCAATCCGCATCTACTCCCGCGCCCTGACCGCCGCCGAGATAGCCGCGAACTATGCCATCGACAAAGCGAGGTTCAATCTACCGTAAAAGGAGACTTCAAATGGCAACGACATACTACCGCTACAACGCCCTGACCCGCGTCCTCACCGCAGAGCCGAACTACATCGTCACCATTGACAGGCGAAAAATTGTGAACCCCACGGCAGAGCAGTACGCCACCTTGCGCAAGGCCTACCCGAAGGGCGCGGACGCGCCGCTTCCCGAGCCGCAGGAGGGCAAGGTCGTGGAGTACGATGGCTACGCGCTGGGCGAGAGCGACAATCTGTGGCACAAGCAATGGACGCTCGTGGACGCGCCGCAGAAGCCTCCGCGCCGCTTCGATCCGTACAGGCTCCAGGAGGCCCTCATCAAGGAGGGCGTGTGGGGTCGTGTCCGCACATGGCTCCAGTCGGACCCCGACAACTGGGACCGGTGGGTCAAGGCCCCTGACATCGACGAGGACGAGCCGCTCTTCGCCGCCGCCGTCGAGGCCGCGAAGACGGGCTTCGGCTGGACGGACGAGAAGATCGAGAGCGTCCTTGCGGAGGCAGCGCTGTGATGGGCGATGTCTGCCTTTTTCGACTGTGCATGGCACGCGATGGCGTTTTGTGGTATAATATGTGGACGTTGGCCACGGGTGTGGCCGCAGAGCATAAAGAAAAGGAGAAGGTATGACACACGAGACCAAGATTCAGGTCAAGCGTGCCTACTACGCGAAGGTCAGGCAGAAGGCTGTCATGTGCCTTACCGCGATGGGCGCCAAGCCCGCGCGGGAAGACATGTGCCTTGACAGCTGGGAAGGCATGATGTCGCTGGTGGAGTACGTGAAGGACAACAAGCCGACGGCCGCCGAAGAGGTTGCCGCGGAAGGGGCGTGGGCGCGCTGGAACGCCGCCGACGTCGAGTGCGGCAAGTACGATGCGCTCAAGGCCGCCGAAGAGATGGTCGAGCGCGAGCTCGCCGCGGCGAAAGAGGGCGGAGCCCCCGGGCCGGCGGCGAAGTAGAGGGTTTCCGTACGGGCTGGTTCGGTGGCGGGTGCCGCCGGGTCCGCGCGGGAAGCGAAACAAAGCAGAAAGGTACAACAAAATGGACGAGAAAGATGACGGCGTCTACAACGGCGGAGGGCTCAAGGGGCCCATCTGGGCGTTGTTCGGCGTCCTGACCGGCGCGGTCGCGAAGTATGTGACCAACGGCCCCGGAGGTCTCGGAGGCATATTCGGCGGAGCTCCCGCCGGTGGCCCCGGAGCCCCCGTGACACGCGAGGTCCTGGACCTCACGACCGAGAACGCGGTGCTGAAGGCGTCGATCCCACAGGTCGAGATCAACGCGAAGCAGTCCGCGGAGATCGCCTGCCTGAAGGACAGGGTCGGCCAGCTGTTCGGCATGACCCAGCTGTCCATCCCGAACGGGAACCTGAACCCGGGCTACGGCAACGCGGTCGTGATGGCCGTGCCTCCGGCCCCTCCGGCTCCTGACGTGACGGCTCTCGCCGCCGCGATCGCGGCCCAGCTCCAGAAGAGCGGGACGACACCAGCCAACAACGGCTGACCCATCCGCCCGGAGGCAGCCTCGAAAGGGTTTCCTCCGGGCGCAATGGACCAACCTGAAAGGAGAATACGCAATGAAGGTAACCGTAGACACGTTCAACGACCGGTTCGACAAGTTCGTGATGCAGGTCGTCGTCCCGTCGGCGAAGAAGATCTCGACGCTCGCGACGATCGGCTTCGTGAAGGGCATCGGGCTGCTGAAGCTGACCGACGAGACGCTCGCCAAGCTGAAGAGGGGCAACATCCTCGATGACGCCGGGGAGATCGACCTCGAGCTCTTCCGCAAGGGCGTCGAAGGCTCGCTCGAGCTCGCCGGGAAGTACCCGATCGAGGATCTCGGGATCACGCTCAGCAAGGCGGAGACCGAGAAGATGCTCCACGTTCTCGAGACCGGAAACCTCGCCTGACGGGGCTATACGGGAAAGGACCAAAGCCGATGTCGACGATAGCCGAGGAGAACACGGCGGCGATCGACGCACTCACCGCAGCCGTTTCAGACCTCACGGTCGCCCTTCATACGGAGGCGCAGCGCGCGCGGACCGCCGAGTCGAACGCCGTTTCGCATGCAGACGAAAAAGCCGCCGCGGTCGTCGCGTCGGTTTCCGCGCTCGACAGTGCGCTCCGGAGCTACGTCGACGGCAAGGTCCTTACGGGCGTCCACCTCAAGGACCCTGTTTCGACGACCGCATGGCTGCCGCAGGCGGGCAACGAGCGGGGCGACGTCCGCAAGGTGAACTCGTCCGGTTTGTATCACGTCTGGGACGGAACCGCATGGGAGTTGTTCGGCGGCGGAGGGGGAGCCGACACGTCGGGCCTCGTCACGTTCGCCGAGTTCCGGACCCACCGCAACGATACCTCCATGCACGTGTCGTCGGCGGAACGTGCGTTATGGAACCAGGCTGTCACGTTCGCGGTCGGCTCCGTGACGAAGCTCGCGTACGGGTCGAACCCGACGGTGAGGAACGTGGGCTCCGGGAAGGACATCGTCCTCAACTTCGGCATACCCGCCGGGAAGCCGTTCCTGTACTCCGATTTCACGCCGGCGCAGCTCGCTGCGCTGACGGGTCCCGCCGGCCCTGCGCCCGAGATCTCGGTCGGCACGGTCGTCGCGGGCGAGGACAGCTCCGACGCGGAGGTGCGGATCGAGAGCCAGGCGGACGGCTACGTCGTCCTCGGCTTCACGCTTCCGGCCGGCCCGAAGGGCGACCCCCTGTCGTTCGACGACCTCACGGAGGAGCAGAAGGAGGAGCTGAAGGGCGAGAAGGGCGACGCGGTGAAGACCATCAACGTCGGCTCCGTCACGACCATCAACCCCGACCAGAGCGCGACCGTCACGAAGTCCGCCGAGACGCCCGAGTCCGTCACGTTCGACTTCAGGATCCCGAGAGGGTATTCGCCCTACGTCTACGCGAACGCCACGGCGCTCCCGCACGGGAGCGCGCCGACCGTGAACGTGACGTCGACGCAGACGGGCGGGTCGAGCAGCGTCTCCATGACGTTCGGCATCCCGGCGGGCGATCCGGGCTACATCGCACTCGCCCCCGCGAACATCTCGTCCGGCAACCGGTACACGCTCACCGACGACACGGCGAACTACATCAGCGTCAAGAACGCCGTCGAGGCGGTGACGCTCGTCATCCCGGCCACGTACCGCAGCTCGTCCCGCGAGGTCGGCGCGCACGAGTTCACCGTCGTGTTCGACTTCGACTCCGGCTGGACGGGGTCGGCGTTCAACGTCACGTGGAAGACGCAGAGCTCGAGCTATCCGATCAAGATGCACCTGTTCTCGCCGTCCACGCTCGACTTCTCCGAGGCCCAGCCCGGAGACGTCATCGTCGTCCACTTCGCCGAGATGTGGGAGGCGTCCGAGACCGTCGACGGATCGTCCAAGACCGTCCACCACTACATGGTCTCGTCCAAGGTCCTTTCCGAAACCTCGCTGGTGACCGCGACATGAGCTTCATGCAGGTCAGGATGGCGATGTCGGGTGTCCGCGAAGTCGGCTTCGCGGGCGCGACCGTGCTCACCGTCGAGCCGGGCATCGACGACGTGTACAGGTTCGCCGTGAGGAAGGCCGTCGTCCAGCCCGGCGTCACGTCGCTGGGCGTCGACTGGGGCGACGACACCGTCGAGTATCTCACGCCGGACTCGAACGGCGAGGTCGCGCTGGTGCACGAGTATTCGCGTCCGGGCCCGAAGCGCATACGCATCGAGAACAAGCTCGCCGAGTTCTACCCGAACAGCAACGGCCCCAGCCAGAAGACCAGCGGCCCGTTCTACGTGTACAGCCCTCTCAGCACGGGCTACATCATGGGGCGGCATCTGTACGCGTTCATCCTGACGCGGGTCGTGCGGCTCGGCAGCAACATCACGAACCGCACCCTGTCGCCCTACCTGTTCGCCCACACGTCCATCACGTCCTACCCGACGGAGTACGGGCTGCCCCAGTTCACGTCGCGCACGGCCGGTTCCTGCACGATCCCGCCCGGGTGCTTTATGGACTGTCTGAGGCTGACTTCTCTCGAAGGGATCCAGACCACGTGCCGGGCGATCGAGAGCGCGGCGTTCCTCGGGTGCACGTCGCTCGCCAGCCTGACGGCGCTCTCGAGCTGCCCGATCTGCCACATCGGCGGATCCGCGTTCGCCCTCTGCACGTCGCTCACGTCCCTCAATGGACTGCATACCATAACGAACGGGGACTCGCTGACGCAGGTCCTGGCGGGCACGTCGTCCACCTACGGTCTGAGGTACGACAGCGAGCTGAACGCCCAGTACGGCATTTACCGGCCGACGCAGATCGTGTTCCCCGTCGGAGCCTACGCGTTCTACGGATGCACGGCGCTCTCCGACATGTCGGGGTTCTACGTCTCCGGGGCGCCGGCTCTGCCTGGCGTGTTCAACGGCTGCCCGATCAGCTTCATTCCGTTTGACTCCAGTTCGGTGTGGGGCGGGCGGACGGTGACCGTCTCCGGCAACGGAGACCCGATAGATAATCAAAGGGTCGATGTGGCGATGATGCCCACGAGGTGGATGTCGGGCATCAACGTGAACAGCGACGACTATCTGGTAAACGACATGCCGGGTCCGCTCGGCGGCACGCTGATCACCTCCGACCCCGGAAGCCCGGGCATCAAGACGATAGGCGTCGTGCTTGGCGGAGACCTTTCCGGCTGCTCCGGCCTGACGAGCCTGGATCTCCGTGGGGTCCATCACATCGCAGGCGGTGCCTTCAACGGGTGCACGGGACTCATGTACGTGAACATGTCCGACAAGACGAAGGACCAGGTCCGGGCGCTGTGGGATACGGTACCTATCGGCTCGCTGTCCGAATCGTACCGGGAGTACCCGTGGGGCCTCCCCAACGGCTGCGAGATCAGCTGCTCCGACGGTACGTTGATTGTGGGGTCGTGATATGGTATAATACGCGTCAAAGTTCAACCAAGGAGGAAACCGATGACATTTTCAAGTGCAGTCCAGTGCCTGCGTCCGGGAGACGCCATAAAGCGCGAGTCGTGGCGCGGCTACGTCACGCGCGAGGCGAAGGTCGGCGAGGATCAGGATTTCCGCGATGCCCCGTTCGACATCACGTTCGTGCAGGGCGACGGGTCGAAGGCCGTGTACTCGTTCGGGACGGACACGCCGGAGGTTCCCGCGAAGCTGTCGCACGAGCTGCTCGACGCGTTCATGCACGACGACTGGATCCGGGGCTCCGCCGATGCGTTCGAGCGGGCCAGGGTCGGCGAAGGCGCGTACTGACGGGAAGGGACCGGGCAATGCCGCAGGACATCATGGCCGACAGCCAGACGGAGGCTACTCTCGCCGCTCTCGACCGTGGAGAGGTGGACGACAAGATGCGCGACCGCGTCCTCGCCGCCTTGCTCCGGTCCCAGACCAGGATGCTCGAGGAGCTCGTCAAGATCAAGGAGAACCTCTGGGACATGGACAAGCTCGAGAGCCTCATCGACAAGCGGCACCAGGTCCTGTGCACGAACTGCGTCCTGCGCCAGCAGGCGCTCGCTCCGGCGAAGGTCGAGCCCGACCAGAATAAGGGCAGCGCGAAGAAGTCCTGGATCGAGCTCATCCTCACGTCCGAGGCGACGCGGTATTTCATCCTCATGGTCATCCTCGTGTGGGCGATCGTCTACGTCAAGTCCGGCGCCGAGGGCGTCGCGAGCGTGCGTGACGGCGTGACCCACACCGTAAGCGGAGGGATCGCAAAATGAAGAGGCTTTCGTCGTTTGTCCGCATGGCCGGCATGGCCCTCATCCTCGGCGCTCTCGCGGCGGGGTGCGTGTCCGACAATCCTGCATCGGACCCGTCCGAGGCCACGTTTCCGCAGATCGACAGGTGGTGGAAGTGAAGCGGATCCTCGCCATAGCCTGTGCGGCACTGCTCGCCGGATGCGCCAACTACGCGATGCGCACCGAGAGCGGCAGGCGGTCCGGCCCGTACGTCTGCGAGCCGTACCCGTACGCCGCGACCGCGGGCGTGTTCGACGACTGCCTGCTCGCCCCGCTCCGCACGTTCGAGATCATCGGCGACCGGACGAACGATCCCATCGGCAACGCGCTGTGCACGCTGACCTGGCCGTTCTGGGTTGTCGACGAGGTATGCGAGGTCGTCCTCGACACGGCGTTCCTGCCCGTCGATTCGACGTATTATTTTTTCTTCAGGGAGGAGACACAAAGATGAATCAATTCGACAAGTACGCGAAGATGTTCGTGCCGGGCGCGCTGCTCGTGCCGAAGAAGCTCGCGAAATCGAACATGCTCAAGGCCCCCGCGAAGTTCCAGGGGCCGAAGGAGCTGATACTCTCCGGCTACTGCACGCCGGTCGAAAACCAGGGGGCGAAGCCGTGGTGCGCCGCGTACTCCGCGTCGTCCTACGCCGAGAACCTCCGCTGGCGGCTGGACGGCTACCACAGGGACATCGACCCCGCGCCGATCTACGCGTACGCGAAGTCGATCGACGGTTCGCCGAACACGGACGGCACGTACCTCGAGTGCACGCTCAAGGCCCTGATGGCCGGCGGGCACCTCCCCGACACGTGCATCGTGAAGACGTTCAGCACCCTGCGCGACGTCAAGTACGCCATCCACAAGTACGGCGTCTGCATCGCGGGCTTCCGCATAACCTCCGACTGGTTCGCGCCGAAGAAGGGGGTCATCCTCGGCGGCGGGGATGAGCAGGGCGGACACGCCGTCACCGTCTGCGGGTACGACGAGGGAGGCGTTTTGATCTTGAACTCGTGGGGTGCGGACTGGGGCCATGACGGCTTCGCCTACATCCCGGTCAAGACGTTCGAGGAGCAGTTCATGTACGGGGCTGCGCTCTCGGGCGTATTCCAGGAAATGAAGTGAAAGGAGGCCCGCAATGGGTTGGATTAGCAAGATAGCGGCAAAGCTGATATTCATGGTGTCGGGATGGGACGGGGTCGTCTCGTTCGTCCTGAACTACCTCAACAAGTTCCTGCAGGACGGAGTCACCGCCGACCGCATAGCCAAGGGCTACAAGATCGCGATGGACGTCCTGTACTACCTGAAGAAGTACAGGGTGTACGTGCCGAACGTGTGGCTCGACTACTACGACCCGACGGTCGCCGCCGTCGAGACGTTCGTCGTCATCTTCGAGGACGGCAAGGTCGACGCCGGAGAGGTGGCGAAGGCCATCGAGGCGTTCGAGAAGGCGTACAAGGCGTGGAAGTAGCGACATGGGTTCGCGCATGAAGCCAGGCAGGCGGAACGCCCAGAGGTTCGCGAAGAAGCTCCGGGCCAACCGCCTGCGCAGACGCCGCACCTACCGGTAGGGGGTGCGGGTGGCCGAGACGTACAAGACCCGCTATGGCTACGACTGGCCGGTGGAGATGTCCGACATCCTGATCGGGCTCACCATCGCCAAGAAGTGGCGCGAGTTCCGCGACCAGCTGGGCATCGAGTTCAAGGACCCCTGGGTCCCGTACCTCGATGCCCTGCGTGCGCTTTTCGGGGACAAGTTCAAGACCCCGGAGTGGACCGAGCAGCACGTCCACGACTGGACGATGGAGCCGTTCCTCGTCACGTGGGGGTGCGGCGCGTGCGGCAAGTCGAACGACACGGGCGCGCTCCTCGTCACCGACTGGATCGTCGACCCGTATGACACGACGACGCTCGTCGGCTCCACGACGAAGGACGCGCTGCGGATCCGCACGTGGGAGTCCGTCGAGAGGTACTTCGCCCTCCTCCAGTCGAACCGCGAGTTCGCCGTCCCCGGCAAGATCACGCAGACCGGGTACTCCATCCTGAACGACCGCGATTCCGACGACGACCCGCTCGCGCAGGGTGCGAAGGCCGGCATCCACGGCGTCGCCCTGAACGACGGCGGCAAGCTCCAGGGCGCGCACTCCAAGTACGTCCGGCTCATCATCGACGAGCTCGCCACCATCAACAACCACGACGGCAAGGGCGGCATCCTCGAGACCATCGACAACCTCCAGATCGCCCCGGACTTCAAGTTCGCCGCGCTCGCCAACCCCGAGGGGTGGCTCGATCCGTCGAGCCAGTACGCGATACCGGTCGAGGGGACCGACTCCGTGAACGTGGACACGGGGTGCTGGCGGTCCACGTTCGGGTGCTTCGTCCGCCACCACGACGGCATGAAGGCCCCCACGGTCCTCGACGAGGCCAAGGCCGCGGAGTTCCCCTACCTCATACGGAAGAAGCACATCGAGGACGCGCTGAAGCGCAGCCACGGGAACGCGGACTCGCCGCGCTTCTGGAAGATGGTCCGCGGGTTCCCGGTGCCGACGGCGACCGGCGCGCCGCCTGTCCTCGACCCGGCGGTCGCGGCCCAGCAGCACGTCATGGACCCGATGGACTTCGACCCCGGCGCGCTCATCGCCACCGTCGCCGGGTGCGACCCGGCGTGGACGGAGGGCGGGGACGGCGCGTGCCACGTCCGGGCGTTCATCCGGTACGACCCGTTCGGGCGTCCGATCCTCGACTTCACGAACGGGCTTACGCGTCTCGAGATACGGACGGCGCTCCTCCAGAGCGTGCCCGCCGTCCAGCAGCTCTCGAACCAGGTGGTCGCCCTCCACCGTGTCCCGTACGCCGCGCCGTTCCGGTACCTCGCCGTGGACGCGTCCGCGAACCAGGGGCTCGCCGACCATCTCAAGATCTTCGCCGGCGCGGACTGCATGCCGGTCAACTACTCCGTCCGGGCGTCGGACGACCCGATCCGCATGTCGACGGAGCCGGAGCCCGCGAGCGAGACGATCTACGACCGCGGGACGGAGAGCTGGTGCGTCCTCGCCGAGTTCTGCCGCGCCGGGATGGTGCGGGGGCTCCCGGCGGAGGCGGTCAGGGCGCTCACGATGCGCCGGTACGCCGTCCGCAAGGGGACGCAGACCCAGATGTTCCCGCTCCGGCTCGAGCCGAAGGAGCAGTTCAAGGTGCGGTTCAAGAAGTCGCCCGACGAGGCGGACGCCTGTGCGCTTGCGGCGCTCGTCGCGAAGGAGAGGTTCGGCCTCATGCCGTTCGGCTACCTCGTCCGGCAGCCGGGCCCGGACGCGCTCGCCCAGGTGCAGGCGGAGGCCGTCGGCCCCTCCGTCGAGGTGTCGGACGGCGACAGCTACGGGTCGGATCCGATGGACGGGGATGCCCCGTTTGACCCGGAAACCTGACTTATGGTATAATACCGCGTGTTTGAACTCTCCTCATGGACGCTACCGATCCCATAGACAGCGCGATTGAATCCGCGGCGAGAAACTGGATCAACACCGTCAACCGGGCCAACCAGTGGCGGTTGCAGATCCTGTCCCGCCGCTATCGCAAGGATCCGTCCACCGGGAAGCGCAAGATGGTGCCGATGAGGATGCGCCGGTTCGCCGAGGGGTGCCCCGCGAACGGGCTCAAGGCGGTCATCGACATCCTCCTCGACATGGCCCCGTACGAGGGGATCCTGTACAACGGGCAGAAGGTCCCCGGCAAGTTCCGGCCGACCATCACCGAATGGCGGCGCGACGACCAGATGGTCGTGAACGGCATCTCGAAGACGGACGGCACGTACACCCTCGTGCAGGATCTCGTCGAGGACACGCTCAAGGGCGACTGGCTCGACGGCCCCGCGACCGGCTCCTGCTCGGAGAAGATCGAGACGATGTACGTCTGGGACGCGTCGACCATCGACACGCTCCCCGAGCCGACGCAGGGCGTGACGTACGGCATCCAGAGCGTGAACCGCTCCGAGGACGGGGAGATCAGCTACGTCGTCGTGAAGCGCACCGCGCTCACCCAGTTCGGCGCCGAGGTGAAGACCGCCGACACCAGCTTCGACACGTCCTACTCGCGGACGTACAAGAACCTCTACGGCGACCCGAACACGGGGTTCCGCTCCGACGACGGCTCCGCCGTGATCATCCCGGGACCGGATGACGCGCCTGCGGGCACCACCTATGAGGTCCAGACGCAGCAGAACGACGACTGCACGTGGAACGCCACGGTGCAGAGGAAGGTCTCCAAGGCCGCCACGTCCGAGGAGTCGTCCAACAGGACGATCTTCGAGTCGACGGACGGCACGGTGAAGCGCGGGCAGGCGGCGAAGCTGGCCACGGCCCCGGACGCGGCGGACGGCAGGGTCGTCTCCCGGAAGAGCGAGCTCCGCCCGGACGGCAAGTTCGACAACACGGAGCAGGTCAGGCAGGAGAAGAAGGTCGAGTCCGCGTCCGTCGAGAAGGCCGTGACCCTGAAGGGCATCCGCGTCACGACGGTGAACCGGAACATGCCGGCGGCCGCGCCGTTCCCGACGGCGGTCGGCGGCACGGTCAAGAACGAGAGGACCGACGGCGGGCTCTTCAACCAGACGATCACCACGACCGACCCGACGCCGGTCGGACGCACCGGCGAAGAGTGCGCGGAGACGGCGGTCGAGCACCGGCACACGACGCTCGTGAACCAGACGACGGATCCCGGCTCGGGGCACGTGGCCTACGGCGTCGGGTACATAAAGGAGCGCAGCATCAGCCTCACCGACGTCAACACGTTCGACGTGCGGGAGACGACGCGTACGGCGCGGGCGCTCACATACGACTACTCCTACGGCACGGTGCTCCGCACCATCAGCCACAGCTTCTACCGGAACGCGACGGCCGTGACGATACCGGCGCCCGCCGTGAACGTGGAGGTGCAGGCGTCGCTCACGAAGAACGAGTTCCAGTGCATCGACGGCACGGTGTCCAAGACCGTGCACGCCCCGAAGACGCTCGGCCCCGTCACCACCGGGAACGTGGACACGACGCAGGTCCTCACGTTCGCGCGGAACCAGACGACCGTCACGTCGGCCGCCGGGGCCGTGAACAAGGTCGTCGACCTTTCGGCGTCGCTGAACGACCACGGGTCGTACGACTGGACGAAGCGCGAGACGACCTATTCGAGCTACGGCCCCGCGACGATCGCCACCGTGTCCTCGACGCTCAAGACGAGCACCGTCCGGTACGCCAAGAACAACGTGACCCCACCGTCCCTCACGGGCGGCGTCAACACCGAGTTCAGCGTCTCCGCGTCCCGCAACGACCACGGCTCGTTCGACTGGACGGTGCACCAGACGACGTACAACCCGTACGGACCGATAACCGTCGCCACGGCGAACGGCGTCCTGAAGACGACGACCATCACCGCCGCGTACAACCAGACGGGCGTCGCAGCGCAGACGGCGGGCGCGAACGAGGAGATCTCCATCTCCGCGAGCATGAACTCGCACGGCTCGTTCGACTGGACGGCGCGAAAGGACAAGTACTCGCCTTACGGACCGAAGACGATTGCCACCGCGACGGGCACTTTCAAGACGACGACCATCACCGCCGCGTACAACCAGACGGGCGTCGCAGCGCAGACGGCGGGCACGAACGAGGAGATCTC